>CERR01023911.1_pt1 | contig 9694 bp, 8 predicted proteins | sample 530841 | NCBI WGS metagenome assembly CERR01 (sample SAMEA2621021, study PRJEB7988) | marine metagenome | biome: marine biome (ENVO:00000447); feature: surface water layer (ENVO:00002042); material: "saline water (ENVO:00002010), including plankton (ENVO:xxxxxxxx)" | depth 5 m | reverse complement strand
ATGATCTTCGCCCAAGCCAATTTGGCCCATAGACTCGACAAGCGTCATATGGCTTTCAATCGCTTCTATTTTTTTTTCTGAAGTCCACTCAAACAACAGGGCGCCTGATAGAACAACAATGATTAACCAATAAATGTTTCTTATATTCATTTTCTATTCTACTCTTCTGTAACTGTCTTTATTGCTATAGTAATTTCTTTCTCTGCTTGAGCATATGATAACTCTGCAAAAGGCCTAAATACAGAAAAAACATATCCCCCCTCCAAAAAACCATCAAAACCATTTCTTCTTAAAACCTCTTTAACCCTTCTTTTATAAAAGTTTCTCTCCACCGCTAGCTTGAAATATTTTTTTGAAATTGATATTTCTAAATCATGCAAACAAGCATCTTTTTTAAAAACCCTAAAGTATTTGTTTGAAAAAACCCTTTCAAGGTTGTGTTTGATTTGTTTTGGGTTTGGCAAGTTAGGCGCTTAGAACCTTTCTACCCTTCTTTCTTCTGTTGGATAAAACCGCTCTACCAGCCTTAGTAGACATTCTAGCGCGGAAGCCATGTGTTCTCTTTCTTTTTAAGTTGCTGGGTTGAAATGTTCTCTTCATAATATCAAGGTCAAAAAGTGTGGAGAATTATATCCTAATATATTTTTTAAATACATAAAAAAAACAAATAAAACAATTAATTTTTATGTACAAGTTATCCACAGAAAATTCTAGCATTTATTCTGTAGATATCTTGTTAATTTTTTAATAGACTATCTAACTTAATAGGAGATTATGTTGGAACTTTGGAATAAGTGCTCAGAAAAGCTAGAAAATAAATTATCACAAGAAGATTTCAACACTTGGATTAGGCCTCTAAAAGCAACACACGATCAAAACACTTTGGAGTTATTAGCTCCAAATGACTTTATTTTAAACTATATTGAGAAAAATTTTGCAGAAGACATTAAAAAATTAGTTAAACTTAACTCAAAAAAGAACATAAGTCTGGTTTTTAAGACGCTAACCAAAGAAACATTTGTCGATAAATATAAAAATAACAGCAAAAACTCTGAAATTAAGCTTGTTGAGGGCTACACTTTTGATAGTTTTGTTGAAGGAAAATCAAACCACTTAGCCCTAGCAGCTGCAAAACAGGTGGCAGCAAACCCCAAAGGAGACTATAACCCATTATTTATATATGGTGGTGTTGGCCTGGGTAAAACCCATTTAATGCATGCGGTTGGAAATGAAATTTTAAACAACGAGCCCAACAAAAGAATTGTTTATGTTCACTCTGAAAAATTTGTATCTGACATGGTTAAAGCCCTTCAACTAGGCGCAATGAATGAGTTTAAATCATACTACAGAAATGCAGACGCATTATTGATTGATGATATTCAATTTTTTGCAGGCAAAGAACAGTCACAAGAAGAGTTTTTTCACACATTTAATGCACTATTAGACAGAAACAATCAAATGATATTAACTTGTGATAAATACCCCAAAGAAATAGACGGCCTAGAGGAGAGGCTAAAGTCAAGGCTTGGTTGGGGCCTTCCTGTTATTATTGATCCCCCAGAGCTAGAAACAAGGGCAGCCGTTCTTTTAAACAAAGCAAACAGAATGGGCGTCATACTTCCCAACGATTGTGCTATATATATTGCTCAACGAATTAGATCTAACATCAGAGAGCTTGAGGGCGCCTTAAAAAGGGTTGTTGCAAACGCAAGATTTACAAATCAAGACATAGACCTTGCACTTGTTAAAGATGCCCTAAAGGACTTGTTTGTTATATCAGCAAAAATGGTTAGCGTTGAAAACATTCAAAAAACAGTGGCAGAGTACTACAACATCAAACTTTCAGACCTTCTGTCAAAAAGAAGGAGCAGGTCCATTACAAGACCAAGGCAGATGGCAATGGCCTTAACTAAAGAGCTTACAAACCACAGCCTCCCTGAAATTGGTGAAGCTTTCAATGGTAGAGATCACACCACCGTTCTTCATGCTTGTAAAAAAATTAAAGACCTCCGAAAGGAAAATCCCTCACATGAAGAGGATTATAGAAATCTTAACAGAGCCCTAACAAATTAATGGACTTTTATATTTTAAAAGAAGAGGTTGTAAAATCCCTAAACCTAACCCTTGGAGTTGTTGAAAAAAGACAAACATTACCAATACTATCAAATGTCCTTATAGAAGTTGATGAGTCTTCTCTAAAGCTTACAGCAACAGATCTTGAGAGTGAAATCTCTACAACTTCAACAATTTCAAATTTTAAAAGCGGAGGAAAAACTACAGCGCCAGCAAGAAAGCTAAGCGATCTATGTAGGCTTTTACCTGATTTAACTGAAATACATTTTTTCCTTGATGGTGACAATTTGAAAATTGAAACTAGCTCAGGAAAATATAATTTATCAACCCTTCCAAGTGATGACTTTCCTATTTTTGAAACAGAAGACACTCAATCGCAAGTCAACATATCCTCAGATAACCTTAAAACACTTATATCAAAAACCTCCTTTGCAATGGGAAACCAAGACTGGAGGCACTACCTTAACGGCCTTTTCCTTTCTATTGACGATAAAGATATCACATCTGTTGCAACTGACGCGCACAGACTTGCCCTTGCATCAACATCACTCAATGAAGCAGCCTCAGAGAGTACTAGTGGTATAGTCCCAAGAAAATCTATAAATGAAATCGGCAAGCTAGTAGGTGATAACTCCGATAATGTTGTTATGAAAATATCTCAATCCTCTGTTTTGGTTGAGGCTGCTGGCACTAGATTTATCAGCAAATTAATAGAAGGAAAATTTCCGGACTATCAGCAAGTTATTCCCTCCGGAGAAAGTTCTCTTTTAGAGATAGACAAAAAGTTATTTTCAGACAGCTTAAGTAGAGTAAGTGTGCTTTCAAGCGAAAAATACAAAGGGGTAAGAATCGTTACAAAAGGAAATTCTCTTAATATTTCTGCCAATAACCCTGAAAAAGAACAAGGAGAAGAAAACATTAACTGCAAATATTCAGGCGAAGACGTAGATATTGCATTTAACGTAAATTATTTGCAAGAAATCCTTTCAACCCTAGATTGTGATCAGGTTGAGGTTCATTTTTTTGGTTCTGATAAAAGCTGTTTAATCACAGACCCAAATAACAGCAATCTAAAATATGTAGTAATGCCGCTTTTAATATAGTTATCTAAAGTGTCATTTACAAAAATTTCTCTTAAAAGATTTAGATGCTTTGAAGAGCTAGAATTAGATTTATCACCAGGCGTTAATTTTTTTTACGGCACAAACGGCTCTGGTAAAACAAGCATTCTTGAATCAATCTTTATGTTTTCAAGTGGAAAGTCTTTTAAAAGTTCCAACATCGCATCACTAATAAACTATAAATTTGATAATTTTAGTCTTAGAGCCTTTGACTCAGAAAGAGGATATGTTGCAGAAATACGAAAGGATATTAATAAACCCATTTCTGTTCAGCTAAATAACTCCAAGATAACAACAAGCAAACTTATCCGAGAATTTCCTTGTTCACCAATTCACAATAATACATTTTCATTTGCTGATGCGCCCCCAGAATTTAGAAGAAAGCTTTTAGATAGATCAATATTTATTGCAGATGAACAATTTTCAAGCACCTGGTTTTCTTTCTATAGGTCTTTAAAACAAAGAAATAGCTCTTTAAAAAAAGGAACAAGAGATGAAATACCAGTATGGAATAATAGTTTTATTAAGGAGGGAGAGAGCCTTTCATGCCTCAGAAGGAGTTTCTTTGAGCTTACCTTGCTTGAGTTTGAAAATTTTTTAAACCTAACAAAACCCAATAATATCTTTAGTTTTTTTAATGATATTAATATTACTTTCTTTAACGGCTGGGGTGATAATCAAAGTCTTAACGAAGCCCTAGAAAGCAATGTTGAGGCTGATTTTAGGAGAAAAACTACAACAAAAGGACCTCATAAAGCGGATATAAAATTTTTAATTAATGGCATAGATGCGCGTCAGATCTTATCTAGGGGCGAACAAAAATTCTTTTCAATACTCTGGTCTTATTCTCAACATGAAGTTCTTAAAAAGCATTATGGATTAAGGCCAACACTAATAATTGATGATATAAAATCTGAGCTGGATGATAGGGTATTTGGATTATTTATAGAACTCCTTAAATATAATAAAAATCAGGTAATCTTTTCCTGTATCGACAATCATTTTAGTAGTAAAATAAACACTGAATTCAATGATTTTAAAAAGTTCCACGTGGAACAATTAGGATAAGAAATGGCAAAAAAATCTAGCAACGCCAAATATGATTCATCCAACATCCAAGTTTTAAAAGGACTAGAAGCAGTCAAAAAAAGACCGGGTATGTACATTGGTGATACAGATGATGGCTCTGGTCTTCATCACATGGTTTTCGAGGTTTTGGATAACTGTATCGACGAGGCAATGGCAGGCCATTGCTCAGATATACATGTAATTATTAATAAAGATGGCTCTGTAACCGTCCAAGATAACGGAAGAGGTATTCCAGTTGACGTTCATAAAAAAGAAGGCATATCTGCTGCACAACTAATTCTAACGACTCTTCATTCTGGGGGTAAGTTTGATGACAATAGCTATAAGGTCTCTGGTGGTCTTCACGGTGTTGGTGTCTCAGTCGTAAATGCACTGTCAAAGAAACTTTTACTAGAAGTTCATAGAGATGGTGGAGAATATTTTCAGGAATACAAAGAAGGAAAACCTGCAGCAAAACTAAAAAAAATTAAGAAATCAGACAAAACAGGCACAAAAATTACTTTTTTCCCATCAGACAAGATTTTTACCTCAATAGATTTTGAGATAGAAAGAATACACAAAAGAATTCAAGAACTTTCTTTCCTTAACGCTGGAGTATCTATAAACGTAGAAGATAAAAGAACAGGGAAAAGTAAAAAATTTAAGAATAATGGTGGCTTATCCAGCTATGTGACTCATCTAAGAGGCAGAAAACATCAAATTTCTGATATTTTTGAATGTTCTGCTACCGATAATGACGTTGGTGTAGAAATATCCCTTCAGTGGACTGACTCATATTCTGAGAATGTATTATGTTATACAAACAATATTCCACAAAAAGATGGCGGAACGCACTTAGCAGGTTTTAGAGGGAGCTTAACAAGAGTGTTAAAGGCATTTATTAAGAAAGAAAATGCCAAGAAAACACCCACAGACCTTTTGGGAGAGGATGTCAGGGAAGGGCTTACTGCTATTATTTCGGTAAAAGTGCCAGACCCTAAGTTTTCTTCACAAACAAAAGAAAAACTTGTATCTTCCGAGGTTGAAAGCGTTGTGAGCACGGTTTTTAGTAAGTATTTCAATGATTTTCTATTAGAAAACCCTAAAGATGCTATGAGCATTGTATCTAAAGTTTCTGAAGCAGCTCTTGCGAGGGAGGCGGCAAGAAAAGCTAGAGAAATGACCAGAAGAAAAGGAGTTTTAGAAATTGCAGGATTGCCAGGCAAGCTAGCAGACTGTCAGGAGAAAGACCCTACATTATCGGAAATATACATTGTGGAGGGAGATTCAGCGGGAGGCTCAGCAAAACAGGGCAGAAATCGAAAAAATCAAGCCATTCTGCCACTTAAAGGAAAAATAATAAACGTCGAAAAAGCTAGAATTGATAAGGTTTTAGGCTCGCAGGAAGTTGGAACATTAATTAAAGCCCTTGGTTGTGGCATTGGAAAAGATGATTTTGATATAAACAACCTTAGATACCACAGAATAATTATCATGACTGATGCTGATGTTGATGGCTCACACATAAGAACACTATTACTTACATTCTTTTATAGACAGATGTATGACATTGTTGATAATGGCCACATTTATATAGCTCTACCGCCTCTATATAAGATTACTAAGGGTAAAGAATTTATATATGCATCTGACGAAAAAGAAAAAGATGATGCAATCAAATCACTATCAAAAAATGGTACAAGGGGTCTAGAAGTGCAAAGATATAAAGGCCTTGGCGAAATGAACCCTGAGCAACTTTGGACGACAACAATGGATCCTCAAAACAGAAGAATGATGAGGGTCGATATAAAAGATATTCAGGACGCAAATGAGTCTTTTGAAATCCTTATGGGCGATGATGTTGAGCCTAGAAGAGAATTTATTGATGCAAACGCACTCTCTGTAAAAGAACTAGATATCTAAGTTAATGTATTTCATTAAAATTTTGATTTATCCAATTATATGCCCTATTAGTTAATTCTTTTGGGTCATCTCCATAAATTGGACTACCAATTCTTACTATTACAGTGCCAGGAAGCTTTGTGAAATGTTTATTTTTCCAATAAAGTCCTGAATTATGGCATATAGGAACAATTGGAACATTATTTTTGACCGAAAGAGAGCCACAACTATTCGAGAATTTTTTAAGGCCCTTATGCGGCCTTGCTCTAGTCCCTTCTGGAAAAATTATTATTGAAAAGCCATTCTTAAGTTTTTTAGAACCGGCAGATAAAACCTTTTTAAGGCTTCGAATTTTGTTTTTTCTTCTGAGATGAATAGGTTTAGTGCAAGCAAGCGCCCAACCAAAAAAAGGAATAAATAGAAGCTCTTTCTTAATAATGCTTGCAGACGGTATTCTTAGTGTTTGAAGAAAGAATGACTCCCATGCGCTTTGATGATTAGATACTAAAATAAATGGTTTTTTTGGTAAATTCTCTTCACCCTCAACAACCCAATTAACTCCACATATGGATTTTAGCGACCTTAAAATGAATATAATCCATACAGAAGCTATTTTTTGTATTGATAAAGTGGATATAAAAGGATACAACGATATTATTAGTAACGAAATTGGTATTAAAGTTGAATAAAGTACTAAATTAAATAAAAGGCTTCTTAAAACTTGCAACTTTATTTAATTTTATTAGCAAAGAAATCAGGAAGTTCATCTATATTTAGTCTAGATTGACTCATTGTGTCCCTATCTCTTATGGTAACCGTTCTATTTTCTAATGATTCAAAGTCGACTGTAATGCATATAGGTGTTCCTATTTCATCGTGCCTTCTATAGCCTTTTCCTATATTTCCAGTATTTTCAAGAACAACTCTGCCAAGACCTAGGCTTTGAAGCATATTTTTAGTGCTTTTAGATAATTCTACAATTTCGCTATTATTTTTCTTAAGAGGGATAACCGCAGCTTTAACTGGGGCTAAATGGGGTTTTAATTTTAAAACAATGCGTTTTTTACCTTCATCCAAATCTTCTTCTACAAAAGCTTCATTTAATATTGCAAGAAAACCTCTTTCCACTCCTGCAGAAGGCTCTATAACATAGGGTACATACCATTTACCTTCATCATTTTGAATTGCAAGCTTTGAGTTAGAGTCTTTATTTTCTTTCACATCTGAGCTTATATTTAGTTCGTTTTGTTTTTTTGAGTGAGATCCAAGATCATAATCTGTTCTATTTGCTATACCCTCAAGCTCTTCAAGACCATGTGGAAATTTATACATAATATCAACAGTTCTTTTTGAATAATGAGCTAATTCGTCTGTGGGTACTTCATACAGCTGAATACTATCCATGGGTACACCTTGCTTTCCCCACCACTTTAGTCTTTTTTGTACCCATTCATTGATACTATCTTCATCTTTACCAGGCTCTACAAAATATTCCAATTCCATTTGCTCAAATTCCCTAACTCTAAAAATGAAGTTTCTTGGAGTAATCTCATTTCTGAAGGCTTTACCTATTTGAGCTATACCAAAAGGAATGCTTTTGGATGTGGAGTCTATTACATTTTTAAAATTTGTAAAAATCTGTTGAGCAGTTTCTGGGCGAAGATATGCAAAGCTTTTTCCATCATCAACTGGCCCTACGTTCGTTTTAAACATCAGATTAAACATTCTAGGTTCTGTTAAATCTTCAGGCTTACACTCTTTAGGAACCTGATCAGCCCTAAATCTTAAGTTACATGATTTACAATCTACCATTGGATCTGAGAATGTATCTTCATGTCCAGAATACTTGAGAACCATGGGGTTGGTAAGTATTGATGAGTCTAATCCTTCAATATTGTCATTTTCGTAGACCATGCTAGTCCACCAGGCATTTTTAAGGTTATTTTTCAGCTCAACACCTAGAGGACCATAATCATATAGTCCCTGCAAGCCACCATATATTTCACTAGATTGAAAAATAAAGCCCCTTCTTTTGCATAGAGCTACTAATTCGTCCATGTTTTTTGCTGCCAAAGTAAATCCTATAACTAAATAGACAAATGTCTATTTATATAATTATTAAGCTAATAAAACCTAAATTCATATAGTATTAGCTACCCTTTAATAAAGAGAATATATAATCTATGATTATACCAAGCATTACCTAAAAATTACGATGAAAATATTTTTTTATTTTATATCCATAGTACCTAAGCCATTATTTTCAGCATTGCTAGATATTTATATGTCTATAGGCATTTTCAAAAGAACATTAAGCTATAAAGTAACCAAAGCTAACATTAAAATAGCATATCCCAGCAGAACTAAAAGTGACATTGATTTGCTATCAAAGTTAAGCATAAGAGAAACTATTATTTCAGGATTTGAATCTATATATACATGGGGAAGAAATGAACCTGAAGTAAATAGCAAAATTTTAAGAGTTGAAAATAATTTTCTAATAAATAACCTAAAACATAATGGTCTAATCGCAGTCTCATTTCACAACAGAAGCGTTGACATGTTGCTGTCATGGATGAACTCTCAACAGACCACTTACAGCCTGTATAAAAAAGTTAAAAATAAACGACTCGAAGCTTTTATAAAAAACCAAAGACAGTCTGGAAATTCTAAATGCTACGAAACAACCATTGGGGGAGTAAGGCAAATACTTAGAGCTTTAATAAACAAAAATATTGTATGTTTTGCAGCAGATCAAGTTCCTAAAAGAGGGCTTGGAGAACATATTAATTTTTACAACAAAGGAGCTTATTCTACGACCCTTGTTCAATCTCTAGCAACGAAGACACATGCTCCAGTTATATATTTTTACATTCAGACCAATAAAGACAGTATTAATAATATTATTTTAAAGCACTGTTCTGATAATATTTATGATGATAGTAAGCACAAACTATTAATAAACTCTGATATTGAAAAATTTATTAATGAAAGGCCGGCTGATTACTCATGGGAATATAAAAGGTTTAAACGAAGCGAGGGATTTATCAATAATCCTTATGAGGGAATATAGCTATTTACTCCAAAACATTGGCGTCAAAATTACTAATAAAGTAAAGATTTCCAACCTTCCTAGCAACATTGCAAAAGCTAAAATTCCTTTGCTTGTTGAATTAATATTTGCATAGTTCTCAGAAACTATCCCTAGTCCTGGACCTAGATTATTTAAGCATGCTCCAACAGCTGAAAATGCTGATTCAAAATCTATCCCTGTCATGAGAACAAACATCAAAAGAATAATAAATGAGATAACATATATGGAGAAGAAACCCCAGACTGATGTTGCAACCTCATCGTCAACACTTTTAGTTCCTATTTTTAGAGATATCACTGAATTGGGATGAATAATTTTCATTATATTTTTATGAGCATGATTTAGCATTATAAGAACACGCCAAGACTTAACCCCGCCTCCAACAGAACCCGCACATGCTCCAATAAATGCTCCAATTAGAAGTAAAAAAGATAAT
>CERR01109878.1_pt1 | contig 9700 bp, 6 predicted proteins | sample 530841 | NCBI WGS metagenome assembly CERR01 (sample SAMEA2621021, study PRJEB7988) | marine metagenome | biome: marine biome (ENVO:00000447); feature: surface water layer (ENVO:00002042); material: "saline water (ENVO:00002010), including plankton (ENVO:xxxxxxxx)" | depth 5 m | reverse complement strand
GAATGGAAGCGTTGAGAATGGAGATAAAAGATGTCTTGCTAGCTCGATAATAAAAATTGAAGAATTTAACTCTAAAAAGTCCACTGGACACATTAACGGAAGTGCTATAATAGAAAACCTACTGTTTCCGCGCATAGAAGCAAAAATAGATTCTAAATGGGAACTTCAAGAGATTAATGAATTTATAAATGAATCTCCATTCAAGAATGTTAGCGGAGAAATTTTTGGAAATACACATTATAAGGGGCGGCTAAGCTTTGACTCAACGATGTTTAGTCACATTAAGAAATCAGAAAATATATGCAATTGGGAGTTTAGAAATGCTGAATTTAATTATAAGAACTCACCACTAAACTTTAAATTTAAACAAGCTGCTTGGAAAATTGTTAATAATATAATAAATATCTCTCCAAACTCATTTATAGTCTCTAAATCTAATTTGAATTTTGATGGAAATGTAGAGAATCTTCTACTATATATTTTTGGGGTTTCAAAGAAAATTTATATTAATGGTTACTTGTTTTCATCTAATACTGATTTTAAAGAACTTATGAAGATCCTTGACACAGGAGGAGAAGAAAAAAATGATGAGTACGTATTTCCTGATTGGCTAGACGTTAATTTGAAAATAAAAGCAAATAACTTTAAATATGGTAAATTCGAAAGTAATAATTTAGAAAGTGAAATAAAATACGATAGTAAAAAACACCACTTATCAGCTCGTAAGACTAAGATGAATTCATTAAATGGAAATATCGATGGAGAAATTAATTACTATGAAAACAAAATACATGACTTAATATTAAAAGCAAATTTAAATCTGACAAAAATTGATATTTCAAAAGCTTTCGAAAACTTTGAAAATTTTAACCAAGATTTTATAGAATCTAATAATATTAAAGGTAATGCCAATATGAATTTGTATATTCAGTCAATATGGGATAGAGAATATAATTTATATGAAGAATCATTAAATATAAATGCTGATGTTAAAATAAATAATGGGCAGTTAATTAAATTTTCTCCAATGTATAGCCTATCTAATTATGTTAGTCTAGAAGAATTGAAAAACATTAAATTTGCAACATTAGAAAACAAGATTAGGCTTGAGGGTTCAAAAATAATTATTCCTAAAATGGAGATTAAATCAAATGCGATGGATATGCAAATTTCAGGCATTCATGACTTGAAAAATAATATGGATTATAAAATCAGACTATTAATTTCTGATCTTTTAGCTAAAAAAGTGAAAGAAAAAACTGAGAAAAAGGATTTGAAATCAATCAATCCACAATCTGAATCAGGGAAGACCAGTATTCAATTTAAAATGACAGGAAATGTCAAAGATCCTAAAATATCTTTAGATAAAATACAATTAAAAAAGGATGTTGTTGAAGGAATAATTAAAGAAACAAAGAATATTAAAAAAATCATTAAAGATGACATATTAGATAACACTAATAAAATAAAAAAAGATAGCCTGAAAGAATCTGGGATTATTATTGAATGGGATGATGACTAATAAAATAAATTTTCATAAAAAAAAAGAAAGACAGAAATGGCTCTTGATAATTATATCTTCGATTACCATTATACTTTCTATTGTTTTTAACTGGTGGTTAATAAACTCATTTAATACCAAGGCAAAAGACCTTCAAAAAAAAGGAGAAAAAATACAATTAGCTACTGAGGGGTTACAAAATGGCATTGACTCAATAAAAATTGCAATCGAAAAGTTAGATTCAATTGAAGAAATGAGAATTAATAGATGGAGTTTCGCTATGAGTTTCATTCAAAGTGTTGCGAATAATCAAAACTTAAATGATCCATTCATATCATCTCCAAATAAAGCATCTCTAATGACTTTCGATTCAGCAATGACAATTGTTAGAGAAGAGAAAAAAATACCAATAATTGTTGTAGACGCGTGTGATGACATTCTTCAAAATAAGAACATAAATTTTCCAAATCAAATCCAAAATACCAATCTAGAAATAAATATTGATTCATTAAAAAACAATCATCTGAAAGACCAGTTAGATTTAATGAAAAAAGAAAACAAACCCTTCTATATTATTCTTCCAAATAATGATACTCAAAAAGTTTATTATCGGGAAACTAAAGCTTTAAGAGAGGCTAGAAATTTTCTAACACAAATTGACCTATTAGAAACGAGAAATCAAGATCTCATAAATACTCAAAAACAAATATACACAGAAAGCTCAGAGGCGCTTAATAACACGCTATTATTTCTAATACTACAAATTTTTATAATTATCTTGTTTGCTTTTATAGCGTACTTTATATTCAATGCCGCGAGAAGATCTGAACGTAATTTTATTTGGGCAGGAATGGCCAAAGAAACCGCTCACCAAATAGGCACTCCGTTATCCTCCTTGATTGGGTGGGTTCAAATATTAAAAGAAAAAAATAATGCCTTAGAAATTTCCAGTGAAATGGAAAAAGATTTGAATAGACTCAAAATTATTACAGATAGATTTTCTAAAATAGGTTCCAAACCAGAACTGCAAAAAGAAAATTTGTCGGAAATAATTCAAAATATTATTATCTATTTAGAAAGAAGGTTCTCCAAAAAAATCAAGTTTCATCATAACTTAGAAAATACAAATTATCATACTTATATCAATAAAATTTTATTTACTTGGGTTATTGAAAACATCTGCAAGAATGCTGCGGACGCCATGAAAGGTGTTGGGGACATTATAGTACAGTGTGAAAAAACAGATTCCAATATTATAATTTTCATATCTGATACCGGCAAAGGAATCGACAAAGAAATTTATAATTCAATTTTTATGCCTGGTGTTACATCTAAAAAACGAGGATGGGGATTAGGATTGTCTTTGGTGAAGAGGATAATTGAAGATTACCACAACGGAAAAATTTCCGTCCAAAATAGAAGCGAGAAAAATAAAACAACATTTTGTATTGAGCTTCCTATTAATATAAATAAAAGTTAGCGAGCATTTTTCTCAAAATAATTTTGATGAAACTCATCAGCTCTATCAAATTTTGTCTTTGGGAGAATCCATATATTAATATCTCGTCTTAATGAATACATTGACTTTATCTGTTCTAATGATACTTTTTGATCTTTGTTAGTAAAAAAGCAAAATAAATCATTTAAAATATCCAAATCCTCTAATTCGGACTCTATATTAGTTTCATGCAATTCGAATACATGATCTAATATTTCACTCAAAGAGATTATTTTTTCATCATAAAATACTTGTGAAACTTCTAGATTTTCTAACACTTCATCTAATATTATGTTAGAGCCATCATTATCAATGCTTTTCATAAACCCAGCCTGGGTCATATAAATACCTGGCTTATTATGAAAAATTTCTTGGATTTTCCAAAAACTGCGATATCCTATAAAGATTTCATTAAGATTATTATAAGGAACAAACTTTATACTTAAAGAATTTACACAATGCCTTGTATCCTTTTTTGTTATTTTCTCACCATGAAACACATGACCTAGATGTCCTCCGCAATTAGCGCAACAAATCTCAATACGCTTCCTATTTAGAGAATTGTCATCATAGCGAACTATAGCATTAGGAATTTCATCATCAAAAGAAGGCCATCCACATCCAGAATCAAACTTACTATTTGATTCATATAGTGGAGATTCACAAGCTTTACAAACAAAAATTCCTGCGTCAAAGTGAAAGTTATATTTACCTGAAAACGGAGCCTCGGTGCCCTTATTACAAATTATTTCTTTTTCTCGATCGCTTAATTTTTTGAAAAAATCTTTAGACATAAAAACTACAATCCTTTACCTTTAGATACAACAATTAAACCTCGATATATTATTTTAAGATCTAATATTAGTAATCCAAGATCAGTACTATTTAAGTATTTATGAATATATTCATATTCATAAATTGGGTCCCCAAAATCTGGCTTACCTTTCATAATATGGCCTAATCCTAACAGTCCTCCTTTCAATAATTTTCTTGTAATATTTCCTTGTTTCAAATCTCTTTCATAATGTAAAATCGCAAGCGGTCTAGGGCCTACGATGCTCATTGTGCCACTAAGTATATTAAATAATTGTGGTATCTCATCCAAATAAAATTTTTTAACAAATGAACCTACATAAGTTCTATTTTTAGGATTCCATTCTCCAGAGTACGCGATCCATTCACCTCTGGAAGCTGCTTCAATATCAATTGCAGACTGCTTAATAATCCTAATTTTAAATTTTGGGAAAGTTTTTCCCGCGCTTACTGCATTATAGCTGAAAATAAGAGGCCCTTTATTTTCAGGAATTAAAAACCCTTCAATTATATATGCAATTTGCAATAATATTAAAATAGGCAAACCTATTAGTAAGAGAACTATAGAAACTAACTTGTCGAAAATCAATTTAAACCACCTACTTGGTAATTTTTCTTTAATCTCAAATATGTGCGAGTATTTTTCTAAAATAAATTTAGAAGGCGGGCGATACGGAAAGGCTTCTTTTGGTTCGTTCACTGTTATAGATATTTAAAAAATATTAGTCTATTACAAATATACTAAAAAGAAGAATTATTTAAAAATCATATATTCGCATAACATATGTCAGCAATATATATTCACATACCTTATTGCACACGAAAGTGTAGCTATTGTAACTTCTTTATTAAAACCAGTTTGAATGATGCTACGGATTTAGTTGAAGCTATTATTAATGAACTTGTCATTAGGAGAGATTATTTGGAGAGTCAAAAAATTAATAGTATATATTTAGGTGGAGGAACTCCATCTATTCTTAAGGATGAACTTTTAGAAAAAATATTCATCGCGATGAATCATAACTACATATTATCCGAAAATACTGAAGTTACGATTGAATGTAATCCAGAAGATATTACAAAAATAAAACTTAAGAACTTTAAGAAATTAGGAATAAATAGAATTAGCATTGGTGTTCAATCATTTAATAATCATGACTTAATATTTTTAGACAGGTCGCACGATGCGGAACAAGCTATAAACGCTATTAAATTATGTAAAAAAATGAATTTTGAAAACATCTCAATTGACTTAATGTATTCTTTGCCAAATCAAAATTTATCTAATTGGGAAGAAAATTTGAACACTGCCCTAAATCTAGATATACAGCATATTTCTTGCTACTCACTAACCGTCAAAGAAAAAACTAAACTCCAAAAACAAATTAAACAGAATGAAGTGGTTATCGCAGATGATATAACATCAGCAAAACATTTCGAAATTCTTATTGAAAAATGTAAATCTCATGGTTTTTCTCAATATGAAATCTCTAATTTCTGTAAAGATAATCTCTATTCTAAACATAATGTCTCATACTGGGGCAATAATTCATATTTAGGTATAGGCCCTTCTGCCCATTCGTATAACAAAAAAAGTCGTCAATGGAATGTATCAAACAACAAATTATACATACATAACTTAAAAGAAAATAAATTAATTTTTGAAACAGAAAAGCTGTCTAATAAAGACTTATATAACGAATATATAATGAAGACACTGCGGACAAGATGGGGAAGTAATATTGAATATATAGAAAAAAACCATGGAAGAAAATTTGTTAAACACCTGATAAAAGAAACCACTAAATGGAGAGAAAGCGGTCATTTGTATAATGATAAACATAAAATTTTTCTAACCAATAGAGGGAAATTTATTTCTGATAGTGTTATTTCTGATTTATTCTATACTTAAAACTTATTTAACAACTCATTCTTCGAAATTAAACCATAATGTCTCCACTCTTCAATTCCTTCATTGAAAAAGATAAATAGTGGTATTGAACTAGCTTCATAAGAACTTATGACATCCTCATCTAAATGACTTAAATTAAACCGAGCAAAATTTACGCTTGTCTTCAATGATTCAAGCGAATCTATAATTGGCTTCATTTTCCTACATGGAGGACAATAATCACCTCCAATACTAATAAACACTTTTTTATCACTTGAAATTACTTCTAATAAATCACTTTGTATGATTAATTCGCTCTGAGTTAAGACCCCTTCTGCTATCGGGTATTTATTTTCCTTCCAAGATAAGATTCCTCCATCTAAACCATAAACATCTGTATAACCCAACTTATATAATATATTAATAGTTTTTAAACTCCTCGTGCCAGATCTGCAATATACATATATTGACATATTTTTAGGTAAAAGATTAAGAAGTTGCTCTTCTAAATCAGAACTCCAGTAATCAATATTCAATGCGTTTTCTAAGTGCCCATTATCATATTCTGTTTTAGTTCTTACATCAAGAATAATTCCATTACCTTCATTTACTAATTCATAAAAACTAGTAGCATTTAAGTTTTTATTGATATTGTTAGAGTTACAACTTAAAATTAATGTAACTAGAATTAAAGTAAACTTGAAAATTCTGATGTATTTCATCGGCTAACAAAAAAATGTTTATAAAATATAAACTTCGGATTTATTCATGGGTATATTTCTTATAATTTAGCGACAAGTCGTAATACTTGTTTTGGTTGTACATTTCTTTCCCAGATTAATAGTACAACATAAAAGCCCTTTAAAAAAAGGGCTTTTTTATTTTATCTCACTATCTAATTTTCGTGGTTGAAGGCTGAAAAGTTAATCCAAACATGAATTCATGAGAACCATTAGTATACTGATTAAGATCGGAATTAGGTATATCATATGAATAGCCTATCATATATCTTTCCTGAATGTAAAATCCTAGTAAAGCGGACATGTCCCCATTATTTCTATAATCCATCCCTAACCAAAACTTTTCATTATATATTGTTTTTATTCCTATATCGAATTGAGAAGGTACAGACGTAACTGATTTAAACAAAATAGATGGCTGTAAATCCCAATATGGATTTAAATCCAAATTATATAATCCCATTACATATAAATGTCGTGTTAAACTTCCATCCAGATCTCTAGAAACATTATTAGCAAAATCATCATCAATTAGGGATAATTGACTATTTAATAATTGCGGAACTGCGCAGCCAATATACCATTTGTCTTCGCTATATAAGTTGAATCCAAATGTTGCGTCAGGAACTAAATCAACCAAAACATCACCATCCATTAATGGGTCGCCTGCATTAGCTACATTCCATCCTTGCTTATCAATTTTAAACTGAGTGAACCCTCCTGATAAAGAAAGGGATAATTTAATGAAAGGAGACAACTTAAAATGATATGCATAAGTTAAAGACGCTCCAGCTCTGCTAGTAGGTCCAACTTGATCATTAAAAACCGAGCCTCCTAAACCGACATTATCAGAGCTTCTTCCATATACGCTAAGTAAAGTGGTCTTGGGAGCGTCATTTATTCCTACCCACTGATTTCTAACCGAAGTTTTAATCTGATAATAATCTTTCATTCCTGCAACTGCAGGATTTACACTAAAATCATTAATCATATACTGGGACAACTGTGGTAATTGCTGTGATGAAACAGTAATTGTTAAAGAGATTAAAATATATAATAAATTTATTTTTTTCATGTTATTCAAATTTATCTAACAATAGTAACAGCCCCAGTTTGCAACTCAGAACCATTATCGTTTAAATTAATAGTATAGTAATATGTTCCTACAGGAAGAATTTTGTTTTCAAATTCCCCATTCCATTTATTATCATTATAGTTTTGGCCTGAAGAACTAAATATTAAAGATCCCCATCTATTAAATATTTGTATGACTGCATTAGGATACCTTTCAATATCAAGTATCTCCCAAACATCGTTTAATCCATCTCCATTAGGGGTAATTGCATCGTATGGCATAACTCCTAATGTTACGTAAACTGAATCAACTCCTTTACATCCAATACTATTAGTAGCTTCTACGTAATACCACTGTGATTCCTCAGGATAATCGCTGATGCTTATTCCAGTAGCGCTATCTAAACCTTCATTCCAAGTCCACAGAAAAGAACTATAATTATTAGAAGATTCTATAAAAACTTCCTGACCTAATACTACAGGGTTTGGAGTGGCTATTGGAGATATTACTAATTGAGGTACATGAATAATTGCTGTGACTTCATATGATGAAGGACAATTAGGATCTGTAATTTGCAATGTAAACACTGAAAACGGATCAGTTGGCGTTACGGTTATTGAAGGAGTGGTTTGTCCTGAACTCCACAAATAATCATGACCCTGATCTTCTACTGAAATAAGTATACTTTTACCATAACAAATAGTATCTTCAAATGAATCTGTATTATTTGGCAGAAATATATTCTTATATCCATTAATATGTGTAGTATCATAAACTACACAGCCATTATCATCAGTAACCTGAACCACATAAGTTGTATTAGGGTCTAAATTATTTGCTGTTACATTAGTCTGACCTCCTGGAGACCATAAATAACTATAACTCGGCGTTCCTCCAAGTACATACGCTGTGGCTGAACCCTCAGTAACACATGTTTGATCTATTGAATCTGTAAAAATTGTTAATGGATTTGTTGGTTGAGCGACATAAACAATATTACTACTTGCTAAGCATCCATTTATATCAGTAACCTCTACATAATAAATACCCGTATCTATATCCGTAATACTACCTAATCCCTCCTGACTATTAAAGTCATAAGAAGAGCTAGCGTTTCCAAAATTAGGAACCCAATTATAAATATATTGATTACTAACATTTACGGTTCCTCCCGTAACCTTGACAGAAATTTTTCCAGTAAAATTACCATAACAATCAACATCAATAATATCTGTATCTGCAATATCAGCAGTAAGCAAATTAGGTTGTGAAACAAAATATTCGGTTGTATCAGTACATCCTAATTGATCAGAAGCTATTACAACATAATTACCTGAAGATAAATTATTCAAAGAAGATGAATTTGAAGACTGACCTGTATTCCAGCTATATAAGACATTTCCACTATTACCTCCAATAGAAGTAGCTGACAATGATCCCTCATTACTACCAAAACATAATATATCACTAGTCTGCTGTAAGCTAACCTCTAATTTTTCTGGTTGACTAAGTATAAATGATTGTGAAACTACACAACCCAAAGCGTCAGAAATAGTACAGCTAAAACTAGTTACATTAGAAACCGGATCAACACATAGACCGATTGCAGTTTGAGTTGTTTGTGACAGAACATCATTCCATTGATAATTATATACATTATTACCGTTTGAATTAATATTTGGCACACCTCCATTAGCTAAAATCTCTATTTCTCCATCACAATAATTCCAACAAGTAGGATCTTGAGTATTGCCAATGCTAGCAGATAATACACTATTACTATTTATATTAGCAATAGCTGAGTAAAAACAATTATTCTCATCTATTACATTAATAGTATAATTTCCAATTCCTAAACTGTCAACGCTATATGTACTGTCACCGGTGGACCATAAATATTCATATGTAGAAGAATTTCCAACTCCTCCACTAATTATAGCCGTTATTGATCCATTAGACCAGCCTGTACATGTTATGTGATCAATAACAAAATTATGAGATATAGGGTTTGGCTCATTAAAAGTAATAAATTCTTGAGTACTACATCCATTATTATCAGTAACAGTTAAACTATAAATGCCAGCCGAAAATCCAGTGATATTATTAGAGGTTCCACTATAAAAAATCGAATTATTTGCATCTAAAATAGTTTTGGTATATGGAGTGTTTCCTCCTGAAACAA
>CERR01030531.1_pt1 | contig 9714 bp, 6 predicted proteins | sample 530841 | NCBI WGS metagenome assembly CERR01 (sample SAMEA2621021, study PRJEB7988) | marine metagenome | biome: marine biome (ENVO:00000447); feature: surface water layer (ENVO:00002042); material: "saline water (ENVO:00002010), including plankton (ENVO:xxxxxxxx)" | depth 5 m | reverse complement strand
GTGCCGATGACTTCAATGCCGGAAACCGTTGCTCTGTTCAACGGTTGCGGTGGCATGTCATCCCTGCTGGTGGCCCTTGCCGCTGCGCTGTATCCGGCGGCCCTTGATGCCACTGGTCCCGTGGCGCTGGTGTCCATTGTCGTTTCCGTGTTCGTCGGTTCAATCACCTTCACCGGCTCGATTGTGGCCATGGCCAAGCTGCAGGGTTGGCTGTCCACTCCCCCATGGATGCAGAGCAAACTGCGCCATGTCTTCAACATCGCACTGGCGGTTGCGGCGCTTGTCGGCGCTGTGGAGATGATTCGCAATGCCGATTCAGGCACAGGGCTCTGGCTTCTCATCGTCTCCTCCAGCCTGCTGGGCATCGGGGTCACCCTCCCCATTGGAGGTGCAGACATGCCCGTTGTGATTTCACTGCTCAACAGCTATTCCGGTGTTGCAGCAGCGGCTGCTGGCTTCGTGGTGGGAAGTCAGCTGTTGATTGTGGCGGGAGCCATGGTCGGGGCTGCTGGTTTGATCCTCACCCAAGTCATGTGTAACGGCATGAACCGCTCCCTGGTGTCCGTGCTGTTCGGTGGAGCGCTGGGAGCCAGCTCAGCGGCCGGCGGTGGTGGCGGCGAGTACACCAACATCACCAGCTGCAGTGTTGAGGAGTGTGCCCTCACCCTCGAAGCTGCTGAGCGTGTCGTCATCGTTCCCGGCTATGGCCTGGCGGTGGCACAGGCTCAACACACCCTGCGAGAGGTCACCCGCGTGTTGGAGAGTGCAGGTATCGATGTGGCCTATGCCATTCACCCTGTGGCAGGACGGATGCCTGGACACATGAATGTGCTGCTCGCTGAGGCGGATGTGCCCTATGAGCAGCTCAAGGAGATGGACCAGATCAACCCTGAATTTCCGGCAGCGGACGTGGTTCTCGTTCTGGGTGCGAACGACGTGGTCAACCCCCAAGCCAAGAGTGATCCCAGCTCGCCCCTTTACGGCATGCCCGTGTTGGATGTGCAAGAGGCTCGCACTGTTTTCGTGGTGAAGCGCGGCATGAGTGCTGGCTACTCCGGCATCAAGAATGACCTGTTCGAACTGGTTAACACCTCAATGTTGTTCGGGGATGCAAAGAAGGTTCTGGGAGATCTGCTGGTGGAACTCAAGGATCTGGGGCTCGGAAAGAAGTGAGCCCTTCCGGGGTGGACGATCCCCGGTTGCGTGAGCAGCTGGGGGCGTCCTTGTTTCGGCAACGATGGCCCTGGATCGGTGGTGACCTGCAGACGCTGAGGGACACCTTGCGGCCTGTAGACCTTCCGCTCGATCAAGGCACGCCCATCCACATTCCTGTGCCGGCTCTCCCCAGTGGTGCTGCGGAGGCCGGTGAGTTGCTGGCTTATCTCGACAAGCCTCTCGAGCCGGTTGAAGCTTCACCCGCGCCGCCCAAGGCCCTGGTGGTGTTGCTTCACGGTTTAGGTGGATCCAGTCGCAGGTTAGGCGTGCGCCGGATGGGTCTGAGCTTGCAGAGGGCTGGCTATGCCGTTTTGCGCCTCAATCTGCGTGGGGCTGATCCAGGTCGACACCTCGCGGGTGGTACCTACGCCGCTGAATGCAACAGCGACCTGCTGCCAGTGCTGGAAATGGCTCGATCGCTTGCGATGCAGCTGGCAGGGTCAGATTCCACTGAATCCTCTCTGCCGCTTTATGGAGCAGGGTTTTCCCTCGGTGGAACGATGCTGCTCAACGCTTGCCTGGAATCAACAGGGGTGTTGGATCGCTTGTTCTGTGCCAGCAGCCCCCTGGATCTGGCGATGTGCAGTGCCTCGATTGAGCGACCTCGGAATCGCATCTATCAACGCTGGTTGCTTCAACGTCTCGTCCGTCAGACCCTGGCAGATCCATGGGGTGCCAGTGAGCGGGAGCAGCAGCTGTTGATGCAACAACCTCTCTCAATTCGGGCATTTGATGCAGCAGTGACTGCACCTCGCTGGGGATATGCCTCTGTTGACGATTACTACGCAACTGCTTCACCAATGCCTCGCCTGTTGGATCCATCCCGGCAACTTCCGCCAACATTCATTCTTCAGGCCTTTGATGATCCTTGGGTTCCTGCATCTACAGCAATTCAATTGCGTCATGAATTGGCCAATCAAGGATCCGATGATTGTTTATTGCCTTACAAGGTCTTGATCACAGCGCGTGGGGGACACAATGGTTTCCACGGCACCGGTGAAAGTCTTGTCAACGGATGTTGGTCAGATCGATTGGCCGGTAACTGGTTTGATCAAAATCATCAATCTTCTGAAATTCAAATTTAATGATTGACGGTTTGATAGTAAAACGCTTTGTCTGATTGGTTTTGGTAAACGGCTCCGCCACAATCTGTTGCAACACGCCAAAGTGCGCGATGGATTGGGGTGGGGTCGAATCGAACGAGCTCGGGGAAGCGCTGTCTCAAGAGCTCTGTTCCACGCCAGGCGTTGTAGTGCGGAATGGATGCATTGACGTGATGGCAAACATGGGTTGAGCCAATGCCATGGTGCAGAAAATTCAGCACAGGACCGTAGGGACGGTCAACGGTTTGCAGCGCACCCTTGGACCAAGACCATGTTTCGTTTGAGAAGTGGGGAATATTGTTGTCGGTATGTTGCAGCCATGTGTAGATCGTAAGCCACATATTTATCACTAAATATGGCAGCCCGTAAAGGCAGAGAACGCGAGCTAGTGAGAATTGAATGGAGGCAAAAATCAGAATCATGATCATGGCCACCAGGCCATAATTGGAACGCGTCATCCTTTTTCTGAACGATGCTGGAAACAAGGATCTTTTTCCTTTCTCAGCAGCACTTTGGTTCCAGAAGTGAGAGGTGGGAGAGCCATAATCTTCTCCTCCAGTAGCTCCAAGGAAAAGATAGAGCTGCCAGCCGATTACCAGGTGATTAAAAAGGGAAATCAGGCCAAAAACAACAGGATTAAGTTTGCGTTTGAGCTGTTCCGTCACTTTTCCCTGCGGTGAAGTGGCGCGTGGCGGTACGTGCGTTTCGCCTTGTTCCAGGTGATTGCAATGGGCATGATGCACTGCATGGCTGTGGGCCCAGCTGTAGTAAGGCACTAACAGCGCGCTGTGCAAAACAAAGCCCACCACCCCTTCAATGCGTCGATTGGGATGGAATGCGTGATGGCCGCATTCATGGGCAAGGACCCAGCACCCCATCGCGATGGTGCCGGTAATCACTCCATAAAGCAGCCAGAGGGGGGATGCAGCAGGAGTGAGAGGGATCAGCGTGCCTAAACCAACAGCCAGCAGAGAAAGCCCTGTGGACATGGCCAGGCTTCCCCAGGCTTTGACGGGGTTGAACCTGCTGAGTTCCTTGGGCAGTGCGTTGAGTAGTTCGGCTTTGGTGGGGTAAGAGACTGTTTTGGGGCTGTTTCTAAGGCCAGTTCTTGGCAGGCGAAGCGAAGTTGTCAATGTCAATCGAGATCTCGGGGAAAAGCGAAAGGAACGACGCTTTAGATTTGCTTAACACTCTAGTCGATTTTCGGGCTGTCCCGTGGGAGTGGGGTTGTCTGACGTGCGTGTTCGCAGTCTTTGTGTTGGGTTTATGAGCGATTGGCATGCAAAAAAGCTGCGTTTCCATACGGCTTTTTGGGCTCTTGCGATGGTTGTGCTCCTGGTGGCCAGGTGAGGATTCGAAATTGAAGCTGGATTGACATTGCTTGTGCGTCAGTCTCGACTGGTTGGAGAATTGTTATTCGATCACAGGAGAATTTGTTTTGAATGGAGTTGTTTTGTGAATCCACTTTTGAATCGGTTGTTGCTGAACAATATGTTGCTGAACAATTGGCTTTATCTTGTCGGCGGTCACTTCGGTATACCAAATTCCATCTGGCCACACAACAAGAATTGGTCCGCGTTCGCATACCCTGAGGCAGTCAACCTTGCTTCTCAAAACAATTCCTTCCGGTCGCTTTGTATTCTCAAGCCCTAGCTCACGGATCACTCTTTTGAGTTCATTCCAGCTTGCAATTCCTGTGCTCGGGTCGCAACATTTTACTTTCGTGGGGGTGGCGCAAAGCAGTAAATGATGGCTGATCTGGGGCTGCACGATCGCCGATTCACTCACGCTGCCAAAGAGGCTGCTGGAATGCGCCGTGCTCCCCGCTTCACTTGCTCGCGAACGGACTGCCGAGCCCATTGATCAACAGTCAGCACATCGTCCAGCTGGGGGTGGGCCATGAGATCGGCCTTGTGCTGTTCACAGGCTGCTTCGATCACGACGGGAATGTCCAGGAAGTGAATGCGTTCTTCGAGGAACTGCGCCACTGCTTCCTCGTTTGCCGCATTCATCACTGCCGGCATTGTTCCGCCGGCACGGCCGGCGTCATAAGCCAACTTCATGCAGGGGTATTTCGCTGGGTCCGGTGCGCGGAAGCTCAGCTGCCCCACTTCAGTCAGATCCAGGCGGCGCCAAGGGGTTTCCAGGCGTGACGGCCAGCTCAGGCAATACAGAATCGGGAGCTTCATATCCGGCCAGCCCAGTTGGGCCAGAACGGAGGAATCCGCCAGCTCAATCATCGAATGAATGATGCTCTGGGGGTGGATCACGATTTCGATGTGGTCATAGTCCAGCCCAAAGAGGTAATGCGCTTCGATCACCTCCAGCCCCTTGTTCATCAGGGATGCGGAATCCACGGTGATTTTGCGGCCCATGCTCCAGTTGGGATGGCGCGTGGCATCGCTGACGGTCGCTTTTTCCAGATCCGCAGCTGCCCAGTCGCGGAAGGCTCCCCCGGAGGCAGTGAGCTGAATTCGACGCAGGCCCGGCGTGGGGACGCCTGTGGACAATCGGGCGTTTTCTGCCCAGGGGGTGCCTTGCAGGCACTGGAAGATGGCGGAGTGTTCGGAATCAGCCGGCAGCAGTCTGCTGCCACTCTTTTTCAATTCCGGCAGCACCACCGGCCCTGCGGCGATCAGAGTTTCTTTGTTGGCCAGGGCCAGATCCTTTCCCGCTCGGATCGCAGCCAACGTTGGAAGTAGGCCGGCACAGCCCACAATTCCTGTCACGACAAGATCGCCGGAGTCCCACGCCGCAGCTGTGTTCAAGCCGTCGGGTCCACCCACCAGTTGCGGCGCTTTGGCACCGTTGATGCCGACATCAGTCAGCCGCTGCTCCAGCTCCGGCAACAGGTCGGAATCGGCAAGGGCCACCACTTCGGGCCGATGGCGCTGAATCTGCGTTACCAGCAACTCAAGGTTGCGGCCGGCTGTCAGAGATACGACTCGGAATTGCTCCGGGAATTCCTCAGCGATCTGCAGGGTCTGGGTGCCGATCGAGCCTGTGGAACCCAACACGCTGATGGATTTCACGCAGAACCTGCAAGTCGGTCCAGTCTCCCACCAGGCCCCCGAAGCGCTGGCAAGCTGTTGAACAGCTTGGTATCAGCAGGTGGCGAAGGAACAGTGGCGTTCCGGTTTGGGCTTTGTGCTGGCAGCAGCAGGGAGTGCCGTCGGTTTAGGCAATCTCTGGGGGTTTGCTTACCGCGCTTCCCAGGGTGGAGGTGGAGCTTTTCTGCTGCTCTATGTGCTGATCGTGCTGGTGGTGTGCCTGCCGGTGTTGGTGGCTGAGATGGTGCTGGGGCGCAGCACCGGTAACAGCCCCCTGCTGGCACCGGTGACTGCAGCAGGCCGCCGTTGGCAACCGATGGGGTGGTTGTTTGTTCTGGCCGCCAGCGGAATCCTGGCTTTTTATGCCGTTCTGATGGGCTGGACCGGCGCCACGCTGGTGCAGACCCTGAGCTGGGGTCTGCCCTCAGATATCGAACAGGCGGAAGCCTTTTTTGCCGGCCTCAGTGGAGGCAGAGCTGCCTTGATCGGGCAGTTGCTGAGCCTTGTGGCAACGGCCCTGGTGGTGGCAGCCGGCGTGCGCAGTGGTATCGAGCGCCTGTCGCGCTGGGGACTTCCGCTGTTGTTTGTGCTTTTGATTGGGTTAGCCGTCTGGGCTTCTGGGCTCGAGGGTGCGGTCGAGGGATACCGCACATTTCTGCTGCGATGGGACAGCGCTGAACTGACCAATCTCACGACGATCCGCAACGCCTTCACCCAGGCATTCTTTTCGATCGGCACGGGGATCGGTTGCATCCTCGCCTACGCCGCTTATCTGGATCGAAAAGCCCATCTGCCCCGTGAAGCCGTGGCTGTTGTGGGAATGGACACCGCTGTTGGTGTGCTGGCTGGAATGGTCACCTTCCCTGTGGTGATCAGCTTCGGCCTGCAGGAGGTCGTGAGCGGATCCACCCTTGGAACGATCTTCATTGCCCTGCCGACGGGACTGTCCTCCCTGGGTGCCGCAGGTCAATTTGTGGCGGTTCTGTTCTTCGGGCTGGCGTTGATTGCAGCAATCACCTCTGCGGTGTCGCTGATGGAGGTGCCTGTGGCCTGTTTGATCGATCGGCTTGGTTGGAGCAGATCCCGCGCGGTCTGGGTGTCCACCGCGCTGATTTTTGTGGCGGGTCTGCCCGCTGCCACGTCGTTGGATGTTCTGGGTTGGATGGACTCCGTTTTCGGTGGCCTCTTGCTGATTCTGGGAGGCCTTCTTTTGGCACTTCTTCTTGGTTGGGTCGTTCCAAACCGGTTTCAGGATGATCTGCAGGGTTCGGGAACTCCGGTACCGCTGCAACGGCTCCTACTGGTCATGCTGCGCTGGGTCTCACCGCCTGTGGTGGCAGTGGGACTGGTCATCAGCCTGGTGGATCTGGTGAACGGTTGAAGGCCGACTAGGCGTTGGGGTTGGGCTTGTCCTTCATCAGTTCCTGCATTTTTCGAATGCGTACGAGCATCTTTTGCCAAACCTCAAGTTTCCAGCCCTCCTCGGCGTCGCCGCCGCCGGCCAGCTGAGCCTGGGCTTCCAATTTCGCGTCGAGGTCTTCGCCCGCTTCAAACGCCTTCATCAGCTCCATCTCGAGTTTGGCTGTCTCGACGAAATTGAGGCGCTTCAACCAGAGCATGAATCGTTATGGGTTGGAACTGAAGTCTGCCTGGATCAGCGGCGAATCCACTCGGTCACCCCGCCGGGCTTGTCGATCAGTTCGATCCCCTTGGCCGTGAGGTCATCACGGATGCCATCGGCTTCAGCGTAATTTTTGGCTGCCTTGGCCGCGCGTCGCGCTTCGATCGCCGCCTCGATTGCTGCGTCATCCACTCCAGCCGTTGAGGCTTCACTCTCCTGGCGCAATCCGATCACCGCGGCCAGGTTGCGCAGCAGGTCCCATCGGCCGGCAAGCTCGGCGAGCGTTTCGGCCGGAAGTTCTGCCCCATCGCCACGATCGAGCCGGTTGGCCAGAGCCCTGAGTGGCTTGGCCAGATCAAACAGCACCGCCAGGGCCCCCGAGCTGTTGAGGTCGTCGTCCATGGCGCTGATGAAACGCTGTTCGAGCCTTTGCAGCTCCTCTCCGCTAGGGCTGCCTTGATGTTTTGCAGCACGGTCTGAGAGGGGAGAGACGGTCCCCCAACCCAGGGTTGCGCCATGGCGTTCGCCTAGCCCGATGGCCGCATTGAGGCCTTTCCATCCGGTGCTTGCCGCCTCCAAAGCTTCGGCTGTGAAATCGAGTGGCTTGCGGTAGTGCGCCTGGAGAACAAACAGCCTCAGAGTCATCGCTGAAACACCGCTGTCGAGTAAGGCTCGGATTGTTGTGAAGTTGCCAAGCGACTTTGACATTTTTGTTCCGCCGACATTGACCATGCCGTTGTGCATCCATACGCGGGCTAGCTGAGCTTCATTGGCTGTTTCTGACTGAGCAATTTCATTCTCGTGATGCGGAAAGACAAGATCTCCTCCTCCGAGATGGATATCAATTGTTTTGCCAAATTCTTCGCGAACCATGGCTGAGCATTCGATGTGCCAACCGGGACGTCCTCGGCCCCACGGTGATTCCCAGCCTGGTTCTCCATCGTTGGTTTTTTTCCAGAGAGCGAAATCGAAGGGATGTCGCTTGCGTTCTTCTTCTTCTCCTTTGGTACGGCCGCTGGCACCCTGTTGTTGCTCGTTAGGGTCTCTTCCGCTCAGCTGGCCATAATTCTTTGCTTTCGATATATCGAAATACACATCACCTTTGGAGCTATAAGCTGCCCCCTTGGTTTCAAGTTCGCCAATAAGAGTTTGGATGCCTGGTATGCAGCATGTTGCCCGCGGCATTTTGTCTGCGGGAAGAATGTGTAAGCGCGCCATGTCTATTTCAAAGGCTTTGATGTTTGTTTCGCTGACCTCTTCCATTGTTGATCCCTCGGCGTTGGCCTTGTTTAATATTTTGTCGTCAATATCTGTGTAGTTCTGCACAAAAGTGACGTCGTAATCGCGCCAGATGAGATAACGCCTTAAGACGTCCCAGTTGATGTAACTCCGCGCATGGCCGAGATGGCAAAGGTCGTAAACCGTGACCCCACAGCAATAGATCGTTGCCTTGCCTGCCTCAAGCGGTTCGAAGTCTTCGGTGCGATTGCTCAGGCTGTTCGTGAGGCGCAGTGGCAAAGGTCTGATCAGGCTCTCCAAGGAGGTTACGGCCAGCCCCTGCCTTTAACGCTTTTGAATCGCTCGGTTTCTCAATGTTGTTACCGGTCTGAGGGTCTTGCTGCTTCTCGGCGGTTCCAGCGCGAATCGATGGCCTTCTGGGTGCCCAGCGATTGTGTGATCTATCTAAGGGCTATATGGCTTCTTGGGGATGTTTTTTATTGCTCTCACTTTCCAGATGTTTTAAAAACATCGTCGATTTTGAATTCGATTTTTCATGACTTTTTTCTGCTGAAATTATTTGGCTTCCATCCAGTTTGAGCCTGTTCCTGTTTCCGCAACGAGGGGAACACTTAGTTTCACGGCATTTTCCATCGTTTCCACGACCAACTTCTTCGTGGCTTCCAGGGAATCCGGTGCGACTTCCAGCACCAGTTCATCGTGCACCTGCAGCAGCAGCTGGGCCGGCAGACCCTTGCTCAGCAGTGCGGCCTGCAGCTGCACCATGGCCACCTTGATGATGTCGGCACTGGAGCCTTGGATCGGTGCATTGGCAGCAGCTCGCAGTTGCTGCGCCTCCATGCCACCGCGGCGGGCCACATCCAGGTCGATCTCCAGAGGGTCCTTGCCCAGCAGTCGGCCCAGCCCGTTGCGGTCGAAGTGGAACGGCCGCCGCCGCCCGAGAATGGTTTCCACGTAACCGCGGCTGAGGGCAAGCCGTTCCTGCAGCTCCAGAAAGGCGAACACCTTCGGGTAGCGCTGTTTGTATTTGGCCAGAAACTCCTTGGCGTCTGCCTGGCTCACACCGGTTTCCCTGGCGAAGCGTTGGGCGCCCATGCCGTAGATCACCCCGAAGTTGATCGTTTTGCCCAGGCGACGTTCATCCGGGCTGACGTCGTCTTTATCCAGCAACAGCCGTGCCGTGAGCGCGTGCACGTCATCGCCACTGCGATACGCCTCCTGCAGAACCTCTTCGCCCGAGAGGTGGGTGAGGATGCGCAGCTCGATCTGGGAATAGTCAGCGCTGAGCAGGGTCCAGCCGTCCTGAGGCAGGAAGGCCTTGCGGATTCGCCGGCTGTACTCGGTTCGTACCGGGATGTTCTGCAGGTTGGGGTTGCTGCTGCTCAGCCGGCCCGTTGCCGTGACCGCCTGGTTGAAATCGGTGTGGACCCGCCCTGTTTCAGCTTCGACCAGTTGGGGCAGGGCATCCACGTAGGTGCTTTTGAGT
>CERR01104921.1_pt1 | contig 9761 bp, 6 predicted proteins | sample 530841 | NCBI WGS metagenome assembly CERR01 (sample SAMEA2621021, study PRJEB7988) | marine metagenome | biome: marine biome (ENVO:00000447); feature: surface water layer (ENVO:00002042); material: "saline water (ENVO:00002010), including plankton (ENVO:xxxxxxxx)" | depth 5 m | reverse complement strand
TACTGCGCCGCGCCCTTGATGTACTATTCTAATACCTGTTCCTTCACCTACAAATCCATCTGAGTCTGTCCATTTACGTATTACTTTGCCGTTAATAGAAACGGCAATCATTTTATCTGGCTTGCTGGCGAAGAATTCAACATGTGACTTCGACTCATTACGAAAGCCAGGGAGTGTAGCTTGTCCGAGATAGGTTAGAGGTTCATTTTTTTTCACGGGCAAGAGATTAACGGAATAGCTATTAAGTTGAATGCTGTAAAAACCTCCAAAATCTGGCTCGTTCTCTTTTGTTGATAGGCTAATGGGGTGAAGTGTATCAGTATATATTGCGAATGCTAGATGCAGAGAGCCGCTCCATTCCAGATCGAAAGACAATCGTGACCGATCAGGAAGTTTTAGATTTCGCGCAATTGAAGCGGCTGATTTGGCATGAAATCCACCGTTGTGATAGCGCCATTTTCCAGACTGTCCAAGAATTTCGTTGGCAATCTTGCCATGCGTCCATCCTGAGTCACTTGCGGGACCTTGGAAAATAGTTTTAAGACCTTTAGCTAAGGGAGCGATTTTACGAACACTGTGTCGATTTATGGTCATCCTCCCTGAGTGCCAAGTATCTAATAGAAAAGAATTGTCTGTTGTTCCCTTAAGGTTTCCTCGAAAATGATCCCCGTTAATTAATTGTACTTCACAAAGGCTTAAAGGATTCAGTTTTTTTTGGGTGATTGTGGCTAATGTAACTTCTGTAATGCGATCAATTTTAAATTGCATTAATTCTTTTGCATCTGGGTGCTTCCATGAAATTCCATTGGCTTGATCGTAATTTTTTAGTTCCCCTCGTAGCCAATCTCCATTAGTGAAATGTATTGTTGAATTTTTTGGTTCGCTCAAACCGGTTTGGCAAAGTGCCAGTAATAATCCTGCAAGACTTTGTAAGCTCCTATTAGAGGGGAAACGTTGTAACATTGCTTCAATCATCCCAAGGCCATAGTTGATCTGCGCCGCCGCGATTGGTTTCGTTGGTTTTTTGCGAAGTTAACAAATTAAATTGAAGGCGGCGGATAAATTTAGAGTCAAATTTTACAGCCCCAAAGTTACGACTGCTTCCAGAGAGGGTGGTTCCTTCCCATTGTTTAAGGTCAAAAGATACGGCTGCCCCGCCTGCAAAATGAGCGCGGACTTCCCAAGGCCGATTTGAGAGAGATTCTGTTTTCGGTTTTGCTAATGAAACGCGAGTAATTCTATCTAACGGTATTTTTAGATCGGCTCCTAATGAGTTTATCACCACGACTTTCTCATTCATTTTCTTAATAAGGCCGGGAACTTCATCCCTGTTTTTAAGGAATACCGTGTCTTTATTACTAGCGGCTTCAGCAAATTTAACAGGGTCTGAGTAGCCATCCCAAGCAGAGACTCTAAGATTACTTATTCTTACTATCGGGCCATTTAATTGAGAAAAAAATGATATGCCGGATCCGGTAGCAGCGAATCCATTAGCGTCACGCCACTTTTTTACAAGTTCACGATCGATATACATCTCCATTTCAGCTTTTTCCTTGTTAATACGAAGCTCAACATTAACACGGTTTTTGGTTTGCATTTTTGGGATTTGGCCTTGCCCAAGATTGCGAACTCCAGCTCCACTTTGGACGCGTTGCAGACTTACGTAGCCTCGACTGATATAAAACATGTAGGAATTACTCCGATAATCAAATCGATCTAGTGACGAAGTATAAACAGGAACAATAAGACTAAATGTGCCGTTCCATTGGAGGTCAAATTCAATTCGTGAAGATCCTTGGAGGTCAAAATTTCGTCCAAGTACCCCCACTCCTTCAGAAATTAATACACCGTCTCGGTACTTCCAGGCCTTTGGGTCTCGGCCTAGTTGCCAGCCATTCATGCTAGTAGGTCCTTCGTATAAAATTCGAAAGCCTGGAGATAAAAATGCGAGAGATTGCAAAACTCCTCTTGGTGCAGATAGTTGTTCATTGAACCAAGTAGAAAAATGAACATTCTGAGTGTCTAGGCCAATGAGATTACCTAGCACTTCGTCACCGTTGTGAAAGCGAATGTGCACGGTTGGTTCGTTGTTTCTCTTGACTGGGCTTGCTCCTTCAAAGCGAATCCAAGCTAGATTATCCGGCATAAAATCTATTGGTTTGCTCAAATCTGAGTGTCCCCATCTTATACCTTGTTGCAAGCTCACTTGCTGTAATTCCCCATGCAACATTGATCCGTCCATAAACCTAATTAGACTTTCCTCGCTATCTGAATGACAGAGCCTTTCGCCAAGGCATAGAAAAACAGTTAACACTGTAATTCTTATGGCTTTGCTTTTGAGCTGACTATTTTTATCGCTCATAGATAGGGAGGAACCGATAATTTAAGGCGATTGAAAGTAATGAAGCTGAAGTGCTAAAAGTGGTGCCAAATTGTCCGCTCCAACTGCCATCTTCATTTTGGCTTTGTTTGAGTTTAGTGATATTTTTTCTATTCCATTTGTTCCACTCCTCCGGTGAGGCATGAAAAAAAGCCTGTGCTCCATAGTAAAGATAGTACTGACGGTAGCTCGAACTCTCAGGAGCCTTTCGGAGGTAATTAAATGCTTTATTAAATGTTGCGCTGTCTTTTTCTTTTGCTAGTGCGAACACTAAAGTTGCGATAGCTGTTCGCGCAGCATTTGGGCCACGGTTTGAAGTGTATCCAAATCCTCCTTCAGGTGTTTGGCAAGACTTGAAGTATTTTAAGCCTTTTTGGATGGCTGTTTCAGGTACGGATAGTCCAGCGTTGCGCGCAGCAAACAACGCTACCATTTGCGCTCCGCTGACGGTGGTATCAGCGTCGGTGCTTTCAGGTGAATAACGCCAACCCCCTCTAGGGTTTTTTTTCTGTGAAGTGATTATAAGGCTAATTGCTTTTTCTAACGAAGGGCCGAGACGATCGTCTTCTACGGCCCCATATGCCTCTGCTAGAGCAAGAGTAGCAAAGCCGTGATTGTACATAGTGGTGCCAATATAGCCTGTGGTCTTGTTTTGGCGGCTCATTATAAAGTTCAGGCCGAGTTTAATATTGCTACTATGTGGCCCATGATTTGGATCATCTCCATGCGCCAGCATTGAAGCTAATGCTAAACCAACCACTCCTGGAGATGTTCCGTAAGGATTATCTTTAAACCCCCCAGAGGCTAGTTGTGATTTTGCAAGAAACTGAAGCCCCTTGACATACATTCGTTCAATTTCCTTTGGGAGGGCATCCGTACTTTCTTCAAATAATTTTTGTGCCTGAACTGTGGACGTAAATGCTAAATAAACTAGGAATATCAAAATCAGGGGGACTGCTTTCATGGAAGTTTACCTTCCTCGATGACTTCTACGGCTCTGAAGTATCCCTCTAAAGCATCACGAAATTCTTCAGGCAACTTAGCAGAATTACCACTGCCCTTGCTGATAGTTCGATTAGAATCTTTTTTTCCGGCTGAGTCACCGTTCAACCCAGTAGCTGTTCGGTTAGTTGTGCCACCAGCCTGACTGCCGCCGGCGGTTTGTCCCTGTTGCATACCTTGCCCCATTTGCTGTTTCATAGCCATCATAGCCATCATGAAATTCATTTCCTGTTGTGACTTTGATTGGCCTTGCTGGTTTTGATCTCGCTTAATCTCTTCGTTTATAAGGTTTATAACATCAGAAATATGGCGAATAGTTTCAGTCTGTGAAGTTAATGTGGCAGTGTCAGTTTGTGGTTTTTCAAGGAGGTTGTCAGTGATCTCCATCGAGTCGAATGTATCCTGCAATGGGTTTAGCATTGAGGGTTCTGAGTTTTCGAACTGTAGCCGATTGAGCTCTAGCATCGAGTCGGCGTGCATTTCTAAAAGACGTTTAACACCCTTATTATAAACGTCGCTATCTCGTTTTTGTTCTTCGATGAGCATTGTTTGTTGTTGATGGCGAAGTTCGCTTTCCCGCAGACGAAGCATGGAGAATAGTAACTTCATAAGGTTATCCTCTTTTTTTTCACCACCGCCTTGGCCTGCACCTTGACTATCCCCCTCAGACTCCTGTTTTGGAGGTTCAAGTTTTTTTGCCCAACCCTCAAACTTACCAGCCCAATCTCCCAGATTACGGATGGCTAACATCGAGATATTAGAGTCAATTTGGCTTTCAATTTCACTGAGCGATTCACCGGTTTTTTCTGTTTCCATTTCTCGACTCACCTCACCATATTGACCTTTAGCAGTCCGTTCATAAAAACGGCTTATTTCTCCTTGTAACTCTACGGCCTTTTCCTGCGTGCGGCCTTGTGATTTAGTGAAACGGTCGTTCGCTCTACTGTACCTTGATGGCAAGTCTTTTGGCGTCAATCCAATTGTTTCTTGAATGATATCTTTAATTTTCTTGCGAAGTGAAAGTTCTTCTTTGCTTAGCTTACGCAGCCGTTGGGCAAGAGTTAGAGCTTGAAGGTTGTCGAGATCTTTATTTACTTTTTCCTGTAAGTCGGCCAATTCCTCCAGTGCTTCCTCTTCATCCTCAAGAGCCTCGGCAAGCTTCTCTTTTTTCTTGTCCGATTGCCCTTCTTGCGAGGCTTGACCTAGTTTTGATTGAGCGGCTTTCATTTGCTGATCCGCAAGTTCATCCATTGATTTAAGGTTTTGGGCCCAGTCCCGTAGGGTTTGTTCATCAAATGCAGGATTTTTCATGGCTTCCATCAGTGCATTTGCACCTTCTTTAACTAGGTCTTTTAAATCATCCGCGTTGTCGCTTTGTTCATCTGCAGTATTTTTAATTTTATCATTTGTTTCAGCTTCAGATAGTTTCTCATTATCTGAGTTGGCTAATTCTCGCGTGTCTTCTGCTATGTTTTCCTCAGCCCTTGAGACTTCTTCAAGATTTTGTAGGACTTCTTCAAGCTTCTGACGAACAATTTCAGCGTGATCTTCTATACCAAGGATGTGGAGTTGAATAGGAGAAGTCCGGCTTTGCTCGCGTCCAGGTAAATAGTCCGTAGCCCAGACCGTCAGCTCGACAGTTGTATCTCGGCTAATACCCAACACGGCTGGGCTAAAAAAGAATTCGGGCGACATCTCTTTCTCCTGTGTTCCGTTGCCAGAAACAGTTAGGGAGTCGACCGTTTTTAAAGCGGTTTCTTCCGCTTGCCCAAGTGCTCTCCACGCGATGCCGGCAGCCTTAATGCCATAATCGTCATTAACGGATGCTTTAAGTTCTAGAACTTCAGTTTCTAGTATAGCCATACTGCGGCCTTGCGAAGTAAGATCTGGCCGAGGAGGAGTATCATCAATGGGCTCTACGCTTAATTGCCAAGCGGCGGCTTGTGTGAGGTTATGTTCGTCAAGCCAAGTAAATGCAAAATTTGAAGTATCGGTTACTTTATGTTCATTGGTAGAGAACGATTCGTGGTCAATTGTCATAGGAGCGGCTAAATCATCAATAGTCACTTGGGCTTGTTTAAGTTTACGAGATACACGACCACGAAATTCTATTTTACTGTCGCGGAGCACGGGGAAGAACCCAGCTTGAACTGTTTCGTTTTGAGGTGGATATTTGAGATAGTCTGGAAGCTTAACTTCTACAAGCAACTCGCGCATTGCAGGTCTCTGAAGAGGCCTAATTTTTATGGCTTCTTTTGCGTCTCCGACCGTAACAGTGAGATTACCATCTTCAACTTGTCCGGGCACCTTGAAATTAATATTTCCATTTTTAATTGAGCCAGTTTGCGGTTTGTTGTTGCGGAATTGTGCGAAGGCGGTTTCTGGTTTCCAAAATGAACGATATTCGATTGAGCCGTTTACATCAAATGGCTCTCCCTTAGCAACGATTCGTTGGCTTGGAAATCCATCTAGTCGAACAAGAGTGTGCCTGGAAATGTCTGCCCCGGGCAGCCCCCAGCGGCGAAGCGAGTTGAGCCCAGCCTCAGGGATTATTATCCATCCGGCAACTGCAAGAATAATGAGTGCGATAGCAATGGTAGCTCTGTGGCGTGCTGGGCGAGGGTTTATAGTTTGCTTGAAGTCAAGTTTGAGAGCTTCCTCAGCAACTTGTCCGATAGCAGCTCGATAGAGAGCTGGTGAAAATACGGAAGGACGCTTTTCTTCGTTTGCCAGTTCGACTATTCCAAGCAGCCGATCTCCAAGCAGCCGATAACGGCGCTGCACTAATCTAGCTATATCTCGGGTGTCTCTTTTGTTGAGAATCCAACGATATGACCACCAAAATACTGCCCCGATGGTAATAGCTAATCCACTGGCCAAGAGGCTAAGCCTAAGCCACCCCGGACTGTCCCAAAGGCGATCTGAAAAGAACAAAATCAAATATGATCCAATCAATCCAGCTGCGGCAATGCATACTGCCATAATAGATTCAACTCGCCAAAGGCGATGCTCTACCAGAATGAATTGTTTCTGCAAATCTTCAGGGAAATCATCTTGCGATATTTTTTCTTTTGGACTCATTCCATACTATGTGCGCCGCGGAGAAGTGTAGTCTTCAACGAGATGTACGCAAGCCGCGCTTGTTTAACTTCGAACCTATGTGTCATTGCTGAATCTCTGATTCGAGCCATTGGCGTAATTTTTTCCGGGCTGAACTTGGCCGAAGAAGCCACGCATCATCATGATTACGGAAACCAGTTTCAGCAAATGTGAACTGCTTTTCCTTGGATGTGGCGTTGAGCATTCTCTTTGTTGCAGCGAGATTTAGTTTAGATTCAGTAATCTCATGGCAGATAAATTGCTGACGGGTTCCTAATCGCTCAAGACGCTCAAGTGCGGCCTTTCGTTCTGATTGAGGGTAAGGCCAAGGAGCGATACCGTCATAATGGCTGTAAGCTATGAAAGCTCGCCAAAGTTTGGCGATCTGATCATTTTTTAAGCCCAGGTAATTGCAAGCTATAGCCCCTCTTGAAAATCCACATAGAATAACTTTTTTCGGATCCCCTCCGTATTTATTACATATCCAAGGGATGGCTTTAAGGCAGTAATCGATTGTTGGTTTTATTGTTCTGTTTTTACTATCGCCCCACCAGGTTAATGATATTTTACTTCCGGAGGCATTTAAATAAGGCAGGCAGACCCATATGAAACCTTGCCCAGCTGAAATACCGTATCCCATTTTACTGCCTTCAGGGCGACCAGAACTGATATCTCCGTTAGCCCCACTATATTTATTGCCGGCATATTCGACTAACAGCGGATAACTTTTGTCTGGTTGCCAGTCATTGGGTAAATATACAACATGATAAACAGAGGTTTGCTCATAACTTGGGAGTATTTGCTTGATCCGTTTACCAGCGACTACTGGGCCTGATTCAATTTTAGGAATAACTAAGTCTGGTTTGATTTTGTTAAAATCAGGCGCCTCTGAATATCCTGAATATTTAGAAAACAAAAAAATTGCTAGACTTAGTGTCGGTTTAATTTGTTTAAAAATCACGAGCGGGGAATGATGCCTTCCTAATATTAGGATAAAAGGAGATTTTTTTGAGTAAAAATACCGGTTGCAATCATATTTGGTTATGATAGTTTCCCGCGCCCGCTTCACGGATATGGAGCGTTATAACCATTAAACTAAAGATAATATGTCACAACATCCCAGTCTCAAAACCGGAGGAGGCACCTCGGCCAAGCGCACGGTTCTTAAGCGATACGAGCGGGTAGAATTGTTACGTAAGCGTGGTGAATTCAAAGAAGGCGGCCGCATCACTGGTCTGAAAAAGACAAAGCCGGAGGAATAGTTCGCCGGTTTATTGCCCTTTTTAATTTTCAAACCACCGCCATTTTTTTCAAGCGGTGATGATTCGTTTACAAAAATTTCTATCAGAATCCGGGGTTACTTCACGCCGGCAAGGCGAGAAACTGATCGTTTCCGGAAAAATTACAGTTGATGGCCAAGTTGTCCGACTACTCGGGACAAAAGTGGATCCAGCAAAAAACCAAGTAGCTATTAACGGTAAACTAATTCGTGCCAAGGCTAAGAGATTCTTAGCATTAAATAAGCCACCTAAAATACTTTGTACCCGTCATGATACTCATAAAAGGCCTACGGTATTTGATCTTTTGCCCCATAATTTTGGGCATTTATTTACTGTTGGCCGGCTCGATTCTGACAGTGAGGGCCTAATTTTACTCACTAACGACGGTGAGTTTTGTCAGACTGTATCCCATCCGCGGAACGGCATGCCTAAAACTTATCATGTTACTCTCGCTAAACGGGTTGATTCTGGTGAACTTGAACGGCTGAAGGATGGACTTAATGACGATGGGGATTTGCTCAAGGCAAAACATGCCAAACTCCTTCATGCCAACAACACCCGTAGCCAAGTGGAGCTCGTATTAAAAGAAGGAAAGAATCGTGAAATCCGACGCATGTTCAAGGTTTTAGGCTATAGAGTTTTGTGCCTTAGACGTATTGCGGTCGGACCAGTTAAGTTAGGTGAGCTTCCCATAGGTAAATGGCGAGTCTTGAGTCAGCCAGAAATTACTTCATGTCTTCGGTTGGCGGATAAATAACAGGATGTTGTTCGCAGGAATTGACACGGGTTACTGTAAGTTTCACACTTGTGCCTCAATGAATTTGTATAGCCGTTTGCGTTTAATCGCACTGATATCGTTGATACCCCTCGCAGATATATCAGCGAAAAATATAGTTAGTGAAATTAACCCTGCAAAAGCAGGGACAGTATCGGCAGATCGTGTAAATGTAAGAGCTCGCGCTAGCTTGATTGGAGAAAGGGTGACCCAGCTTAGAAAAGGCGACTCGGTAAAGGTTTTGGCTAAAGTAAAAGTAAATCCTTCTAAAGAAGGAGAGCCGTTGGAGTGGCTTAAAATTGCCATGCCTCCCGGGGGACAAACTTGGGTATATATGGCTTTTGTAAAAGACGGCAAGATCACAGCTAACAGACTTAATGTTCGAGCTGGCGGCAGTGAGCAATTTGGCATTGTGGGGCTTTTGGCTAAGGGTGATTTTGTAAAAGAAAAGCGTATTTCGGGTGACTGGATTGAGGTAGAGCATCCAGATGGGGCATATGCATTTGTATCGGCAAAGTACATCAAAATTGGTGATGACATACTAAGCAAAGAAAAACCAACTGAGTCTGAAGAGAATATTCCAGAGAACCTCTTCAGTCAGGAGGTGCAATCTATTGAGGTTAAGGAATCAAGTGATTCTTCGAAAGGCTCAACAGAAAAGAAAGTTAGTCTGGATAATACGCCTGAAATAAAAAAAGAGAGTAAGAAAAGTAGTAGTGATACTGAAATTGTTCAGGACGAATTAGAAGTTCAGGATAAGGCTTCTGATCTTGAGACTGATGTAAGTGATCTTGAGAAAAAAACCGATTTAGTGAATTTGCCTGATATGCCTGAACCTGAATTAGTTGTGGTTGAGGATGGCCCCGATGCAGATAACAAAAAGAATCCAATTGGGAATCCTGAAGACGTGGAAGAACCAAAGCCGGAAGTTGTTCCCATTGCCAAGAAAAAAGAACTTCCTGTGCCTCCGCCTAGAATTGTTACTCGCCAAGGTAAAATTAAGAGGCGTTTTTTTCGAAGCCCAAAAGCTCCAAGCCGTTATGAGTTAGTGAATGAAAATGGTCGTACTTTAAATTATCTTTTCTCATCAGAAAGCGGTCCGTTAAAAGTGGCTGATGATGAGGATGCCCCGATTACTTTTGAACGATTAATGAACATGCTTCGAAACCGTAAAGTTGTATTGACGGGTGTTGAGGCTTTAGATCCTCGATGGCCCACATTGCCA
>CERR01038708.1_pt1 | contig 9767 bp, 8 predicted proteins | sample 530841 | NCBI WGS metagenome assembly CERR01 (sample SAMEA2621021, study PRJEB7988) | marine metagenome | biome: marine biome (ENVO:00000447); feature: surface water layer (ENVO:00002042); material: "saline water (ENVO:00002010), including plankton (ENVO:xxxxxxxx)" | depth 5 m | reverse complement strand
AAATTAAGTTTTTAATTTTGAGCTTGCCATGGTTTGGCAAGATTACCAAATCTTGTAAACTGACCTTCGAAGCTTAAATCAATTGAGCCAATTGGGCCGTGCCTTTGTTTGCCAATTATTATTTCAGCTTTACCGTGAAGTTCTTCCATTTCCGCTTGCCAAGCTGCCATTTTTTCGACCTCATGATCATTTGGTTTTTCGCGTTCTTTGTAATATTCTCCACGATAAACAAACATAACCACATCTGCATCTTGTTCAATTGATCCTGACTCTCTTAGGTCACTTAATTGAGGTCTTTTATCTTCACGATTTTCCACTTGTCTACTAAGTTGAGACAAGGCGATTACAGGAATATCAAGCTCTTTGGCGATTGCTTTTAAACCTTGAGTAATTTCGGAGACTTCGTTTACTCTGCTGTCTTTAGATGAAGCTGGTCTAACTAATTGAAGATAGTCTACGATCATAACATCGAGACCACTCGTCCTTTTAAGCCTTCTTGCTCGTGCCGCAAGTTGGCTTATCGGTAGAGCTGGCGTGTCATCAATAAACAGAGGGCAAGCCTCAAGAGATTTTGCAGCTTCAACAAATTTTCTAAATTCCTTTTCAGACATATCCCCTCTGCGGATTTGATCTGATGGTACTTCAGATACCTCTGATAGAATTCTAGCCGCAAGTTGCTCAGCGCTCATTTCAAGTGAGAAGAATCCTACAACTCCGCCATCAACTGCTCCTTCAGACCCGTCAGGTAATAAGCCTTTAGAATACTTTTTTGCGATATTAAAAGCTATATTAGTTGCAAGTGCTGTTTTCCCCATTGATGGGCGTCCAGCGAGAATTAAAAGATCAGATTGATGTAAACCACCTAGCTTTTTATCCAAGTCTTGAAACCCAGTAGAAGGGCCAACTAATCCACCTTCTCGTTGATATGCCGAATTAGCGACATTTACAGCATCGGTTACTGCTTTTAGAAAGCTCTGAAATCCGGATCCGGTTTGACCTGTTTCTGCTAATTCATATAATTTTTGTTCTGCTTCAACAATTTGATCTTTTGGATCATGATCGACATCTATCTTTCCAGCTTGTCCTGAAATATTGTTACCAATTTCTATAAGAGATCGTCTGGTAGCAAGTTCTCGAATCATTTCAGCATAATCGCGCGCTGCGAAAATTGAAATGGCCGCACCAGCAAGTCTAACAAGGTAAGCGCCACCCCCCAATTCATTTAGTCCAGGATCATCCTCCAAAAAAGCTTTAAGTGTAACCGGTGATGCAAGAGAGTTGTTTTTTATACGCACGGCAGCAACTTCAAAAATTTTCTGATGAACAGGGTCAAAGAAATGAGTTTCATTTACGATATTATCGATTCTATCGAAAACATCATTATTTATCATTAATGCTCCAAGTAGAGCTTGTTCTGCTTCTATATTATGGGGAGTAGACCCACTTAACTCACTTGTTGTGCTTGGGATATTTACTGAACTTGGAAGTTTGGAAATCTCGGACATTTATTCCTCCTACTACTGTCTATGAACTAACTTAGAGAGTTTCGCAATCTGGAAATCCTGTGGATGACCTGTGGGTAAAAACCAGTTAAGATTATTAATTTTTTCTTTTATATTTTTGTAGTTGGTGATTAAAACTTTTAACATGGTTTTTATTTGGGTGAGCATATGTTTTTTAAAGATAGTTTAGAATATCAAGCTTTACCTCTTCCGGATCGATTTGATTGGGGAGAGAAAGAAAGATTGGCAAAATCGAGGAGTTTCTATAATTGGATGCGAAAACGCCACTCAGTAAGAGATTTCAAAAAAACTAAGATAAATAAAGAAATAATTGAAAATGCTATTCGTGCTGCTGGGACGGCACCAAGTGGAGCAAATCATCAACCTTGGCATTTTGTTGCAATAAGTAAGCTGGAAATAAAAAGCAAGATCCGCATAGCAGCAGAACTAGAAGAGAAAGAATTTTATTCTGGTGGAGCTGGTGATGAATGGTTGAAGGCTTTGGAGCCAATGGGCACAGATGAAAGTAAACCACATCTTGAGGATGCTGCTTGGTTGATAGTGGTTTTTGCTCAAAGGTATGGTTTTTTTAAAGATGGTTCTCGTTACAAGAATTATTATGTCCCAGAGAGCGTAGGCATTGCCTCAGGTTTTTTAATTGCTTCTCTTCATCATGCTGGTTTGTCTATTTTAACTCATACACCAAATCCAATGAGATTTTTGAATGAGTTGCTTGGACGACCTAAATCTGAAAAGCCGATAATGATACTTGCAGTTGGAGAGCCATCTTTGCAAGCGACAGTTCCCGTGGTGGCAAAACAAAAGAAAACGGATAATGAAATTATGACAATTCATGAGTAAGAATTTAGGTTTCATAAATGTATTTTATTAATTGGAGATCAAAATGAAAGTAGGATTTATTGGGCTTGGTAACGTCGGGAGCAAATTAAGTGGGAGCTTATTACGAAATAGTATCGATTTATATGTGTATGATCTTAATGACGAATTGTTATCAAAATTTAAAACCTTAGGTGCCAAAGTTGCTAACACTCCAAAAGAGGTTATGCGCCAATGTGAAGTCGTAATAACCTGTTTGCCATCACCAAATATATCAGCAGAGGTAATGGAAGGAAAAGATGGGTTGCTCGGTGAGATCAAGCCTGGAAAAATTTGGATGGAAATGTCGACAACTGATGAAGCTGAGGTGAAGCGATTAGATGCTTTGGTAAAGGCCAAGGGTGGTTTCTCTGTAGATTGCCCCGTATCTGGAGGCTGTCATAGGGCGGATACTGGGAACATCAGTATTTTTGCAGGCTGTGATCGGACCGTTTTCGATAGAATTCTACCATTATTAAAGAAGATGGGTCGCCGAATTTTACACACTGGCCCCATTGGATCAGCTTCTATACTCAAAGTATTAACAAATTATCTTGCTACAGCGAATTTGATCACTTGTTCAGAAGCCTTAACTGTGGCCAAGGGTGCTGGAATGGATCTAAATATTGCTTATGAGGCAATAAAAATCAGTTCAGGCACTTCTTTTGTTCATGAAACTGAAAGCCAGGTAATTTTAAATGGGAGCAGGGATATAAGCTTTACCATGGACTTAGTCTTAAAAGACATTGGTATTTTTCAGGAAGTTGCTAACCGAGCTAATGTCCCTTTGGAAATTAATCCTATGATGATTGACATTTTTAAAGATGGCATTGAAAAATATGGACCGCGTGAATTATCACCTAACATCATTCGGCGGCTCGAAGATAAAACAGGTTTAGATATTCGGGCGTCTGGTTTTCCAGCGGAGATGACTGACGACGAGCCTGAAGAGGTTGGTTTTGAAGTGCTACCAAAAAACATATCATAAGTTCAAAGGTTAAAGTCCTTTGGTTCGGTAGCTGTCTGCCACACGTTCAATAGCAACCAAATATGCGGCGGTTCTTAAGTCTTTAACATCGGATCTACTGTGCCAAGTTTCTCTCATAAACTGATACGCCGTTCGCATAGAGTCATCTAAGCCCGAGCGAACAAGTTCTAATTCGCCAGCTCCCTTTAAGTAAGCTTCTGTAAAGGAAGATGACAATTGTTCCTTTATTCCCGAAGCTCTCATTAATCGATTAATTTCATCGGCAAGCAATTGATGCCTAGCTTCTTCTTGCCGCCTTTGCATTCTTCCAAATCTTATATGACTAAGGTTCTTTACCCACTCAAAGTAACTTACTGTAACTCCACCCGCATTTGCGTACATATCTGGAATGATTATTATTCCGCGCTTTTGTAAAATAGCATCTGCTTTAGCTGTAATTGGGCCATTGGCTGCTTCAATAATTAAGGGAGCCTTTATTTTTTGGGCGTTACCGGGATGTATAACCCCCTCTGTTGCGGCCGGAATTAGAATGTCACACTCTAATTCTAAAACACTTTCTGCTTTTTCTATAAATGTTGCATCTTTAAATCCCCTCACACCCCCGTGCTTTTTTACAAATTTAGAGAGTTTATGAATATCAATTCCCGCGGCATCAACCACGGCCCCATCGTGCTCTATTACTGCGATGATCTTAGCATTATCTTCATTGCTCAAAAAATTTGCTGCATGAAAGCCCACGTTTCCAAACCCTTGAACTATGATCCTTTTCTCATCCAGTGTACCTTCCAATCTTGCCATTGAGACATCTTCAGGATGTCTAAAAAACTCTCGTAATGCGTATTGAATTCCCCGTCCAGTGGCTTCTACCCTGCCTTCAATCCCTCCAGCATTTAGGGGTTTACCAGTAACGCAAGCTTTAGCATTTATATCGGTTGTATTCATTCTTTGATATTGATCGGCAATCCAAGCCATCTCTCGTTCTCCCGTACCCATATCCGGCGCTGGTACATTCTGACTAGGATGGATTAGATCTCTTTTCACTAATTCATAGGCAAACCTTCTCGTAATTTGCTCTAATTCATGTTCTTTCCATTGCTTTGGATCGATACATAGGCCGCCTTTTGATCCACCAAATGGCGTTTCCACCAATGCACATTTAAATGTCATTAACGCTGCAAGTGCTTCAACCTCGTCTTGATTAACGCTTAGAGCGTAGCGTATTCCTCCTTTTACAGGTTCCATATGTTCTGAGTGCACGGAGCGATAACCAGTGAAAGTGTGTATAGACCCTCGCAACCTAACCCCAAATCTAACAGTATAAGTCGCATTACAAACCCTTATTTTTTCCTCTAAGCCTGCAGGTAAGTCCATTAAGTTAATTGCCTGATTAAACATTTGATCGACACTATCTCTGAATGAAATATCGCGGTTTGTAGCCATGAAATCTTTCCTCTTCTCAAAATAATTTTCGACTCACTTTGTTTCTCAGCTATTGCTAACATATTTTTTAGATGTATCTATTTTTTTGTGAACTCTAAACATATAGTTGATACAGTGAATTGATTTCATTGAGCTTCAATAAATTATTAAGGGCAGCATATGCATTACTCAGCATGGCAAATTTTAAAAAACGGTCTTCGGGGTGGTAGGAACTGGAGACCCCTGTGGCATTCTAAGGAACCAAGAAAAAGTTATGACATTATTATAATTGGTGGTGGTGGTCATGGGTTGGCAACCGCTTACTACCTGGCAAAGAATCATGCTTTGAAGAATATTGCCGTTATTGAGAAGGGGTATCTTGGCGGAGGAAATGTTGGGAGAAACACGACGATTGTAAGAGCAAATTATCTGCTAGATGGAAATTCACAATTCTTTTCTCACTCTCTAAAATTATGGGAAAGTATGGAGCAAGAACTAAATTTTAATACAATGATGTCACAGCGTGGAATCCTAAGTTTGGGTCACTCTGATGGTCAGATGGACTCATTAGCGCGGCGAGGAAACATGATGATTAGTCAGGGCGACGATGCCGAATTATTATCGGCTAAAGAATTAAGTGATTATGTGCCATATGTTAATCAAACAGATCCACGATTTCCAATTTATGGAGGACTTTTGCATAGGCGAGGTGGTACTGCCCGCCACGATGCAGTCGCATGGGGATATGCCCGGGCTGCAGATCGTTTAGGCGTTGATATTATTCAAAATTGCGAAGTTACTGGTATGATCGTGAACAACAATACGATATCAGGAGTTCAAACGACAAAAGGCAAAATAAAGGCAGATAAAATAGGCATGGCGGTAGCAGGCCGGACAAGTCAGGTAGCAGATATGGTTGGATTAAAACTTCCAATAGAAAGCCATGTTTTGCAAGCATTTGTTTCTGAAGGATTAAAGCCTTGCGTGGATTGTGAAATAAGTTGGGGTGCAGAGCTTTTTTATATTTCACAATCAGATAAAGGTGGTTTGGTTTTTGGAGGTGATATTGATAAGTATAATACCTACGCAGCAAGAGGAAATTTGCCAGCTGTAGAGAATGTTATGGAAGCCGCCATGGCGTTAATGCCAATGATTGGGAAAGCTAAAGTTTTAAGAAGTTGGGGTGGTATAGTAGATATGACAATGGACGGCTCTCCAATTATCGATAAAACGTCTATTAATGGATTATATTTGGATGGGGGTTGGTGTTATGGAGGGTTTAAGGCAACGCCAGCGTCAGGATGGTGTTTTGCGCATTTATTAGCGACTGATGAACACCACGAGGTGGCTGAAAAATATACATTAGACCGATTTGAAAAAGGTTACTTATTAGATGAAGAGGCGACTGGTGCAACGCCTAATCTACATTGAGGAGCAAATTTCATGAGAATTAATTGTCCCCTTTGTGGTGAGCGTGACTTGGCGGAATTCCATTATGAAGGCTCCTCTAAATTAATGGCGAGACCTAAAGACGAAAATGATACGGACGCTTTTCATGATTACCTTCATATTAGGTCAAACCCGGCTGGCCTTAATAATGAACTTTGGTCTCATGAGTATGGTTGCAGGGCGTGGTTGTTAATTTGTAGAGATACAAACACTCATGAAATTTTATCAATAGATTTGGCAAGAGATAAGAAAACTAAAGGATCTTTAGATTGAGAATAAGTACATTAACTCTCTTGGATAGAAGCAATCAGATCTCATTTAAATTTGATGGGAAAAGATTATTTGGATATGTTGGTGATACATTGGCATCAGCATTGTTAGCTAATAACGTCAAACTTTTAGGCCGATCATTTAAGTATCATCGCCCAAGAGGTTTATTGACTGCAGGTTCTGAAGAACCCAATGCGCTTGTTTCAATTTTGAAAGACGGTCAGCTCACACCAAATCTTAGAGCCACAGAAGTTGAAATTTATAATAATTTAGAAGTTTTTTCTCAAAATCGATGGCCATCTATAAAATTTGATATTCTTCGAATAAATGATTTTTTATCTCCGTTCTTAGGGGCAGGATTTTACTACAAGACTTTTATGTGGCCAAAGAGCTTTTGGGAAAAATTATATGAACCTATTATTCGCCAAGCGGCAGGGTTAGGCCAACTCTCTCCTGTTGCTGACAATTCTAAGCATGAAAAAGCATTTGCATTTTGTGATATTTTAGTGATTGGCGCTGGGCCGTCTGGGATAATGTCAGCGATGACTGCGGCATTGTCTGGAGCTCAAGTTATCTTAGTAGATGAGGATTTCATTTGCGGTGGTAGGCTCAATAGTGAAACATTTAAAGTAGATGGTAAGGCAGCTTTTGAATGGGCAAAGATAAATGTATCTAAACTAAAATCGATGTCAAATGTTAGGATTTTTAGTAGAACTACTATTGTGGGCCTTTATGACGGTAATAATTATGCTGGGATTCAAAAGGTAGGAGAATACTTAGAAAACCCCAAGAAAGATTTACCAGATAGTGTATTTTGGCGGATAGTTTCAAAGAAATGTATCTTGTGTGCTGGAGCAATTGAAAGGCCAATTGCTTTTAGGAATAATGATAGACCTGGGATCATGATGGCTAGTGCTGTTCGGACTTACTTAAATAGATTTGGGGTCACTCCTGGTAAGAAAATCATTGTTTTTGGGAATAATGATGATGCAAGACGTACTGTGTTTGATTTACAAGCTAAGGGTGTCGAGGTCGTCGCATATGTTGATAGTCGTAATGATGTTGAAAAAATTCCAAAGGTATCATCTTTTATTAATAGTGTCGTCATTAACACTCATGGCGTTAACTTATTGTCTGGGATTACCATCAAAACTGGAGATATTACAACATTCTTAAAATGTGATTGTTTGGCCATTTCAGGTGGTTGGAATCCAACAATACATCTTACTTCTCATTTGGGAAGTAAACCTATTTGGAATGAGGCCATCAGCTGCTTTATTCCTCAACCCAAAGCAGTGCCTGATATGGAAATTGCAGGTGCTGCTAATGGTGTTTTTAGTACTAAGATGGCAATGAAATCAGGAGTTTTTAGAGCCCGCGAAGTTCTGAAAAGTTTGGACATAAAATATGAGCATATTGATATTCCTAAAACTGAAGATGAAAATTATAATTGTGAACCCTTATGGCAAGTAAAAGGAAGCGGTAGGGCATGGTTAGATTTTCAAAATGATGTAACTGTGAAAGATTTGGAACAATCTGTCCAAGAAAATATGATCTCTGTAGAACATATGAAGCGCTACACAACGCAAGGGATGGCGACGGATCAAGGAAAAAATTCTAATGTTAATTCGATAGGTGTAATGTCTGAATTAACAGGACAGGAAATTGCAACCACTGGGACAACAACTTTTCGACCTCCTTTTGTTCCAGTGTCGATAGGAGCAATGGGAGCAGGAGGTTCTGGAAAAAGGTTTGCCCCAGCAAGGCTAACCACTTCACATCATTTTAATGAAGAAAATAGTGCACCCAGCGTTGAAGCTGGGCTATGGTATCGACCAAATTGGTTTCCTAAAAAGGGCGAAACATCTTGGCGCGAGTCTTGCGATCGGGAAGTCGAAATGGTGCGTTCAAAAGTTGGTGTTTGCGATGTTTCCACTCTTGGAAAGATTGATGTTCAAGGCCCAGATTCTGCTACTCTCTTGGATTTCGTTTATACAAACAAAGTATCCTCACTTAAGTTGGGGAAAATAAGATACGGCTTGATGTTACGTGAAGATGGCCATGTGATGGATGATGGAACCTGTGCACGAGTTGGTAGTAATCATTTCATTATTACCACCACGACAGCCGCGGCAGGGCAGGTAATGAGACATTTAGAATTTGTTTTGCAAGTTCTCAGGCCGGATATAGATGCACAAGTTATTTCAGTAACTGAGCAATGGGCACAATTTTCAATAGCTGGCCCTAGGTCGAGAGATCTTTTAAATGAAATTTGTGAAGAAGAGATTTCAAATGAAACGATAACTTTCATGAGCACTCTTTCTGTTTCAATTGATGATATTTCAGCTCGCTTGTTTCGGATATCATTTTCTGGAGAACATGCTTATGAAATTGCAGTTCCGGCAAGTTATGGGGATGCCATGATGAGATTGTTGGCTTCCAAAGCTAAAAAGTTCGGTGGTGGTCCCTACGGTATGGAGGCATTAAATGTGCTAAGGATTGAAAAGGGCTTCATCACTCATGCAGAAATTGATGGACGAGTTACAGCAAAAGATATTGGTATGTCGAACATGATCAGTCAGGATAAGACTTGTATCGGAAAGACTATGGCTAATCGACCAGGGCTCATTTCAGAGCAAAGAGAGCAGCTTGTTGGTATAAAGCCTTTAAATGAAGATGAGGTTCTATTGGCTGGGGCTCATATATATTGTTTAGATGAAGCGCCAAAGCGCGTTAATGATCAAGGTCATATTACAAGTGTTTGTTACTCTCCCAGTTTGAAGTCATCAATTGGATTGGCACTGATAAAGAATGGTCAAAAACGCATTGGTGAAAAATTTAAAATGGTAGATCATTTAAGAAATTCAGAAATAATTATTAATGTAACCTCACCAGTGTTTTTTGATAAAACGGGAAGTAGGGTCCGTGGTTGATAGTTTGAGAAAATCAGAATTGACTGTTAATCTACCTATTAAGCATGGTGATCTGAGCTTGTCGCTAGAAGTTACTAACACAATCTTTTCAATTATGCCTTTCAAGGGAAAGCATCATAAAATAGCTTCAAGATTAAAAGAAAAATTTAATATTGATCTACCTAGCCCTAATCTGAGAACGTTTAAAGGGGAGGCGAGTATTTATTGGGTTGGGCTAGATCAGTGGTTTTTTGTAAATTCCGGTAGTGTTGATTTTTTTCATTTAATTTCTGATGACGCCGCAACAACAGATCAATCTGATGGTTGGATAAAAATGTCATTGATTGATAC
>CERR01029377.1_pt1 | contig 9808 bp, 8 predicted proteins | sample 530841 | NCBI WGS metagenome assembly CERR01 (sample SAMEA2621021, study PRJEB7988) | marine metagenome | biome: marine biome (ENVO:00000447); feature: surface water layer (ENVO:00002042); material: "saline water (ENVO:00002010), including plankton (ENVO:xxxxxxxx)" | depth 5 m | reverse complement strand
ATTTTCAATCGGAGCGGCGTAGTACAACCCATATCTAGTCAAGTCCAAGTTGCACGTTTGTTCTCTTTCCTTGAAAATTATTGGTTTCTCTCTTCTTTTTGGACACATTTTGGATCCTCATAAATTTCTTTATGATTCTTTTGATCCATCAGATTTGTAATAATTTTGTAACTGGTAAGGTCTCTTGTTTAATTTTTTCAAACTGAGATCTTGTTAAAATTGTCACAAATTTGTGACAATGGTATTTTATTCTTTACTTGTATTAATTGTACCCGATTATGGCTACGAATTTGAAGGTCGATATAAGGGCAAATTAAGGGGTAAGAAATGACAACCTACGCAATCAACGGGTTTGGTAGAATCGGAAAATTAGCGCTAAGGGTTCTAATCGATCGAGGAATAAAAATCTCTTGGATTAATGATATTACCGGAGATTCAGAAATACATGCGCACCTTTTGGAATTTGATTCAGTGCATGGTCGTTGGAAAGCCAATATTAACGTAAACAAAAATTCAATCATAGTAGACGGTCATGAAATTATCGTACATCAAGAAGAAAAAATCGTTGATTTACCATTTAAAGGAATTGATGTTGTTATAGATTGTACTGGAGCATTTAAGACATCTGAAAAATTAGGACCTTATTTTGAAAAGGGTGTAAAAAAAGTGGTTGTTTCGGCTCCTGTAAAAGATCCAGCGGCTATAAATATTGTATATGGGATTAATCATGATCTATACGGGGCCAAGGAATATGATATTGTTACAGCTGCAAGTTGTACAACAAATTGCATTGCTCCAGTTGTAAAAGTGCTCCATGAGAACTTGAGAATAAAGCACGGCAGCATAACTACTATTCATGATGTTACCAATACGCAGACAATTGTTGATCGTCCTGCGAAAGATTTAAGGCGTGCAAGATCTGCTTTGAACTCATTAATTCCAACTTCAACCGGATCAGCAACGGCGATTACCTTAATCTATCCAGAACTTAAGGGAAAATTAAATGGTCACGCTGTAAGAGTGCCACTTTTGAACGCTTCACTTACTGACTGTGTATTTGAGTTGGAGCAGGCTACTGACGTTGAAGTGGTAAATAGCTTATTTAAAACCGCTGCAGAAGGTAACTTAAAAAATATTCTTGGATATGAAACTAAACCCTTAGTTTCGACTGATTACGTAAATGATCCTCGATCTTGTATAATTGATGCCCAATCCACAATGGTCATTAATGATACACAGGTTAAGATTTATGCTTGGTATGATAATGAAGTTGGTTATACCCATCGATTGGTTGATATTGTTGAAATGGTGGGAAATAAAATTTGACACAACAAAATGCTCGCAAGGCATATTTATTTGTAACGATTGCGTATTGGGTATTCATGCTCACAGATGGCGCTTTAAGGATGCTAATCCTGTTGCATTTTCATGTTTTGGGGTATTCGCCTTTACAACTTGCATATCTTTTCTTGATATATGAAGTTGCAGGGGCAATCGCAAATTTGACTGCTGGATGGTTCGCTGCAAGATTTGGCCTAAAATTTACTCTTTACACGGGTTTAATCTTACAAATATTTTCCCTGTTAGCGCTATCACAGCTTAATATAGCTTGGAGTATTACTATTTCGGTAGTTTTTGTGATGTTAGTTCAAGGATTATCAGGTATTGCTAAAGATTTCACAAAAATGAGTGCGAAATCTGCTGTTAAAATACTTACATCGGATAGTGAGACAGACTTACTAAAATGGGTGTCTTTTCTGACTGGTTCAAAAAATAGTATTAAGGGGCTTGGTTTTTTTGTTGGAGCTCTTTTACTTTCAGTTTTTGGATTTGGCACGTCTTTGTTAATTATGGCGACCGTCCTTATTTCAATTCTCATTATAATTTTCTTAAGTATGCCTAATAATTTATCAAAAGGTAACAAATCAACATTATTCAGGGAAATTTTTTCAAAAAACAATGATGTAAATTATCTCTCGGCGGCTAGGTTGTTTTTGTTTGGTGCGAGGGATGTTTGGTTTGTTGTGGGTGTTCCATTATATTTATATTCAACTGTGTCTAACAATCTAGTTGCCAATAACGGTTTTGCTTTCTTTATAGTTGGTAGCTTTCTGGCGATCTGGATAATATTGTATGGAATAGTTCAAGCAAACACTCCTAAACTTTTAGGATTGGAGGGTGTTAATGGAGGCAAAATATTAGACATATTAAAAGTATGGTTGCAACGATTAACTGTTGTGCCAGTCTTATTAGCATTATGTTTGTTAGTTATTAATCAGCAAAACCTGACAGCCAGCTTAACTCTTATCATAGGGTTACTTATTTTTGGAGCAATGTTTGCGATGATTTCTAGTTTGCACTCATATCTTATTCTGGCATTTACAAACGACAATAGAGTTACTCTTGATGTGGGGTTTTACTATACCGCGAACGCCCTTGGGAGATTTTTGGGAACCTTACTTTCGGGACTTACATATCAGTTTGGCGGGATAGTATTTTGCCTATTAACTGCTTCTGTGATGTTATCTGCAAGCTGGTTATTGACAAGAAACCTACGTTAAATTGTTATTAATTTACCAAAACTTTATGAATTCCTCCTGTATTCTTGTTTCAATCGCACCCTTGCGAAACTTACGCACGTATTCTATTGGCTCAAGAATTTCAGTCATTTCTTGCAATATGACTCCCGCAACTAATCCTGATCTGCCCATGCCAGCATTACAATGTATCAAAACATTGTTATCTCTTCTAATCTCTGAAATTATATTTTTAATCAATCTTTTAAATGAGTTCATTCGGATTTGCGAAGGAACGCCGAGATCTTCTATTTCTTCTGTATAATGTTGAAAACCTTGCATTTTAATATTTTTTTTTAAATCTTTTATTTTTAAGGCAGATAGTTCTGTTTTTGTTAATAAACTCACAATGCACTTAATTTCCTGATTAGAAATACTTTGTAAGTCATTTTTAAGATCAGCCTTATTGGTTGAATTAATCGGTTGTTTCCCTGGGCAATAGGAAATGCCCAATTTCTTTGTATTTTTTCCAATTGGGATAGGTATCCATGATATTGGAAAATGATTGGGATGGATCATGATTAAGCCTTAATTAATTATTTAGAGATTTTGTAAATACAAAGCCATTATAATCAGATTTAGATACTGCGTCGCATATTTGACGATATTTATCGAGTCCCCCGGCGTATGGAATAAATACCTTTGGTTTTTCAGGAATATTTCCACCTAAGTACCAAGAGTGCTTGGCTGATAAGAAGAAATTACCTTTCACTGCCTCGTATACGCTTTCTATCCATGTTTCGGCTGACAGTTGAGTTGCTTCAATAGTATCATTTTCATTAATGATCATAAACTTTATACAATCACTGATCCATTCAGCATGCTGTTCGATTGCCCGAGGCATATTTGTTAGAACTGCGGGACTTCCAGGTCCTGTAATCAGAAAGAGATTTGGAAAATTTGGTATTGAAAGTCCTAAATTAGTTAATGGGCCAGCTTTCCAATACTCATTTAAAGTAATATTATTTCTTCCCTTAATTTTCATATTTAATAATGTGCCTGTAAGAGCATCAAACCCAGTAGCAAGAATTAATGCATCAAGTTCATATTCGTCGTTGCTCGTTTGAATGCCATTTTTTGTAAAAGATATTATTGGATTCTCACGAATATCTATTAAATTTACATTCTTGCGGTTAAAAGTTTCATAATAGTTTGTGTCTATTGGGGGTCTCTTAGAGCCAAATGGATGGTCGAAGTTCGTAAGTAAATTTGCTGTTTTGCTATCATTAACGATATTCTTGATTTTCTCTTTAATAAAATTAGAAGCTGTTTCATTGGATTCATTATTAATGCTTAAATCTGAAAATGTATCTCTAAAACTCAAACCTCCATTTTCCCAAGCCCGCTCATACAATTCATTGCGTTTAATTTCGTTCGTATCCTTGGCAGAGATATTCGAATGTGTCCAAGGGTGGCCGCCACGGTGGTGAAGCATAAGTTGCTCAAGTTTTTCAAATTCTTTATTGGCGTTAAGTTGATCACTTTTCGTAAGTTTATGATTTTTTGCAGGGACACTATAATTGGGAGTTCGTTGAAAAACAGTTAGTTTTTTTGCAATTTTGGCCACTTCGGGTATTACTTGAATTCCAGTGGAACCAGTGCCAATAATTCCAACTCTTTTATTTTGGAACGTTGGATTTTTTTGGGGCCAATTTCCTGTATGATATATTTCGCCATTAAATATTTTTTCATTCGGAATTTCTGGTTTGTTAGTAAAAGACAGACAACCTACTGCTGCAATAACGTATTTTGCTGAAACTTTATTGCCGTTTTTAAGTTGAATAGACCAAATATTATTTTTTTCACTGTAAATTAAATCAGAGACTTCAGACTTAAATTGTATATCTTTGCGTAAGTTTAATTTATCACATACAAAATTGAGGTATCTCTCAATCTCAGGTTGAGTAGGATATCTCTCAGACCAATCCCATGCCTCATAAAGATCTTTAGAAAAATAATACGAGTATGCTTTACTTTCAGTATCGCAGCGAGCTCCAGGATAGCGATTCCAGTACCAAGTACCACCGACTCCATCGGCTTTTTCAAGTACTTTGACTTTTAAACCCAACCGATCTCTTAAGATGTGTAGTTGATATAGACCCGCAAAGCCGGCTCCTATGATTATAGCATCAAAATGTTCCATTGATTATCAGATTCACATAAATTTATTATTTATAAAAGTATAAATTGAGTTATTCATATAGAGCAATCGATTTTTAGGTATTGATGAGCCAAGAATAATAAGGGATTAAGAATTAACTTTTGGAATAAACGCATGTATTTAAATGTTTTAAATAAGCTATGGAGATTAAGACTTGACGCAACAAATAATTGACGAAGATAAAATTGATAAATTGGCTAAATTAGCTGTAAACACTGGTCTAGGATTGCAACCGGGGCAAGATTTGCTTTTAACGGCACCAATTGAGGCTTTGCCATTGGTCCGTCGAGTGGCAGTGCATGCGTATAAAGCTGGGGCAGGCTTAGTAACTCCTCTATTTTCTGATGGTGAGTTGACATTGGCTCGATATAAATATGGAAATAATGACTCCTTCGATAAGGCGACTAATTGGCTCTATGATGGGATAGGTAAAGCATTTGATAACAATACAGCAAGAATGGCAATTGCTGGAGATGATCCAATGCTACTTGCAAACCAAGACCCGGAAAAGATTGGCCGAGCAAATAAAGCTAATTCGATCGCTTATAAACCAGCGCGTGAAAGAATCACGCAATTTAACATTAATTGGAACATCATAGCATGGCCTGGTTTGGACTGGGCGAAGCGAGTGTTTCCTGATTTGCCTTCAAGCGAGGCCCAATCACGTTTAGCGAATGCAATTTTTGATGCTTCTCGTGTCTCAGCAAATGACCCGGTTGAAGATTGGCAGAGGCACAACCAGGTTTTAAGAAAAAAGTGCGAATGGCTAAATGCAAAAAACTTCTCAGCCTTACATTTTGTGGGTCCAGGAACCGACTTGATGGTTGGACTTGCAGATGAACATGAGTGGATGGGTGGAGCTTCAGTCGCACAAAATGGCATAACTTGTAATCCAAATATTCCATCTGAAGAGGTCTTTACTACGCCTCATGCATTCAAAGTAGATGGATGGGTGAGCTCTACAAAGCCACTTTCACATCAAGGGTCTCTGATTGATAAAATTTATGTGAAATTTGAAGATGGTAGGATAGTAAATGCCAAATCTGAAAAGGGTGAAGAAGTGTTGCTCAAAATACTGGATTCTGATGATGGTGCGCGCCGCCTTGGTGAAGTTGCTCTTGTGCCAGATAGCTCTCCTATTTCTCAGTCAGGGTTGTTGTTTTACAATACTTTGTTTGATGAGAATGCAGCTTGCCACATCGCGCTTGGCCAGTGTTATTCAAAATGTTTCAAAGGTGAAGAAAATCTTTCTAAAACTGAAATATCAAGGAGGGGTGGAAATTCCAGTATGATTCATATTGACTGGATGATCGGTTCAAAAGATATTGATATCGATGGGGTTCAATCAGACGGAAGCCAGACCGCTGTTTTTCGAAAAGGTGAGTGGGCTTAAGTTAACTAGGTCAGTCTTAAGATTGTTGTTTGCATTTCTACAAATTATTGGAAAAATTCGACCTCACAGGTAATATTAGAAACCTGAATTTTGGTGCGGGCGGGGGGACTTGAACCCCCACGGCACAAGGCCCACAGATTTTAAGTCTGTTATGTCTACCATTCCATCACGCCCGCGATTTTCTGGCATCTGATTCATATTTCATAGCGATTTGTTTGGGTTACGCAATCCTTTTAATAGTAATATTTTATTAAAATTTTGTTTTTTAGTTCCGAGTGCCTGAAAATTTTTCTTGCATGGCATCACGCTCATCATCTGAGATTTTCTTAAAAAGAACATCGGGCACACTGAAGCTATGCTTGGATGGTAATTTTCTTAGTCCTAAATCTACATTACGAGGCCATTCCCAATCATCACAATTTAAACTTTCCATAAGTTTTCTCGATGTTTCGGGGATAAAGGGTTCGGATAAAATAGCATAAATCCTTATCAGGTTTATCGCAACTTGTAATATTCCCGCAGAAGCTTTGGGGTCAGTTTTAAATTGAGCCCAGGGTTCTGTTTTTTGAAGAAATTCGTTTCCAGCCACCCATATTTTACGCAACTCATATGCCGCTTTCCTGATTTCCAATGCCTCCATGTGAGCTTGATAATTATCCACTTGCTTTTGAAGGTCATTGACTAAATTCTGTTGTACAGCATGATCTAGCTTACCCTTGGGAATTGACTCACCAAATTTTGATCTACAAAATTTAGTCACCCTACTAACAAAATTACCCAAAACGTCTGCCAGATCCTTATTGATGCTTGATTGAAAATTTTCCCAAGTAAATTCGCTATCTGAATTTTCTGGGACATGACTAAGTAGCCACCATCTCCAGTAATCACTTGGTAGAATTTCTAGCGCTTGATTCATAAAGACCCCTCTGCCTTGGCTTGTTGAGAATTGACCGCCATCATAATTCAAATAGTTAAATGATTTTATATAATCGACTAATTTCCAAGGATCGCCAGACCCAATCAGTGTGCTAGGAAAGGATAAAGTATGGAATGGTACATTATCTTTGCCCATGAATTGCACATAATGAACGTCATCAGCACCCTTATCTGTGCGCCACCATCTTTCCCAAGCACTGTCACCAAGTTTCAACTTATTTGTGTACTCAACGGTAGCAGCAATGTATTCAATTGGGGCGTCAAACCAAACGTAAAATACTTTGTCTTCCATGCCTGGCCACTCCTTGTCACCATCTTTTACGGGCACTCCCCAATTTAAGTCTCGTGTAATTCCTCGGTCTTGGAGGCCGTCACCGTCGTGCAGCCATTTTTGTGCTATGGAAGTGGTTAAGATCGGCCAGTCAGTTTTACTTTTTATCCATCTATCAAGTTCATCTTTTAATTTAGATTGTAACAGATAAAGATGCTTAGTTTTTCGGATTTCTAGATCTTCTGAACCTGAAATTGCTGATCGAGGTTGAATAAGTTCAATAGGGTTTAATTGTTTAGTACAGTTTTCGCACTGATCCCCTCGAGCATTTTCATAATTACACTCAGGACATATACCTTCTACGTAACGGTCAGGTAAAAAACGTTTATCGGCATTTGAATAAATTTGTTCTTCATTTACTTCTTTTATAAAGCCATTTTCATTCAATTTGCCTGCAAAATACTGAGTTAGTTTCTTATTTTCATCAGAGGATGACCTTCCAAAATGATCGAAAGATAGATTGAACCCTTCGCTTAATTTTATTTGCACTTTATGCATCTCAGCACAAAATTGTTCTATTGGCTGTTTGGCTTTGGCTGCTGCTAACTCAGCAGGTGTACCGTGCTCATCTGTAGCACATATAAACATCACTTCGTTTCCACGTAATCTATTATAACGTGCATATAGGTCAGCCGGTAACTGGCTACCTATTAAATTTCCCAGATGTTTAACTCCATTAATGTATGGAATAGCAGATGTTATTAAGATACGTGCCATAAGCCCTCTATTAAATATAGTAAGACTCAATTAACGAACTGATTTAGAAAGAGCCAGTGGTTTTAATAAAATTCATCTTTTATAAGGTAACTTTTCAATACCAAAAATAGTTTTTGGACTGTATTTTAAAAAATTTAATCTACCTCTTTTGATATATGGTCTAAGATAGCATTAACAAACTTTGTTTCTTTGCCTTCTGGAAAAAAGGCCTTTGCTATATCAACAAATTCGTTGATTACCACATTTTTTGGAGTCTTTTCTAATAGTAACTCTGCAACCCCACCGCGAAACAACGCTCTAATAGTAGGATCAATTTTACTAATTGGCCATTTTTTGACCAAAGCTTGATCAGTCAACTTATCAATTTGAGATTGATTTTTAACGGCCACATCTAGTATTTTTCTAAAATATTTCTTATCTGCATCGTTGTATTTGATACCATCTAGCTCTGCTCCAATTCGAAAATTTTCAAATTCTTCTTTTATTTCGTTTAAATCCTGATTTATTGCTTCCATTTGAAATAAAGCTTGCACAACGTAAAAACGAGCTGCAGATTTCATTTGTAAAGTCGTGTTTTTCATTTTTGTATTGCGTTAGAACGCCTCTGAGTGAAGGGCGGCTTAACTTTCCTTTTGACTAAAGAATTTATACTTTATTTTCTTTTTGTGCTTCAGCCAATCTAGCAACATATCTGGCTAACGTATCAATTTCGAGGTTTACTAAGTCATTTAGTTTTGAATCTCCCCAAGTAGTTACCGTTTTTGTATGGGAAATTAGGTTTACTCCAAAAGTATTTCTATCAACTTCATTGACTGTTAAAGAAGTGCCATTTAATGAAACTGAACCTTTTGGGGCAATAAACTTAGCTATTTCTGAAGATGTGGTGAAGGATATGCGTGTGCTGTCACCTTCAGTTGTGATATTTTTTATGGTTGCAATTCCATCTACATGTCCTGAAACAATGTGTCCTCCCAGTTCATCACCAACTTTCAGTGCGCGCTCTAAATTTAATTTTCGACCAGTTTCCCATTTGTTTTGTGGTGAAGAAATATTAGTTTTCGAAACAGTTTCCGCTGAGACTTCGACCTCAAACCAATTTTTTTCATCTAATCCTCGATCTACCACTGTAAGACAAACACCATCGCAAGCTATTGATGCTCCAAGATCGATAGTAGTTGATAAATAATTGCAATTTATACGTACTTTTATGTCGCCATTGTTGGTTACTTGTGAAATTTCGCCAATGTCTGAAATAATTCCAGTGAACATATGTTCCTCATGCTTATGAAAAAGATAATAGGTTGATTACATCGCAAATTCTCAAAGAGCAAGAAAGGTCTTGCATCCTCTCCTAGTTTTCTTACTTCGTTTTACTCCATATTGAGACGCTATCTCCACCGTATTGGTAAGTTTCTATTAAATTTAACTTAGGAAGTTCTAAGAAAGGCGTTTCGGGGAATTTACCTACCAGTGATTTTCCATTTTCACCAATCAAAAGGCCAGATTTTATCAAAATCAATTCCTCAACTAAATCATTATAGATAAGATTTGTTGCTAATGTGCTACCTCCTTCGCAAAAAATATTATTAAACCCCAACGAACCTAATTTGCTAAGGGCATCTTTTAGGTTGACTTTTCCATCAGAGGTATTTTTGCATTTAATTATCTTGGCCCCGTTACTTTCCCATTTTTTG
>CERR01003254.1_pt1 | contig 9815 bp, 7 predicted proteins | sample 530841 | NCBI WGS metagenome assembly CERR01 (sample SAMEA2621021, study PRJEB7988) | marine metagenome | biome: marine biome (ENVO:00000447); feature: surface water layer (ENVO:00002042); material: "saline water (ENVO:00002010), including plankton (ENVO:xxxxxxxx)" | depth 5 m | reverse complement strand
TAAATCCATCAAATTCAATAACCAATTTATATCTCCTGATGTATCCAACTGGAACGCAATAGGTTGTTTGTAAAAATCATTTCCAATACCAGCAAAATCCCATATACTTTCGCTTAACAAAAGATCATCAATATTAATGTAAAATTTGAAAGGTGATCCATTTTTTTTATTTAATAATGGAAACTCCATTTCAATGGTAAATTCATCAAACTCTGTTTTTAATGGAAGATTTGAAAATTCGCTAGAAAGAAAACTCAGTCTTAAATCTAAAATTTGCCCTAAGAAATTTATCCCGTTCTTAGATAGGCCCAACCCTCCCAGAACGCCCCTGTCTTCGATGCGCGTGAGAATATTAAAATCCTGATTTGAAATAATTGTCTCTGAAGATCCTGCAGTTCTCTCGTAAAAAATACCTAACAACAATCCTTTTTCTAATGGATTAATTCCTTCATCAATAAAACTAAAAATTGCCTCTAAATCAGGAAGAGTCAGATTAAATTTACTGCTAACATTTTCATTGTTCACTCGCGTAACTTGTGTTCCAATTCCTATCTGAGAATCTATAATTTCTGAAAAAATTGATAAATCTTGGATTTCACTTTCAACCTCATATATGGTCATCTGCCGTTGAGAGTCACGATTCACATGCACGCTATAGAGATAATCTTTCAACTTTATTTCAAAGCCTATAGGTATCTGCGAACCATTAAGAAAAACCCTAGAAACCTCTTGACTTAAAAATGCCTGTTTTAGAAAAAAATTTCTTACGTCACCAGTGCGCTCCAAAAAGATGGTTATTGGAGTTTGTTTTAATTCGATTAATAGATCAAAACTATCACCCAAAAAATTTTTTGATTTGATAAGTATATGGGAGAAAGCTGAGAGCTCTAAACTAATTTTATTATCTGACACTTGCTCAATTATAAAATGATCGTACTTTATACTGATATTTAAACTATTATTGGCTTCAAAAAACTGATCTATAGTAAAGTTAATCTGAGCAGAGGATATGCGCTCCCTTAATTCCCCCTCTTTTTCTTTCTCAAAAACAAACTCTCCGCCTGCATTGTTTATAACAGCTCTTAACTCATTCAAAAAATCGTTAGATGAATAGCTTGCCCAAGCAGCCCCATTAAAAGAACAAATTGTAATGAAAAAGAGAAATATTCTTAATGCAAGCTTCACAGTAAAACCTTATATAATCGACAGCATGATGTGACCACAATCCAAAATGGTCAAGAAAATATCTTGCAATTTAGTAAAATTTACGTTTTTCGTCATTAGAGTTTTAAAGTGGAGAATACAGTGACACAACAGAATGATAAAACTATTGTGAACAGTTGGAATGAATGGGGTGATTTAAAACATGTTATAGTAGGTAGAGCAGACAATTGTCATATACCTCCAGCCGAACCGGCCTTGGATGCAAAAGTACCTGAAGATAGTGACATGCGTGGTCAATGGGGGCGAAGGCCTCAAGAAACAATTGATCGTGCCAATGAACTGTTAGATAATTTTGCTAATCAGCTTCAAGCTCTCAATATTCGAGTCGACAGACCCACACCTATTGACTTTTCTCAACCCGCCACGACCCCAGACTTTCATACAGGTAGCCAATTCGGCTGCATGCCGCCAAGAGACGTGCTTTTAACAGTCGGTTCAGAAATTCTGGAAGCAACGATGAGTTATAGATGTCGGTGGTTTGAATATTTATGCTATAGGCCATTAATGCAAAAATATTGGGAAGAAGATCCAAACTTTCGACATGAGGCTGCTCCAAAACCAAGGTTAACCGATGAAGATTATAGGCCAGACTACTTGTCTGATAAGATAGGTGTTGCAAAGCGCTTGGAATGGGCTGCTAAAAAATTCTTTGTTACAACAGAAACTGAACCCCTTTTTGATGCGGCCGATGTTCTAAGGTTTGGAAAAGATTTAGTTGTACAACACGGATTTACAACAAACGAAAAAGGTATCGAATGGTTACGAAGGCATTTTCCTGATCACAGGGTCCATTCTGTAAACTTTCCTGGTGATCCTTATCCTATTCATATTGATGCTACATTTACGCCCCTTCGCCCAGGATTAATCTTAAATAATCCACAACGCCGCCTTCCAGACGAACAACGCCAAATGTTTAATAAAAATGATTGGGAGATTGTTGACGCAGCACAACCAGCACATAACGCCCCCCCACCATTATGTTACTCTTCAACTTGGCTTTCGATGAATGTGCTCGTTTTGAACCAAAAAACAGTATGTGTTGAAAAATCAGAAATTTATCAGGCAGAGCAAATGGACAATTTGGGCATGGAAGTTATCGAAGTTGAATTGCGAGATGCTTATGCTTTTGGTGGTGGATTACATTGCTGTACTGCAGACGTTTTTCGAGAAAGTTCTTTTGAAGATTATTTTCCAAAACAATAATATTGTTCGCTTACATATTGTAGTTTAATATCTTCTTATGGAACATATCAAAAATAAAACATTAATCATCACTGGTGCTTCTCAGGGCATCGGTGAAGCAACAGCCCGTCTTTTTGCAAAACTCGGTGCTAACGTTGCTTTAATAGCCCGGTCAGAAGAAAAAATAAAAAAAATCTCTACTGATATTAATCTAAATGGAGGAACATCTATAGCTATCAAGTGCGACGTAAGTAGCCCAGACGAAGTGAAAAATGCAATAAAAATGACCTTAAAATCCTATAATGCCATCGATATACTTATTGGAAATGCTGGTGTTATTAATCCTATCCAAAATATCGCTGACATGGCCGTTTCCGATTTTGAAAAGGTAATTGATGTCAATATTAAAGGAGTTTGGTACGGCATTAAAGCTGTACTTCCTCATATGAAAAATGGCGGTACTATTATTACTATTGGATCTGGAGCAGCATCCAACGCATTAGAGGGTTGGTCACATTATTGTACCTCTAAAGCAGCGGTTCACCATTTGAACTCTTGCTTAGATCTTGAAATGCGCAAAGACTTAATTCGGGCTCTTGTCCTTTCACCAGGTACGGTTGCAACAGAAATGCAAAAAATAATTAAGAAGAGTGGGGTTAACCCAGTATCTAAAATGAATTGGTCCGACCATATTTCACCAGATTGGGTTGCAAAATGCCTATTATGGATGTGCAGTGACCAAGCTGATGAATATTTGGGTAAAGTTGTGTCTCTCAGAGAAGAAAAAATCAGGCAAAAAATTGGCTTTTTATGATTGATTTGAATAGTACTTCCGTAAGGTGGACAATCACATTAAACCGTCCTGATAAGGCCAACGCTATCAATATGGAAATGTTGATAAGGTTAAATGAAATATTAGACGAAGCAAAACAACAACTAAAACTGAGGTCTTTGATTATTACTGGAAATGGGCCGGTATTTTCTGCGGGAGCCGATCTCAACGCCGTTAAATTAAATAACGAACTAACAACAACAATACATTGGAAAACACTTTCTGATAAAATAGCTGAACTCCCATGCTTAACAATTGCAGCACTTAATGGAACTTTAGCAGGTGGGGCTTTTGGTATGGCTTTAGCCTGCGATATTCGATTAGCAACGACTGAAACAAACTTCTTTTACCCAGTTCTAAAAAATAACCTACTGCCACAACCAAATGATATTGAGCGATTAGTAAACCTCGCTGGACTATCAACAGCGAAATTAATTCTACTTGCAGGGCAAAAGCTGAGCGCCAAAAAAGCACTAGATAGGGGCCTAATAGATCTCATATGCGAGCAATCTGAGTTAACTAATAATATAAACAGCTTAAGTTATACCGCAGAAAACACGGACAGCATTTCTTTGTTGACGATCAAACGTCTATTTCAGAACCTTACCAGCAATGAGTTAAAAACTGATGCTATTAGAGCAGTTTTTAATAAAGATGCTGACGCCATAAAAAAACTAAAAAAATTTTCAAACTATTAACTTATGTTTTAGCGATGGTTTGCATCCAATTTATGTAAACACGCTCTGCCAATGTTTCAAATTTAGCTTGAGTTTTATTTGCCTCGTTTTGTAATTTCTTTACACCATTTTGTCCCAGTGCGTTTTCAAGAGCCTTTAAATATTCTGGTATTTTAGCCCAATTTCTTACTGTGTCCTGCTCAACCTCTAAATGAAATTGAACAGTGTGAGCTCTAGTTTGCCACCGCATGGATTGTACAGCGCACGCATCCGTTGTTGCTAAAACTTGAGTTCCTTCAGGGATCGAAACAACCTCAGCCGAATGCCACTGAAGGGTGGGAAATATATCAGGCATACCATCCAGAAACACCCCACTTTGCCCTTCGACTGTTTGGTGAACGTCTAAAATTCCTATTTCTGGGGTTTTTGATGGTACTACCTTTCCACCAAGAGCTTCGGCAAGCAACTGATGGCCTAAACAAACACCTAAATAAGGCAAACCTTTTTCTTCAACAGCTTTTTTTATAAAGCTTTTTTCATCACACAACCAAGGATACTTTTCTTCCTCCCAAACATCCATTGGACCGCCCATAACCCATAGTGCATCATAGTTATCAATTAATGGCAGTTCTTCGCCCTCATCAAGCTCCACAGCATCCCAAGTATGACCATCTTCCAATAAGAATTTTCTAAATATGCCAGGGTGCTCTTCTCTAGCGTGCTGTAGAACCAAAATATGCATCGTTAATTACCTAATTTCCAATAACAACATTTAACTTTAATTAACTTAAATGCCAAAAAAACAAAACCCAACCTTTTTCTTTACAGAACATTTTCTTGCAGTATGGTTTACGCATGGTCAACTAGCTAATTAAGATTCGGAGTAGCGTGTGATCAACTTATAAAATCTTGTCGCAAAAATAGTGACATCCAATGACTCAAATCCATAGGGAGGATATTAGAGAATGGAACGACGTAAATTTTTAACAAGCGCTGCGCTTGTTGGCACTGGAGCAGCTCTTGCTTCACCAGCACTTGCACAAAGCGTAAAAACAATAACAATAGTATCTACTTGGCCTCGAGACTTTCCAGGCCTAGGCACTTCTGCCCAGCGTCTATGCAGAAGAATTGATGAAATATCTGGTGGTGCTCTAAAAACAGAATACTTTGCAGCCGGTGAAAAGGTTGGGGCATTTGATAGTTTCGATGAGGTTGCTGCTGGAAATTCTGATGCATACATAGCTGCTGAATATTATTGGGGTGGAAAACACCCAGCATATAACTATTTCACTTCTGTACCTTTTGGGATGACTACACCTGAATGGAATGCTTGGATAAAGTTTGGTGGTGGTCAAGAACTGTGGGACGAATTAGCGTCTGGGTTCAATTTGAAAGCTCTATCTTGCGGCGGCACAGGTGCTCAATGTGGAGGTTGGTTTAATAAAGAAATTAATTCACCTGATGATCTACAAGGTCTAAAAATGCGTATTCCCGGCTTAGGTGGAACAGTTATGTCTAAATTAGGTGTTTCTACTGTCTCTTTACCAGGTGGCCAAATTTATGAAAATCTCGTTTCAGGTGCTGTTGATGCAACTGAGTGGGTTGGTCCTTATAATGATTATTTCATGAAGTTTTATGAAGCTGCCAAATATTACTACACTGGCGGAATGCATGAACCTGGTGGTGGTCTTGGATTTGGTATGAATTTAGATTTCTGGAATAACTGTAACGACCATGAGAAAGCAGTGATTACAGCAGCATGCATGGAAGAAAATGCTGCTCAGCCTGAGGAAGCCATGGCAAATAATGGAACGTATCTTCAGAAATTAGTTGATGAACATGGAACACAACTTCGTTCATATAATGATGATGTTTGGGATGCGTTTGGCGAGGCATCAGCAGAAGTTTTTGAAGAGACCCGACAGCATTCTGAAATGGCCGCCCGAGTAAATGACTCTTATATGGGTGCATTAAGAGATATCGGTGGTTTCAGAGCGATTGCTGAAATAGAGTTTTCGCAGCAACGTAATAGGGTTCTTGGCCTAACTTAATACTTAAGAATATTAATAGGGGCTGCTTCTTAAGCTAGCCCCTATTGTTACATTGTGTTAATATAATTTTGATTACAAACAGGCTTTATAGATCCAATGAACTCAACAACTACCATCGAGCCTAGCATTGCTACAAGACCCGCTATATTAATTAGGTCAATTGGTTGGTGTAGCTTAAGTTTTTTACTAGGTTTTATGATTAATAATATTTTATCAATTAGTTATGGCTATCCTGGTGTAATTGAGTCTTTTAAAAATCCTAGCCTAAAAAATATCTTACAGCCTTCTATCTATATTTTATTACTTTTTATTGCAATTTATTGGACTTTTAAGACTTCAAACACTTCACTGCGCAGTGATGCAAATAGAATAACTAATTTTAATGCTTTTATAATAAGAGGATGTTTTTTTTCTGTTTTACTTGTTGGTATAACTGATGCCTCGATCGCTTGGCTACGAGTAGAGGGTCTGTTACCAGTACTATTCAACGAAAGCACAGCATCTGCATTATTACGTTCTGGGTTTATTGGGCCAAATATTCACCTGCCGTTAATAATAGTGGGGTTTTTAATAGCAGTTTTTTCCCGCACTCTAGGGTTTTTATGGCTAGCATTAATGATTGTTGCCGCAGAACTTTTAATTGTAATTTCTAGATTCGTCTTCTCTTACGAACAAACTTTAATGGGGGACTTGGTGAGATACTGGTATGCAGCTCTTTTTCTTTTCGCTTCTGCCTATACTTTATTTGACGAGGGTCATGTCAGAGTGGATGTGCTGTACTCAACATTTAAGGAAAAAACAAAAGGCAAAGTTAATGCTTATGGGGCCATACTATTAGGTATGATCACATCTATAACCATCTTCGTTATTTGTTTGTGGTCAAAACAAGCAATTGTAAATTCCCCAGTCATGAATTTTGAAGTATCTCAAAATGGAACTGCAGGTATGTATATCAAATATCAAATGGCGGCTTTCTTATTGATTTTTGCTGCAACAATGCAAATCCAATTTGTAAGTTATCTTTTTGAAGCGGTTGCCGATCTAAGAAACGAACCCGATAAGCGGGAAATAAAACCTATTTCTCATTAAGGAATACCTATGGAACTCTTTTTTCTCGCTATTCTTGTCATAACAATGGCAACAGCTTTGGGTTCTGGGTTTCCTGTTGCTTTTGCCTTACCAGGTTCAGCGATAATAACAATTATTCTCGCTGGCATTAGTGGTTTCATATTTAGTGGCGATCCTTCTGCTTTCTTTCATCAAGGAGGTCCATTTCAATGGATATCTTCAGGTGTAACTAATCTGCGTGGTGTTTACTGGGAAGTTGAAAGAGATACTCTCATAGCTATTCCATTATTCATTTTTATGGGGATAATGCTGCAAAAGTCCAAAATAGCTGAAGATCTTCTAGTTACTATGGCTAATTTATTTGGCCCTGTTCCCGGTGGTCTAGGAATTTCAGTGGTTTTTGTTGGGGCTCTATTGGCTGCCACAACCGGTATAGTAGGTGCAACAGTAGTTGCAATGGGTCTAATTTCTTTACCAGCTATGCTAAGAAACAATTACTCCCAATCTCTTGCAACTGGGACTATCGCCGCTTCAGGTACACTGGGCCAAATAATTCCTCCTTCCATCGTTTTAATAATATTAGCAGATCAACTTGGCTCCGCTGCAGATCAAGCAGGGTCTGCAAGAAAATCGTTATTTAAAGAGGCCACTGGTGAAATCTCAATGCCCAGCATGTTTGATGTTGGTTCCACAAGTGCAGGAGAAATGTTCTTAGGAGCATTGGTCCCTGGTCTTATCCTTGTTGGTTTATATATGGTTTTTATTCTTGTTTATGCTCTAATTAGACCAAAAGTAGCACCAGCTGTCCGGTATGAGGGAAATTTAGATATAAAATTTTGGGTAAACGTTCTACTTACTTTAGTACCCCCCCTTGGTTTAATTTTCTTAGTTTTGGGATCAATCATAACTGGCATTGCAACTGTTAATCAGGCAGGTGCAATTGGCGCTGGCGGTGCCTTAATTATGGCTGGATATAGACTAACTGAAGGATCAAAAGGAAGATATTACCCAGCCATACTCGCTATAATATCTTTGTTGATAATATCATATTGTTTGTCAAATTTTGATATGAATGTAAAAGCTGTAATCGCCACTGGCGCTAATAAGACCGGGATTTGGATAGGACTTTTTGGCTCTATTTTACTTATACTTTCATTAATTTGGAGTGGTGTAAGAGTGCTAAATTTAAACAATACAATGCACGAAGTTATGCTTGAAACAGCCAAAACAACCTCACTCGTATTTATCATTCTATTAGGAGCAGCTGTATTAACCGCTGCATTTCGTGCTTTTGGTGGTGAAGAATTAGTTCGTAATTTTCTTAATTCAATGCCAGGTGGATTTTGGGCTAAATTTGTAATTGTTATGGCCGTGATATTTATTCTGGGGTTTTTCCTAGATTTTATAGAAATAGCGGTCGTAGTTGTTCCCATCGTGGCACCAATTTTATTAGCAGATCCTGCAGCAAACATAACAGCAGTTTGGCTTGGCGTTATGATTGGATTAAACATCCAGACGTCCTTTCTAACTCCTCCCTTTGGGTTTGCTTTATTTTACTTAAGGGGTGTTGCGCCAATTGCTGTGAAAACTGTATCCATTTATAAAGGTGTAATCGCTTTCATCTGCTTGCAACTTTTAGCTTTAGCAATAGTTGGTTATTATCCTCAAATGGTAAATTATCTCCCAAATAGAATGAGCTTTCTTTCTGACGCATCACCACCCCCAAGAAATCCAAAGTTACAAATTTGTTTAGAAGAGTTTGTTACAAAAGAAATTAAACAAAATGAGAAACAAATATTCAAAACAATAGATGTTGCAAATGAAATGGAACTTAACTTCTTGCCAAAAAAGCTTAAGAATAATTTAGCAAGCGCCTTCAAATCTGCAGAATTAGCGATCAACTCATTAGATGACATTAAAACCACATCTCAAAATGTTATTGAAAAATCTAATCAATATAGGCCACAGCTAACTCATGTAAGACGCCTTGAAAGTGAAATTAGGTGGTATGAAAAAGAAATCAAAGAACTCAAAAGCTCTTTAAATTATTTAAAGTCTGCTGCTGACCAAAATAAACGGGTCCAAGTAGAGAATAAAATTATTTCTGCTCAAAACATCGTCGCCAATATAAAATCCAAGATACCAGAAAATTGGGAAGCTACTTACAAAGCTTTCAACAAATTAACAAAATCAGAAACTAATGCCAGGCGTAAATATAGAAAGGCTGCTGATCAATCTTTTTCACCTGTGGCTGACTTTATATTGATACTAGATGCAAATGATTCATATTTTAACGCAAAAGATGAGTTAATCACCCTTAAAGACAAGATTTTAACAGCTGAGCTTTCTTCACAAGATGCTGAGCTTTTTACTAAAAACTTAAAAACTAAGTTTTCGAAAATCACTGGTGCCACTAAAATTGCTTCTTCTTTAAGAAAAGTGCAGAAGAATCTAAAACCAGGTAAGGTTAATGTAGCAAAGGCATTAATTGCTTATGAAAAGACGTTCGGATTATATGAAGAGCAGGCTATCTGGAGATTAGAAGCAGAAAATAAAATAAAAACAGAACTACAAGTATACTTAAATGGAATTTCAGATACTTTGGGGGCCAGGCAAGCAGCAAAACTATCTCGTGCCCAAGCATTATATTTAGCTAAATGTAATTCAGGACACAGAGACCTATCTTTAAACTTTTAAGGTTAACAAATAAATCTTATTTTAATGCAGTGTTTATTTTATTATGGTATATGAGCATTAATAAAACTAAAGGGTTAAAGTATG
>CERR01123479.1_pt1 | contig 9841 bp, 8 predicted proteins | sample 530841 | NCBI WGS metagenome assembly CERR01 (sample SAMEA2621021, study PRJEB7988) | marine metagenome | biome: marine biome (ENVO:00000447); feature: surface water layer (ENVO:00002042); material: "saline water (ENVO:00002010), including plankton (ENVO:xxxxxxxx)" | depth 5 m | reverse complement strand
GTGGTAAAAGACTTAATTCCAGATTTGACTAATTTTTATGCACAGCATGCTAGTATTATGCCTTGGTTGGAAACTAAAACTGACAGACCAAAAGAAGAATGGCGTCAATCTATAGAAGATCGTAAAAAATTAGATGGTTTGTACGAATGTGTAATGTGTGCTTCTTGCTCTACGTCTTGCCCCAGCTATTGGTGGAATGGTGATAAATACCTCGGCCCAGCAGCATTACTGCATGCGTATCGTTGGATTATTGATTCTCGTGATCAGGCTACTTCTGAGCGGTTGGAAGATTTGCAAGATCCTTTCAAATTATATCGATGTCATACGATTATGAATTGTACAAAAACATGTCCAAAAGGGTTAAATCCGGCAAAATCGATAGCTGAGATAAAAAAGTTGATGGTGGAAAAAGCAGCTTGATCTCGTTCGTGAGCTAGGCTTTATTTGATGTAAATCAAATTATACTGGAGCCATCGTCTTCATGGTAAATATAACAGCAGAACATATATGTAATTTTGAGACGCATGGTGTCGAACTAATCAAAGGATTATTTAAGGATTATATTGATTTAATTCGAGAAGGGATTGAATTTAATATGGAAAATCCAGGGCCTTATGCAGCTGAAAATTTGAAGACAGGAGAGCATGGTCGATTTTTCGATGATTATTGTAATTGGAATAGAATTAGTCAATTTGAAAAGGTAATTCGAGAGTCAAAAGTCGCTGAAGTGGCCGCAAAGTTAATGGGTTCTAATACAGTTCAGGTTTTCCATGATCACGTTTTGGTAAAAGAACCTGGAACTTCAAAACCGACGCCCTGGCATCAGGATAGTCCTTATTATTTTGTGGAAGGAAGGCAAACAATTAGTTTTTGGATTCCTGTGGATAAAGTTTCAGATGCTTCCTTGAGATGTGTGGCAGGATCTCATAAATGGCCAAAGCCAGTTCTTCCAACACGTTGGTTAAATGAAGATAATTTTTATAAAGATGTTGATAAATATATGCCTGTACCAAATCCTGATACAGAAAATATGCCAATATTAGAATGGGACATGGAACCAGGAGATGCAGTGGCATTTAACTATAGGATTTTACATGGAGCCCGTGGTAATGAATCTGATAAACGCCGTAGAGCATTTTCTTTGAGATTAACGGGTGATGATGCCAGGTATGTAGAAAGGCCAGGACCAACTTCTCCACCATTTCCAGGTCACAACATGAAAACAGGTGATCGTTTGCGAGAGGATTGGTTCCCATTAATTTATGAGCGATAGTCTCATTTATAGTGCATCTTAGTCTTGACATTAGTCTTTCAACAGAGCAATGGCACTTTAATAATTTCCTAAATAAATATCGTCTTAAGTTATAATTTTGATGCTTAAAACAATGTGACTAATAAAGTTTCCAACTTTATGTTGAAACAAAATACTGTTCTAAGGAAACGCTATAATGAAAAGTTTTGATGTGCTTGGTTTGAACAATAATTTGATGAGCAAGATTAAGTTTTTAGGTCTTAGCGAACCAACTCCAATTCAATATCAGGCTATTCCACATATTCTTAATGGTAAAGATCTAATGGGTTTAGCTCAAACTGGTACTGGTAAAACTGCTGCTTTTGTACTTCCAATTTCTCACCAGTTAATGAAAATAAAAGAAAAACGAAGTCCAAAATCAGTGCGTGCCCTAATTTTAGCACCAACTAGAGAATTAGCTAAACAGATTCAAGATGTAACCAAGTCTTTCGTTAAGGGTACACCTCTTAGAACAGGGATGGTTGTGGGAGGTCTTTCTATCAATCCACAAATAAATAAATTAAATAAAGGTTTTGATATTTTAGTTGCTACCCCAGGCCGCTTAATCGATCTGATAAATCGAAAAGCAATAACCTTGGAGTTTACCAAGTTTTTAGTTTTGGATGAAGCAGATCAAATGTTAGATTTAGGTTTTATTCATGCTCTCAGAGAAATTTCAAAGTTTTTACCTGAACAAAAACAGACCATGTTATTTTCTGCAACGATGCCTAAGTTAATGTCAGAAATTGCCGCTACATATCTAACGGCACCTATTAGAATAGAGGTTAGCCAAGCGGGGAAAATTGCGGATGGGATTAAGCAATCGGTACATTTTGTTATACAAGGTGACAAGTCAAATTTGTTAGAAAGGCTGTTATTGGAAAACAAAACAAAACGTGCGCTTGTATTTATGAGAACCAAATATACTGCAGAAAAACTTATGAAATTTCTAGTTAGTCGTGGATTTCAAGCGGATTCAATTCATGGCAATAAGTCTCAGGGTCAGAGAGATCGGGCCTTGCAAGGATTCAAAACTGGAACAATTAGGGTTCTGGTTGCTACAGATGTTGCAGCGCGAGGCATTGATATACCTGCTGTAGAATTCGTATTTAATTATGATTTACCTAATGTAGTTGAAAATTACGTACATCGCATTGGAAGAACTGCTCGTGCCGGGGCATCAGGTAACGCAATTTCATTTTGTAGTTCAGTAGAAATGAAAGATTTTATAGATATAGAAAGAAAGTTAAATTTAAGAATTGCCATTGCGGGAGGGGAGCGTTGGGAAAAAATTACAGACGGAATATCGAAGAAAAAACATTCTACAAAAAGGAATCCGCGAAAAAATAATAGAAAAAAATCAATATCTTTTAATAAAAATATCACAGAAGATTTTGATGCATTAGAGAAGTCTCAAACGAAAAGAAGAAAAAAGAAACGGCGATCTGGTGTTCGTATTAAGAAAAAGGCAATATAACTTTAAGTGTAATCTTAGATGCCAGGTTTAAGGTTCAATCAGATGCAGAATGAACCTGATTTAAATGGGTGGGCGGTTGATAAAGAAGGAAAGTTAATTGATGAATTGTTTGCCATCGGTGAAGTAGTAGAGTTTGGTGATGGAAGATACTATGGTTATAATGCATTAGAGGGTACTTTTCTTGGTAGGTGTTTGTTTTCTGGACTGAATGCTGGTCAAACTGCAAAGGACAAGTGATGAAAAAGATAAATATTGAAAGACCTAAACCAGATGATGCGGATTATTTGAAAGATATCGAGCCTGTAATTTGCTATAATCCTATCAATTTACAAAATTTTAGTTTCTCGATTTATAAAGAAGCGCGCAAAAATCTGAAGAAGATTGATAGCATAATGGTAATGCCTCGTTCTGCAAATTGTGTTGATATAGATGCGGGCCATTTTTTTCGTATTAAGTGTGTCGATGGCGCGCAAGTTGGTGATTTAAATTTGTGGAATAGAAATAATTTAAACGAATTTTTTTATTCTGGAAAAACCAGAGCTCTGTATGGAACGCATTTATCAACTAAAGATCGACTTTGGTCTAGTTTTCCTGCCATGCGGCCTATGGCAACGATCACGGAGGATACATTAGATTGGTATGGGTTTGATAAATTTGGTGGTTCTGTTCACGATATTATAGGTACCCGGTGTGATCCTTATACTCATAATCTTATTTCAGATGGTGGAATATATCATCATTGCTGTCACTCAAACTTAACTAGAGCCTTAGCTGAGCATTGTGATATCGACTTAAAGATAGCTGAAAAACATGTTCATGATGTATTAAATGTATTTATGTGCACAGGCTTTACCCGAGATACTGGTCAATATTTTATGAAAGAGAGTCCTGTTAAACCTGGTGATTATCTTGAATTTTTTGCTGAGATTGACCTGACCGTAGGATTAAGTGCTTGCCCTGGTGGAAACTGCGCCTCTGAACACTCTAGTGATCAAGCCAAATGTTATCCTTTGGAAATAGAGATATTCTTACCAGAACCAACGAGTTTAAAGGGGTGGCAAAGCCCCTTAAGAAATAACTACAATGGCTCTCACGGACTAGTTGAGCCATAGTGTTTCTCTAAAACCTTTAACAATATCTCTCTACCCCAATTATCTGAGCGTCAGAATACCGATCACCATGAGCCCAGCCAGGTGGTAGAATTTTATTAATTTTTTCTCTATCGGAATTATCAAAAGTAATTTGGGATCCGGTTACAAAGTCTTTTAAGTTTTCCTCCGATCTTGTACCGGGTATTGGGATGACATGATCTCCTTGGTCGAGCGTCCAAGCTATCGCAGTCGCTGCAGTACTCCATCCACGCTCTTGACAAAAAGTCCTGAAACTATGGATGATTCCCATATTTCGCTTAAAATTAGGCTCTAAAAACCTTGGTTGATTTTTTCTGAAATCTGTATCTGAAAAATTATGAGGCTTTAGATTTGTATCTGATAAAATACCTCTACCAAGAGGTGAAAAAGGGACAAACGTTGTTCCTAATTCCTTGCAAGTTTGTATCATTCCTAAATCAGGATATCGTGTCCATAACGAGTATTCATTTTGGATTGCAGTAACTGGATGAATTGCCGCAGCTCGCTTTAATGATGTAGGGGATATTTCTGAGAAGCCAAAACCCCCAATCTTGCCTTCTTCAATGAATTTAGAAAGCGTATAAGCTACGTCCTCAATATCATACTTATAATCGCGCCTATGGATATAATAGAGTGGAATATATTCTACTTTTAATCGTGTTAAAGATCCTTCTAATGCTTTCCGAAGGCCTTTTTCAGAGTTATCATTCGTACCTCGGGCGGCACCTTTTACGATTCCGCCTTTAGTTGCGATTTTAAATGAAAAATTATTGAGCTGTTGGTATTCTCCAATAATTGTCTCTGACAATCCCCAACCGTACATCTCAGCGGTATCTAAGAAACTAATTCCTGAATCTCGCGCTTTATCTAGGCATTTAAAAGACTCTTCTTTTGTCGTTGGGTCATAGAAACCGGCGAAACTCATGCAGCCTAATCCGATTTCACTTACATTTAAGTCTAGATTTCCAAGTTTTCGATTTTTCATTTGAATGCAGCCTCCAACGCAATTTCAACCATTTCACCAAAAGATTGTTCTCGCTCTTCTGATGGTAACGCCTCATGCGTGATAAGATGATCGCTTACGGTTAAGACGGCAAGCGCTTTTCTTCCGTATCTAGCCGCCAATGTGTATAATTCGGCTGCTTCCATTTCAACTGCTAAAACATTATGCCGTCTCATTTCCTCATCAATTTCTGAGTGTTCTGAGTAGAAAACATCAGATGAAAAGATATTACCAATATGCACATTGGAATTTCTTTTTTCTGCGGCTTTGGCTGCTGAATTTAACAAATCCCAATTGGCAGTCGGAGCAAAGTTTAAGTCCTTAAATATTGGTTTATTCATGCTGCTCATGGATGAAGCTGACATCGCGATAATAATGTCTCTAATGCCTACTTTCTCAACCATACCACCGCATGATCCAATACGTATAAGAGTTTGGGCATCATAATCCTTTATCAATTCATTCACGTATATTGATAAGGAAGGCATTCCCATTCCAGAGCCATGTATAGTTACTCTATTGCCTTTCCAGTCACCTGTATATCCCAACATTCCTCTTACTTCATTAATTAGCTTTGGTTTTTCTAAGAATGTTTCTGCAGCCCATTTCGCTCGATATGGATCTCCAGGCAAGAGAACGGTTTCGGCAATATCCTCTTTTTTTGCTCCTATATGAATTGTCATAAATATATCCTTTATTTCTATTTTAATTTTCGCATTTAAGAATATTTAAATAAATCGCACTCTGATGTCTTTTCATGATTATTGGTATCATAAGTATTTTAATCATGACAGTCATCGATCAATGGTATTTAATTAATGTCTACTAAGTTTCGTTGTTGTAGAAGAGCATTAACATCAGGTAGTTTACCTCGAAAATTTATGTAAGCTTCTTCGGGAGCGACCGATCCTCCTTTTGACAAAATGCAGTTAAGTAAAGATTCTGCGACATTACGATCGAATGGATTATTCGTTTCTTCGAATGCTTTGAATGCATCGGCATCCATAACCTCGGACCACATATAAGAGTAATATCCAGAAGAATATCCATCTCCAGCAAAAATATGCGCAAATTGAGTGGCTGAATGACGCATTTCAATTGCTAAAGGCATATCTATGCCCTTCAATATTTCTTTTTGTAACTTCAGAGGATCTTTAGGCGATGAAGCATTGTGAAAATTTAAGTCGACGATTGCCGACGCTAAATATTCAACTGTACTGAAACCTTGATCAATATTTTTTGAGTCCAACAGTTTCTTGATTAGTTTTTTTGATATGGGCTTTTGGGTTTCATAATTTATCGCAAATTTTTCTAAAATTTCTGGAACTTCAAGCCAATGTTCAAATAGTTGACTAGGAAGTTCAACAAAGTCACGTGCTACTGATGTGCCAGAGACGGAGGGATAAGTTACGTTTGATAAAATTACATGTAGAGCATGACCAAATTCATGAAATAGAGTGCTCGCTTCATCAAAGCTCAATAAACAAGGGTTTCCTTCTTTAGGAGGATCAAAATTGCATACATTTAGTACGATTGGCCGCTTGTTGCCATTGAATTTTGACTGGCTTTTAAATGACGAGCACCATGCACCAGATCTCTTAGTATCCCTTGTAAAGTAGTCACCTAAAAATAGAGCCAAATATTCTCCATTTTGCGTTACTTTCCAACACTTAGCTTTCTCATGATGTAGCTTTAATGAGATTTCTTCAAAGTCTAAGTTAAATAGCCTTTTTGCGCAGTAAAAAATTGCCTCGATTAATTTATGTAGCTGAAAATGAGATTTTATTTCAACCTCATTTATGTCATAATCGTTAGCTCTTCGCTTTTCTGCATAATATCGCCAATCCCATGGTTGAAGGGTATCATTTATTCCATCTTCTACTAATAGGTTTTGAAGCTGGTGATTATCTTTTTTTGCCTTCAAAACAGCAGGCTTCCAAACTGACATCAGTAAACTCTCTACGTTTTCTGGTGATTTTGCCATCTGGTTTTCAAGCTTGAAATCTGAAAAACTTTTGTAACCTAATAATTTAGCACGTTCTTCCCTAAGCCTTAATATTTTTGTTATAACCTCAAGATTGTTATTGCTATTATTATTATTTCCTCTTGATGCCCAAGCCTGATAAGCTTTTTGTCTTAAATGTCGATTAGGAGAAAATTGTAAGAAAGGTACAACTAATGCTCGATTTAGCGTCAATATATAGCCATGATTACTTTTCGCTTGGGAAGCAATTGCCAGTGCGTCTTTCAGAAAGTTGGGCAAACCGTCTAAATCTTTTATAGTTAACTCCATTTTCCATGAGTTTTCGTCTGCCAGTAAATTTTGAGAGAATTTAGTTCCCAAAATAGCTAATTCTGACATAATGGTTTTATATCTTCTTTTTTTTGACTGTGATAATTCGGCGCCTGCTCTAACAAACATTTGTTGATATAAATAAACAATACGGTGCTGTTCGTCACTTAAATCTAAATCGTCACGATTGTTGAATATTTCCTTTACTCTTAACCATAGGCGTGAATTCATCAAAACTTCGGAACTAAACTGTGCTAACTGTGGGGCTATTTTTAGTTGAATATTTTGTCTCTCAATATTACTATCAGTGCCCGTTAAGTTGAAGAAAACTCGACAAACTTTATCTAACAACTCTTCTGCTTTTTCTATTTGTTCAATTGTATTTTGAAAATTTGGTGGATTCTTATTTAGATAAATATTTGCATAATTTTTTCTGGCTTCTTCAATAGCTAGAGCGAATGCTTCTTCAAAATGGACATCTTTAATTTTATGGAATGGGGGTATTTCAAACTCATTGTCCCATTTTTCTATAAGAGGATTTGTCATTTGGTTTCTTTCAACATTTACGTAGATTGATATTTAAATTAGAGAGAAGATTCTAGTATTAATCGTGTAATCTCAACACCAAAGAAATTTGACTTTGTTTAATGTGTAAAATGAGGAAAAAATGAAAAAAAATACTTACTCAGGTATTCAAACCATCGCAATTCACGCTGGTGAAGGGCCTGATCCAACAACTAATGCTTCGGCTCCTCCTATTCATATGTCTTCCACATTTGTAAGCGAAGAGGCAGCCGGGTTTTCTGCGCACGACTTAACTGACGATAGTCCATGGTTGTACGCTCGTTGGGCAAATCCAACAGTATCGATGTTAGAAAAAAAGATTGCTGCTATTGAAGGCGTTGAAGACGCTTTATGCACAGCGTCTGGCATGGCTGCAGCAACTGCAATATTTCTTACATTTTTACAAAAGGGTGATCATGTAATTATTTCTGATGTTTCGTATGCTGGAGTGGCAGAATTGGCTCGGGATACGTTGCCACGCTTTGGAATAGAAACTACCTTTGTTGATATGGCTGATCTTGAGGCGTTAGAGGCAGCCATCCAAAAAAATACTAAATTAGTACATATTGAGACCCCAGTTAATCCAATTTTACGGTTAACTGATGTTAAAGCTGTGAAGGAAATTACCTTAAAGGCAGGGGCTTTATTATCAGCTGATTGTACTTTTTCTACTCCGATAGGGGCTAAGGCAAATGCTTTGGGCATAGATTTGATAATGCACTCTGCCACTAAATATTTGTGTGGTCATGGAGATGCTGTTGGAGGCGTAATAGCTGGCTCTAAGTCATTGATTTCTAAGTTGAGATTGGAGGCTGGAATTCATCACGGTGGGGTAATGTCTCCTTTCAATGCTTGGTTAATTTCTAGGGGAGTTGCAACCTTACCTTTAAGAATGGAAGCGCATCAAAAAAATGCGACTACCCTTGCTAATTGGTTGGAAAACCATCCGTCTGTTACTGATGTAAAATATCCTGGCTTAGAAAGTCATCCACAATATGATTTGGCATTGAAACAGATGAATAATTTTTCTGCGATGTTGAGCTTTCAGGTGGGTAATGAAGAAGCTGGGAAAAAGTTGGCTAATAAGATGGCGCAAAAGCTTGAAGTAATTCACTATGCAGTATCTTTAGGACATCATAGAAGTCTTATATTTTGGATGCCGACGGAAGATTTGATAAATGGATCATTTAAACTCACAGAACGACAAGGTGAAAGTTATAGAAAATATGCTGGTGATGGCATTTTTAGAATGTCGGTTGGTTTGGAAGATGTTGATGATCTAATTTTGGATCTAGAACGTGTACTCTAAATTCAAGAATTTTTTAAAAAAATAAAATTATTTAACAGATACTTTGGTTGAAAATTATCAATATTTAATGAATGAAAAGAATGTATTATTTAGCATACGTCGGATTTGGGGATGTTTAAGTCGACAAATTGTGATATTATTTTAAAAAATCTGCGACTTGTTTTAGAGTGGTATCTTTTGGAGAATTGTTATGAAATCGCATGTTAAAGCTTTAGTTGTTGGTGGTGGCGCTGTAGGGACAGGAATTGCATATCATTTAGCTAAATTTGGTTGGCAGGATGTTTTATTGTTAGAGCGTGATGAATTAACTTCTGGCTCCACATGGCATGCAGCTGGTCTATTGCCGTTGTTCAATATGTCGTATGCAACCAGTCATATTCATGATTATTCGGTAAGGTTTTATAAAGAGTTAGAGGCTGAGACGGGTTTGAATGCCGGATTTTCTGTTGTTGGGAATCTTAGGATGGCCCAAACAAAGGAGAGAATGGATGAATACATGCTTTATGCTTCAACTGCTGAAACCGTTGGCATTCCTTATGAATGGTTGAGTGCAAAGCAAATAAAAGACCGTTGGCCATTAATAAACACTTCAGATTTAGAAGGCGCCATTTATCACCCAACCGATGGGTATATCAACCCTGCCGACGTGACCATGGCGATGGCAAAAGGTGCTAGGCAAAGAGGCGTAGAAATCGAAAGAAAGTGGCAGGTGGATGACTATAGTTGGAATGGATCAGCTTGGGATGTTACTTGCACTAAGATGGTTGAAAAAGG
>CERR01044095.1_pt1 | contig 9902 bp, 7 predicted proteins | sample 530841 | NCBI WGS metagenome assembly CERR01 (sample SAMEA2621021, study PRJEB7988) | marine metagenome | biome: marine biome (ENVO:00000447); feature: surface water layer (ENVO:00002042); material: "saline water (ENVO:00002010), including plankton (ENVO:xxxxxxxx)" | depth 5 m | reverse complement strand
GCTCCACCCAGAAACTTATTATCTTTTTGGTAATCACAACCCTCTTCAGCCATCTCAAGGTGTAATCTGTTACCTTTATAAGGATGACTTAGCGCAATTTTTTCATCAAATTCAATTCCCAAACCAGGAGCACTTGGAGCATTAATAAAACCATCTTCCCATTTAATACTATTCTTAATTAATTTTAAATGAAATTCACCTCCTGTTAAAATTGTTTCAACTAACAAGAGGTTTGGAATATTTGCTGCGAGCTGTATGTTTGCAGCCCACTCAACAGGGCCAGCATATAGATGAGGAGCGATTTGTGCATTATAAGCTTCACCAATTGCTGCAATCTTTTTAGTTTCTAGTATACCCCCAGATCTACCTAAAGCAGGTTGTAGAATAGCAGCTCCACCTGTTCTTAGAATTGTGCTAAATTCAGCTTTGGTAGTCATCCGCTCTCCCGTAGCAATAGGTATCCGAACCTGTTTTGCAACATTTTCAAACTCTAATAAATTATCTGGAGGTATTGGTTCTTCAAACCAAAGTGGATCAAAAGCCTCAAGTCTTCGTCCAAGTCTTATTGCTCCTGCAGTATTGAATTGACCATGAGTACCAAAGAGTAAATCTGCTTTAGTACCTATAGCATCTCTTATAGCCCTACAAAACTCCACAGATTTTTCAATATCATACATTGAGGGGTGATGCCCTCCTCTTATTGTATAAGGACCTGCTGGATCAAATTTCAATGCTGTAAAACCTAATTTTACCATTTCAACCGCAGACTCCGCTGCCATTTCTGGGGATAGCCAAAAGTCATTAATATTGTGGTGTGGTAAGGGATAAAGATAGGTATAAGACCTAATGCGTTCATTCATTAAGCCACCCAATAAAGCATATACGGGTCTCTCATGAGCTTTACCTATTATATCCCAGCAAGCAATCTCCAATCCTGAAAATGCACCCATCACAGTTAGATCTGGTCGCTGAGTAAAACCACTTGAATACGCGCGCCTAAACATTAGTTCAATATTTTCTGGATTTTCTCCCATCATATGACGATTGAAAACATCTTCAATTATGGATCGCATCGCGTTAGGCCCAACAGATGAAGCATATACTTCACCGTAACCGACAACTCCATTATCAGTTGTTAATTTGACAAATATCCAATAACGACCACCCCAACCAGGCGGAGGTGTGCCCACTACAAATATTTCAAGATCTTTTAATAACATAAGGTAACTCTTTGCAGAATTTGTTTTGAACTACTTTCTATTAACAACTAACAAACATTAATCAAATACAATCACGTTGCGACGACTCTTACCAGATTTAACATCTTCGATCGCTTCGTTAATTTCATCTAATGAATATTTACGAGTCACTAATTCATCTAATTTTAATCGACCTTGCTGATATAGATCAATCATGTAAGGGATGTCTTTTTTTAGAACGGTTCCTCCCATATAAGACCCGAGAAGTGATTGACTGCCAGTAGCTAAAATGACTGGTTCTATATTAAATTTCGCTCCAGATGGTGGCATTCCAACCATAACGAGACTACCGCCCACACTTAGAAATCTACTTGCACCTTCATATGCAAAAATAGAACCTACTGTGACAAATACATAGTCTGCACCACGACCTTCAGTCATTTTTTTTACTATTCGGTATGGTTTTTCCACACTTGCCAAAATACCATCCGTTGCACCAAACTCTTTGGCATCGGTTAACTTTTCTTCTGATAAATCAATTACAATAATTTTGGAGGCACCCGCTAGAGCGGCGCCTTGAATTGCATTTAAACCCACACCGCCAGCACCAATAACAACAACATTAGATCCTGGCAAAACTTTAGCAGTATTTGTTACAGCACCAACTCCAGTTATCACCCCACATGCCAATAAAGATGCAGATGTCATTGAAATACTTTCTGGAATAGCCTGTATCTGACTTTCATGAAGCACTGCCTTCTCGGCAAAAGCTCCTGTAGCTAAGCCTTGTTCAATTGGCTTACCATCAATTGTTTGAAGTGGCCCAGAAACTAAGTCATAACGAGTTTCGCAAGATGTTGGCTTTCCATTTCTGCATGAGATGCAATCACCACAAGCACGTATCAATGTTGCTAAAACGGTATCGCCAATAGAGTATTTTTTAATACTAGAACCTATTGCCGTTACGACTCCCGCTGCCTCATGGCCATAAACTGCTGGTAAGTGCCCTCCCCAATCTCCAGCCATATATGAAATATCCGAGTGACATATTGCACAGGCTTTTAAGGTAACTTCTATTTCATCATGCTTTGGTTTATTTAATAATATATTTTCGACTATTAAAGGTTTCCCAAATTCATGACAAACTGCAGCACGAATGATTGGCATTCTGTGTTCTCCTATCTATTTTAACACATGAACCTATGGATATAATAAAAAACGCTACCAGATTTTTCTGGTAGCGTCCAAATTTTTAAAAAGAAATCAACGACGCGCTAATTCAACCCAATTATCACCTTGTACTTGGCTAATGATTACATCGTTTGCACCCTGATGATTATCAGCCGTGATAGTAACCATCACACCGCTAATTTTATCTTCAAAGTTTAAAGATTCCATTCCAGCTTGAAAGCTAGCTGACGTCAAATCATGACCAGCTGCTTCAAGAGCTCTTACAAAAACTTCTGCTGCAGATCTACCAAGCAAAGCTCCTGTTCCAGGGAACCCACCTGATTCTTCAGTATATTTAGCAACCCAACCCCCTACTACAGGATCACCCATTCGAGCAACTATGTCTGCCCAACCAGAAGCAGCATAAAAGCCATCACCAGGTCCACCAGGAACTTTAGCAATCAAGGTATGGAAAGATGCTGAACCACCTAAGAATTTGAGATCAGTCAAACCCATCTTCTTAGCTGTTCCTAAGACAGTAAGGGTTTGCTTTACTCCTAATGCAACAGTTACAAGCTCACATCCAGAAGCTTTAAGCTTTGATAGAGAGCCTACAAAATCTAATTCATCAGGCTTATGTTTTGTTTCACCTCCAAATGTTAGTCCTGAACCTGCTTCGGCAACTGCATCTTTAGTTCCTTCTGCAATTTCCAATCCAAAGTCTGACGGTATATACATTGAGCATATATTTTTCACTCCTGTAGTCTCAGATAAATATGGTACACTCGTTCTCATTTGATCATAATAAGAAGATGTTCCAGCGTATTTATAAGCTGAAGGTGGTTCTATCATTTGCCTTGCAGCTGTAAGTGGCGAGACATTTGCAATTTTTTTGGCCTCTAACAGAGGAAAAGAAGCAATATTCATTGGAGTACCAAGTTGTAACAACATAGCAAAGATCTTGTCTGAATTTACCAATTTGTTTAAATTAGACATCGCTTTTGGCATTTGGTACCCGTGATCTTCAACTATCATTTTTATTTGTCGACCATGAACACCACCAGCGGCGTTTACTTCATCAAAATACATTTGAGCAGCTTCCATAGCCGGAGCCCCAAAAGCAGCAAATGGTCCAGACATATCTTGATTTGATCCAATAATTACTTGGGTATCAGTAACACCTTGGTCAGCATTAGCAGTTCCCGTGAAAAGGACAGCTGTAAAAAAAACTGCCTTGAAAAAGTTTTTCATTATATTTCTCCTAAAATTATATTTGTTAACATGAATTCATAAGTACATTTCGTCAATCAGCGTTTTATGTTTTTCTTCTACAAAGCCACGCTTTAACTTCATAGTTGCTGTCAATTCATCATCTTCTGCAGTTAATAGAATATCAATTAGCCGAAATTTCTTTATTTGCTCAACACGAGCAAAGTCTCTGTTAACATCATCAATAATGTCAGATATCAACTCTATAATTTCAGGTGCAGCACATAATGAAGCAAAATCAGAAAAAGGTATTTTTTGATCTTGAGCAAACTTCTCAACATTCTCTTGATCAATCATAACCAAACATGAGATAAATTTTCGACCATCTCCTATCAAAATAGTATCTGATATATATGGTGAAAATTTTAATCTATTCTCTAACTCACTAGGAGTTACGTTTTTACCTCCAGCTGTAATTATTATATCTTTCATCCGTCCAGTAATAGTCAAGAATCCATTGTCATCAATTAACCCAATATCACCAGTCTTCATCCAACCATCGGAAGTAAATGTTTCATTGGTCTTTTCAGTTTTCCGCCAATATCCTTTGAAACAATTTCCACCCTTATATTGAATTTCATTATCAACACCAATCCTCAACATTGCCCCCGGAATCGCTGAACCAACAGACCCATTTTTATGATTTCCTTCATAATTTAGGGAAATCAAACCCGCACTTTCACTCATCCCATAACCCTCAAAAATCTTGACCCCAATTGCCCGAAACCAAGTCAACAATTCTGGTGAAATAGGGGCGGCCCCAGTGGTGCCTCTCCTTAAATTGTCCATACCCAACATTCTTCGGATATTTTTAAGAAGCACAAAATCCCAAAAAAAGTAACTCAATGGAATTGCTCGGTTTTCGTCTTCTGCTTTGATCTTAGTCATCCCAGCGGCTAACGCCTTCTTAAATGCCCACCTGCCAAAAGGCGTTGCTTCACCAGTCATTATTGAAACTCTTGAATATATACGCTCCCATACTCGTGGAACCGCAGTAAAAATAGTCGGGCTAACTTCTTGTAAATTATCAAAAACTGTCTCTGAGCTTTCAGCAAAATTTATAACAGATCCAGCCCCAATAGGTTGAAAAACTGAAATTAACCGCTCTAAAATATGGCATAGAGGTAAAAAACAAAGTTGCTCATCATTATCAAAGACAGGTAAACTTCTCCCACCAGCTGATATTGAAAACATTATGTTATTTCCCGTAATTTCAACACCTTTAGGTTCTCCAGTGGTTCCAGAGGTATAAATCAAAATAGACGTATCTTCAGACTTTCCAGCTTCAATTTCTTTTTCAAAAATACCACTTTTCTTTTCTAACTCAATCTTTCCGACTTCATACAAGTCAGTCAGAAACATTACTCGAGGATCGTCAAAATCAATTAAACCATCTTTTTCGTAAACTATAACTTTCTTCAATTTTGGCATCTGATCAGATACTGACAGATATTTATCTAGTTGCTCGTCATTCTCCAAAAACAAAAACTGAGTGTCACTATCGTTCACCAGATATACCAACTGTCTAGCGCTATCCGTCGGATATACACCTGATGTAATACCACCCACACTCTGAACGGCCAAATCTGTATATATCCACTCTTTACTGTCTTCAGATAAGATACTTACGACTTCACCTCTTTTAAATCCCATCGATAAAAGGGCTAAGCCAATCAAACGAGAGTTATCATAAAATTCACTCCAACTATAAGAAGACCAAATGCCATATTTTTTTTCACGATGGGCTATTTTCTCTTTAGACTTTTCACACCTTAATTTCCACAGCTTTGCTAAAGTGTCTTTACCATCAACGAAATATGGACCTTTGCTCAAATCCTTATTTATTTTGATGCCAGAAACTTCCACTTGCTCCGGAATTAATGCTTCGCCCATGATTTAAATACCTATCGCCATGTTTTTCTTTTCTTCCATCGTTTTTGACCTCGTTCTGACGCCTGTTCACTCTGTCCTAAATAAAATTCTTGAATGTCCTTTGAGCTTTGAAGTTTAGCCGAATGATCACTCATAACTATTCTTCCAAGCTCCATGACATAACCGTAATTTGCCACATTAAGAGCGACTTTAGCATTTTGCTCAACGAGTATCATAGTCACTCCTTGCTCAACATTTAGTCGCTTTATGATCAAGAAAATATCTCTCGTTAACAAAGGACTTAAACCCAAGCTTGGTTCATCAAGTAACATTATCTTTGGCCTAGCCATTAAACCTCGACCAATAGCCATCATTTGTTGTTGACCTCCCGATAAGGTACCAGCCTGCTGTGATTTACATTTTCGAAGAATTGGAAAATAATCATAGACTAAATCCAGGTCAGTATGGATATTCTCTTTATCTCTTCTTGAATAAGCGCCCATTCTTAAATTTTCTTCAACCGTGAGAATTGGAAAAACTTCTCTACCCTCTGGCACATGCGTAATTCCTTTTTGTACAATCTTATCTGGCTCTTTCCCTTGAATTTTTTCACCCATAAATGAAATTGTGCCTTTTTCAGGGTCCATAATTCCAGAGATAGTCTTTAAAAGTGTTGTCTTACCCGCACCGTTAGCTCCTAAAACAGTTACGATCTGACCTTCTTCCACAATTAATGATACACCTCTTATAGCCATAATTGGCCCATAATAACTCTCTAGATTATCAATTTTTAGGATTGGTGGATTCAATTCCCGTCCTCCTCTGAGCCACCTAAATAAGCTTCTATGACTGCTGGGTGATTTTTAACCTCACCTGGCGTACCAAGAGCTAACATCTTACCATCTGCAAGAGCCATGACGCGATCAGATACACTCGAAACAAGATGCATATCATGCTCAACCATTAGCACAGTGATACCCATGACCTTTTTAATATCCTCGATCCAAAAAGCAACATCTTGAGTTTCTTCCACGGACAATCCAGATGCTGGTTCATCTAAAAGTAGTAATTTAGGCTCAATCGCTAGTGCACGTCCAAGCTCCACAACCTTTCTAACACCATAAGGTAATCCAGATATGAATTTTTCTCGGTAACTTTGTAAATCTAAGAAATCTATAACCTTTTCGACCGCATATCTATGCCGATACTCTTCCTTTTTAACAAATGGTGAAAATAATATTTCAGACACTGGGTTTGATTTTCTATGTGTCTGCCTTGCGACTAGTAAATTCTGAAGTACACTTGCTTGATGAAATAGCTCAATATTTTGAAAAGTTCTCGCTATACCAATACCTGCAATCTCATGGCTCTGCTTTGTTAGGATACTTTTTCCTTCAAAAGTTATCTCTCCGTGACTTGGCGTGTAAAACCGTGACAAAATATTAAATATTGTTGATTTACCAGCTCCATTCGGCCCAACTAAAGAAAAGACTTCTCCTTTTTCTACGCTAAAACTCACATTATCGACAGCGGTCACACCCCCAAATTTTAACGTCACATCCGTAAGTTCGAGAAAACTCATCTTGTTCTCTCCGTTTTTAAATATGTTTTTTGGCGCCTAAACATATCTTTTCGATAAAATGGGAATAGTTCAAAATAAGCTTTTATTTTCAACCAACGTCCATATAATCCCATTGGTTCAAACAAAATTACTGCTATCAAAATCATGCCAAATATTCCACTTTCAATTCCTGGAATAATATGAAAATCAGAGAAAAATGCATCGCGTGTAAAACTAATTCCACTAGGCAAAAAAGTAACTACCATTGCACCTAAAAAAGCACCATGAATAAATCCAACTCCACCAACAACGATCATTAAAAGTAGATTTATAGATATCACTATGTTGAATGTTTCGTTAGTAAAGACATAACTGAAATGACCCATAAGTGCACCCGATATTCCAGTGATCGCGCACGAAATTGCAAAACTTAAAGTTCGGGTTTTTCCAATATTCACTCCCATAGCCTGCGCAGAAATTTCACTATCTCGCACTGCTGCAAAACTCCGCCCCAGAGGAGATCTTAGAATATTCTTATAACCAATAATTATCAAAACAGTTATTACTAAAATTAACCAATATAGCTCTGCAACATTTGTGTACCTATCAAAATTTATACCAAAAATGTTAATTGCTGGAGCGTATATTCCGCCAACCCCTCCTGTCCAAGGTTCCAAAATAACTATCAAATCTTCTGCCAACACACCTATAGCAATGGTAGCTATCGCCATGTAAATCCCGTGCAGCTTGCCAGTAGGCAAAGCAACGCAAATTCCAAGAATACCCGCAAATAGCCCTGAAAGAGGCAATGAGATTATAAAAGGAATATTAAAATCGTTTTGTAATATAACGTTTGTATATGCCCCTACTGCCATGAAAGCAGCATGACCTAAACTTGCTTGTCCAGTATGCCCTACCAAAAGCATTAGCCCCATCCCAGCGATTGCCCAAATAAGCATTAGACTGAACTCACCTACCCAGTAATCATTAATTACAAATGGCAAGATGACCGCTAAAACCAGTAGAATAAAATACCATGAAGCCTGAACCCTATCTTTAAAGTATCGAATATCGGCTTCGTAAGATTTTTTAAAAATTATTCTCATTGATTTAGACCTTTTTCTTTTGGACTTGGGATAAGATCCCATGTGGTCTAAATATAAGGATCAATACTAAAACTAAGTACGGCATTATACGAGCTATATCACCCTCTAAATATCTTGCAGCAAAAGGTTCAATTAAACCGATCACTAATCCACCCAATAAAGCTCCAGGCAGACTCCCTAAACCCCCAATAACTGCAGCAGCGAATGCTTTGATGCCTAACAAACCAGTACCGGGATCAATAGCATTTTTTGAAGCAAATAATATACCGGCAATAGCTGCAACAATTCCTGACAATGCCCATATTAATGAGTTCACTCTTCTGACAGGAATACCCATATAGTAAGCGGCCATTTGATTTTGACTAGCCGCTTGCATTGCCACACCAAGTTTAGTTTTTGCAAAAAATACAAATAACACTACTGTTAAGAAAATTGTTATACCAATAATCCATATTTCTGGAACACCTATTACAATATCTGATATTCTAAAATACTGTCCAGATATTGGACTTTCAAGACTTTGTGGATCATGCCCCCATATTGCCCCAGCAAGAAAACGGGCAACGAAACCTAAGGCGATTGTAAGTATCACAACAGCCAATTGGCTTTGTCCAAACATTCTTCTGATTATTAGGGAGTCTAACAAATACCCCAGACAACCCATTAAACTGATTGCTATTGGTACAGATATCCAGAAGGGCAAGGCCATATAATGATCATTTGTCAATCCCAACGTTATAAACGCTCCCAACATCATCATATCACCTTGGGCAAAATTTACAGCTTCAGTTGCTTTATAAATTAAAACAAAACCCATAGCTATCAAACCATATACGCAGCCCATGGCAAGACCGCTAATAACTAATTGCATTATCTCCAATTTATAATACCCCCGGGTTTTACAACTACACTTTTAAGCACTTAATTTCGTCTTAGCCATCAAATACTCAGACTCCAGCCTTGAAACGAGATTTTCAGTGCTTAAAATACTTTCAACAGATCCAATACCCTGTCCACAACCCCAAATATCTTTCCAAGCTTTAGGTTTCTTTTCCCAATCACCAAAATTCATAGTAGAAATATCACCTTCAGGTAAGTTATGTGGGTCCATTCCAGCAGCTGTCACACTTGGAGCCAAATAATTACCATGCACACCCGTGAATAAATTTGAATAAATTATGTCATCGGCAGAAGATTCAACAATCATTTTTTTATAACGCTCATCCGCTCTGGCTTCGTTTGTAGCAATAAATGCTGATCCGATATAAGCTAAATCTGCTCCCATCGCATTAGCTGCCAGAACAGCATCACCGGATGCTATTGCTCCCGATAATGCCAATGGACCATTAAACCAACTTCTTATTTCTGCAATCAAAGGAAAGGGCGATAAGCGCCCAGCATGACCTCCCGCTCCAGCAGCTACAGCTATTAGTCCATCTGCTCCTTTTTCTACAGCCTTCTTAGCAAAACGGTTATTAATAATATCGTGAAGAGTTATACCACCAACAGAATGCATTGCATCGTTCACTTCCACTCGCGCACCCAAAGAAGTAATGGTAATTGGCACTTTATATTTAACACAAAGCTCAACATCATACATTAACCTTTCGTTTGATTTGTGAACAATTTGATTGATTGCAAACGGTGCAGCAGGGAAATCTGGGTTTTTATCATTATATCTATCCAGCTCCTCTGTAATCATTTTCAATTCCACTTCTAATTGCT
>CERR01020588.1_pt1 | contig 9951 bp, 8 predicted proteins | sample 530841 | NCBI WGS metagenome assembly CERR01 (sample SAMEA2621021, study PRJEB7988) | marine metagenome | biome: marine biome (ENVO:00000447); feature: surface water layer (ENVO:00002042); material: "saline water (ENVO:00002010), including plankton (ENVO:xxxxxxxx)" | depth 5 m | reverse complement strand
CCCACAGGGTGAAATCATTGACTTGCCGATTCGTACCAACTTCCGCGAAGGTTTAACGGTTACTGAGTACGTGATCTCCTCCTATGGAGCACGGAAGGGTCTCGTTGATACGGCGTTGCGCACGGCCGACTCGGGCTATCTCACGCGTCGTTTGGTGGACGTTGCCCAAGACGTGATTGTTCGAGAGGACGATTGTGGAACGACCCGTCACATTGTTGTTGAGGCCGAAGACAGCAAATTTGGTAATCGCTTGGTGGGCCGCTTAACGGCCGCGCAGGTGGTGAATTCTGAGGGTGAGGTGCTGGCTGAGCGCGATACAGAAATCGACCCTGCTCTGTCCAGAACCATTGAGAAGGCAGGTGTCACAGCCGTAAGCATTCGTTCCCCTCTTACATGTGAAGCGAATCGCTCCGTCTGCCGCAAGTGTTACGGCTGGGCCCTAGCTCACAACGAGTTGGTTGATCTGGGCGAAGCGGTTGGCATTATCGCTGCCCAGTCCATTGGTGAGCCGGGAACGCAGCTCACGATGCGCACGTTCCACACCGGCGGTGTGTCCACCGCTGAAAGTGGTGTTGTGCGATCCAAAGTTGCTGGAGATGTTGAGTTCGGCAGCAAAGCGCGGGTTCGCCCCTATCGCACGCCCCATGGTGTTGAGGCTCAACAGGCTGAGGTTGATTTCACGCTCACGATTAAGCCCACCGGTAAGGGGCGTCCCCAAAAAATCGACATCACGGTTGGCTCTTTGCTGTTCGTCGACAACGGACAGGTCATTGAATCTGACGTCACCGTTGCGCAGATTGCCGCCGGTGCGGTGAAGAAGAGCGTTGAAAAAGCAACGAAGGATGTGATCTGCGATTTGGCTGGTCAGGTTCGTTACGAGGAAAAAATTCAGCCAAGAGAAGTTACTGACCGTCAGGGAAACATCACCCTGAAAGCCCAGCGTCTCGGTCGGATGTGGGTCCTCGCCGGTGATGTTTATAACCTCCCACCTAACGCCCTACCTGTCGTGGCTGGTAAGTCCACGGCGACGGAAGGTCAGGTGCTTGCAGAAGCCAGCCAACGCAGCGAATTTGGCGGCGATGTTCGTTTGCGCGACTCCATTGGTGATTCCCGAGAGGTGCAAATCGTCACGACGGCGATGACCCTTAAAGATTTCAAGTTGCTGGAGGAATCCACCCATTCCGGTGAACTTTGGAATCTTGAGGCGAAAGATGGCACCCGCTATCGCCTCAATACCATTCCTGGAAGCAAGATTGGTAATGGCGAAGTGATCGCCGAACTTGCTGACGATCGCTTCCGCACCGGCACCGGAGGTCTCGTCAAATTTGCACCCGGATTGGCCATTAAAAAAGCTCGATCTGCCAAAAACGGATACGAAGTCAACAAGGGGGGAACCTTGCTGTGGGTTCCTCAGGAAACCCATGAAATCAATAAAGATATTTCCTTGTTGATGATTACTGATGGTCAGTGGATTGAGGCTGGTACTGAGGTTGTTAAAGATATCTTTAGTCAGACGGCTGGTATCGTTACTGTTACTCAAAAGAACGATATTCTCCGCGAAATCATTGTTCGTGGTGGAGATCTTCACCTGAGTAGTGATAACAAAGCGCTTGAACGCTTTGAAGGTGACGGACAAATGGTGAACCCCGGTGATGACGTCGCCAAGGGTGTGTCTGTCGACACAATGAAATTTGTACAGACAGTAGAAACGCCTGAGGGCAAGGCCCTCTTGCTCCGGCCGGTTGAGGAATACACCATCCCGAATGAAGCTCAGCTTCCTGAGCTATCCCACGTGAAGCAGGCCAATGGGCCTCATTTGGGTATCAAAGCCACTCAGCGTTTGGCTTTTAAAGACAACGAACTGATTAAGTCGGTTGAGGGAGTTGAGCTGCTGAAGACGCAACTGCTTCTGGAAACCTTCGACACCACACCGCAAATGACGGTGGATGTGGAAAAGGCACCCGATAAGCGAGCTAAGACCATCTCTCGCTTGCGTTTGGTCATCCTCGAATCGATCTTGGTTCGTCGCGACACCATGTCGGACTCCAGCCATGGTTCGACCCACACTGAACTTCAAGTGGAGGATGGGATTTCAGTGAAGGCGGGTGATGTTGTCGCCACAACTCAGATTCTCTGTAAGCAAGAAGGTGTCGTTCAGCTACCTGAAGCCACGGAGGCTGAACCTGTCCGTCGATTAATCGTTGAGCGTCCGGAAGACACCACTACTATTTCCACGTCAGGCAAACCGTCCGTCGCGGTTGGCGATCGTGTGGTCGATGGTGATTTGCTGGCCAGTGGAGAACCTTCAGCCTGTTGCGGTGAGGTGGAAGCTGTTGATGGCAACAGCGTCACGCTTCGACTGGGTCGTCCGTACATGGTGTCTCCCGACTCCCTGCTTCACGTTCGTGATGGTGACTTGGTTCAACGGGGCGACGGCTTGGCTCTCCTGGTGTTCGAACGCCAGAAGACCGGAGACATCGTTCAGGGCCTGCCAAGGATTGAGGAGCTCTTGGAAGCTCGTCGTCCTCGGGAATCCGCCATTCTGTGCCGGAAGCCTGGAACGGTTGAAATTAAGCAAGGGGAAGACGACGATTCCCTTTCCGTCAATGTGATCGAGTCCGACGATGCGATCGGTGAATACCCCATCCTTTTGGGTCGCAATGTGATGGTCAACGATGGCCAGCAAGTCACAGCTGGGGAATTACTCACAGACGGTCCGATTAACCCCCACGAACTTCTGGAATGCTTCTTCGAAGACTTCCGTAGTCGTAAGCCTTTGATGGACGCGGCTCAAGAAGCGATTGCAAATCTCCAGCACCGTCTTGTGACGGAAGTCCAGAACGTCTACAAATCTCAGGGTGTCTCGATTGACGACAAACACATTGAGGTGATTGTCCGTCAAATGACCAGCAAAGTTCGTGTTGAAGACGCTGGAGACACCACCCTTCTCCCTGGAGAGTTGATCGAGCTCAGACAGGTGGAAGACACCAACCAGGCCATGGCTATTACGGGTGGGGCGCCGGCTGAGTTCACCCCGGTCTTGCTGGGTATCACCAAGGCCTCTCTCAACACAGACAGCTTCATTTCTGCGGCATCTTTCCAGGAGACCACGCGGGTTCTTACCGAAGCTGCGATCGAAGGGAAGAGCGATTGGCTCCGTGGCCTCAAGGAGAACGTGATCATTGGTCGCCTGATCCCTGCTGGAACCGGTTTCAGCGGCTTCGAAGAAGAGCTTCAGAAAGAAGCCGGTCCTCATCCAGATATTCTTTCGGAGGACCCTGCGGGATACCGCCGGATGCAAAATCTGCGTCCGGACTACACCGTGGATATGCCACCTGCGGCCAGCTCCAGTGCTCTGCTAGACGATCCCAGTGATGCCGATTTAGAAGCCACGCGGACCCGTCACAACATTGATCCTTCCGCCAGCACAAATGCTGCGTTTACGCGGCCGGATGTTGATAACGAGCTCAAGGAGGAGCAAATTGTTGATGCCGAGGCTGTTGAAGGTCTCCAAGAGGAAGGCTTGCTTTCCGACGATTGACTTTCCACCTCTGAGCCCGTTATTGATTGACCCATGATTGAACCTACCGAAATTCCCCAACGTCGCTTGCCCCGTTATGGCTTTCACGGCCATACGGAAAAGTTGAATGGGCGCATGGCCATGCTTGGCTTCATTGCCCTTTTGGTCGTGGAATTCAAGCTCGGTCATGGGTTATTGAATTGGTGAACAATGTCTTGCTCGGTCGCAGTGCGGCCGAGTTGGAGAACTGGGCGATTGCTCAGGGGCAAAAGTCCTTCCGTGGACGTCAAATTCACGATTGGCTATACAACAAAGGCGTTAAATCGCTTTCAGACATCACCGCTCTTCCGAAGCAATGGCGGTCTGAGCTTGAGGATCAAACGTTTCGAGTTGGCCGGTTGAAGTTTCTGCATCAATCCGTGGCCGCGGATGCCACAACAAAGTTGTTGTTAGCGACGGATGACGGCGAAACCATCGAAACGGTGGGTATTCCCACCGACCAGCGACTCACGGTCTGCATTTCCAGCCAGGTGGGATGCCCGATGGCCTGCCGTTTTTGTGCGACTGGCAAAAGTGGATTGCAGCGCTCCTTAGAAACCCACGAAATTGTCGATCAGGTTTTGAGTGTGCGTGAGGCGATGGATCGGCGTCCGTCTCACATTGTTTTTATGGGGATGGGAGAGCCCTTGCTCAATAGCGAAGCGGTGTTGGAGACCATTCGTTGTTTGAACACCGACCTCGGCATTGGTCAACGGCGCATCACCGTGAGCACCGTCGGTGTGCCCAAAACATTGCCACAGCTAGCAGAGTTGGCGATAGACAAACTCGGGCGAGCTCAATTCACCCTTGCGGTGAGCTTGCATGCTCCCAACCAGCAGTTAAGGGAAGAATTGATTCCCACGGCGCATGCGTATCCTTATGACGATTTGCTGGATGATTGTCGACACTATTTAGATCTCACAGGGCGTCGTGTCAGCTTTGAATACATCTTGCTTGGTGAGTTGAATGACCATCCTGAGCACGCCGCTGAGTTGGCTGATCGCGTGGGTGGTTTTCAAAGTCACGTCAATCTGATTGCCTATAACCCGATTGAAGAGGAAGAATTTAAGCGCCCAACATCTCAAAGGATTGAAGCCTTCCGTCGCGTTTTGGAACGCCGCGGTGTTGCTGTCAGTCTGCGGGCAAGCCGTGGCCTAGATCAGAATGCTGCCTGTGGTCAATTGCGTCGGCAACATCTGAAAGGATCTGATCAAAATTAAGCTTCGCCGAGGCATTTTTGGTTGTGGTAATGATTGGTTGTTGATGTTCAGATGATTTGGAAATTTTGATCTTGATTTACTTCGTTGGTGGAGGCTTTTGTGATGAATTGATGTTGCTGGGGGCGGTGATTTTCCATGTCGATCTGCAGGGTCTTAGGCCTGATCCGCCTTGATCGCTTCCCCTTTGCTCAAGACTGGAGGCATTGGCGGACAGAATGAATGGCTGCAGTTGACTGGCTTCTTCTCGGCCTGTACCTACTGCTTACATTTCTGTTGGGCCTTTGGCTTGCCCGACGGAATCGTGGCCAAGAGGATTACTTCGTTGCAGGTCGGCGTTTAAACGGCTGGTTGGCCGGCGCATCGATGGCGGCGACAACCTTTTCCATCGATACCCCGCTCTATATCGCAGGACTCGTCGGTAGTCGTGGCCTGGCCGGGAATTGGGAATGGTGGAGCTTCGGGCTGGCCCACGTTGCGATGGCGGTGGTGTTTGCTCCGCTTTGGCGTCGCAGTGGAGTGTTGACCGATGCGGCCTTCACCGAATTGCGCTATGGCGGTGCTGCCGCTGCATGGCTTCGCGGGATTAAGGCCTTCCTTCTGGCGTTACCCGTGAACTGCATTGGGATCGGTTACGCGTTTCTGGCCCTGCGAAAAGTGGTGGAAGCGTTGGGGATTGTTCGAGGTGAGCCGAGCTTCCTGGGGCTGTCCGACACGGTGTGGCTGCTGGCTGTTGTTGCCTTGTTGGTGGTCAGCTACACGGTGGTTGGTGGCCTATGGGCCGTGGTGATGACCGATTTGGTGCAGCTTGTTCTCGCTTTGCTGGGTGCTTTGGCGGTTGCTGTGGCTGCTCTGCATGCCACGGGCGGGATGGCGTCGCTGCTCGATCAACTTCAAGCCCTGAATCGACCTGAATTGGTGTCGTTGGTTCCTTGGACGTGGGACGACAAGGGCTTCGTCTGGCTCGATGGCGCAGGGATCAGTGTGCCGATGTTCACCGCTTACATCGCCGTGCAGTGGTGGAGTTTTCGCCGCAGTGATGGCGGTGGTGAGTTCATCCAACGCATGCTGGCCACCCGTGACGAGCAGCAAGCACGACTCGCCGGCTGGGTTTTTCTGGTTGTGAATTACTTGATTCGCAGCTGGCTCTGGGTGGTGGTGGCTTTGGCTGCGCTCGTTTTATTGCCAGAACAGGCCGATTTAGAGCTTGGTTATCCAAAGCTTGCGGTTGATCTCTTGCCTCCAGTAGCGCTTGGGCTCGTGGTGGTGTCTCTGGTTGCCGCCTTCATGAGCACCGTGAGCACGTCGGTGAACTGGGGCGCCAGTTACCTCACCCATGACCTCTACGAACGGTTTATTCGGCCCCAAGCTGGCCCACGGGAACTGCTCTTTGTTGGTCAGGCCACCACGGTGTTGCTGTTGGTGCTTGGGGTGATGACGGCGTTGGTCAGCAACAGCATTGGGGCGGTGTTCCGACTCGTGATTGCGATTGGCTCCGGTCCAGGGGTGGTGTTGGTTTTGCGCTGGTTTTGGTGGCGGGTCAATGCTGCTGCCGAATTGTCCGCGATGCTCTGCGGCTTTCTCGTTGGAGTGCTCACCTCGATCACTCCCTTGGTGCGCATCGATGATTACGGCTTACGGCTGGCCGTGATCACGGGGGTTTCCGCTGCGGTATGGCTCACCGTGATGTTGTGCACTCCTCCGGAATCTGAGGCTGTGCTCGAGCGATTTGTGCGCCAGGTGCGACCGCCGGGTCCTGGTTGGGCCCAGCTGCGTCGCCGCTTTGAGGTTGATCCAATTGAAAGCTTCCCTGTGATGCTCCAGCGTTTTATCTGGGCTTGTGGACTGTTGTTCGGGGGATTGTTGGGCACCGGAGGATTTCTGTTGCATCAACACATCACAGGCTGGTGTGGCCTCAGCGTGCTGGTGATGTCGTTTCTGTTCTTGCGTCGACCAGCGCTTGCCGTTCATCCATCAGCAGAATGAACAACGAGATTGCTGATCCCTTGTCTTTTTTTCGTTCCACAGTTCTCCCGGCGCTGATTGTGTTGTTATTCGCCTTGGCATTGTTCGCCGTGAGCGCCAGGATTTGGTTGCCGGGCGACATGCTGGCGCCGGCTCCAGTTGGTTGAGCACCCAAGGGAATTGACCGGGTCCCGTAGCATCGACTTATGACGGAAGATCGAAGTCAACAAAGGGATCGAGGACCCGCCAGCCTGTCGTTGGATCCAGACCTGCTGGCGCGCGAGTTGGCCGCTCAAGAAAGTCTTGATCCGCTCGATGCTTTCGAGCCCGATCCAGCCATCGATGATGCTTCTCCTGCCATTGCGATGGCCTGCGATCAGGGCCTGATTGCCTTACGTGGCAACCACGATCAGCGCCTGCAAGGGCTGCAAGTGTTCTGCGAACATCGCGATCCCAGGGCTCTTCCTCTGTTGCTACCTCTGCTGCAACGCCCATGTCCAGTGGAGCGGATGAGTGCTGTCTATGCCCTTGGCCGTAATCCGTCTCCGCCGGCGGTGGAGCCGCTGCTTCAACTTCTGCAGGCTGATAGCAATGCCTATGTCCGCAAAGCGACAGCTTGGAGTTTGGGGAATTATCCCGATGCGCCGATCCTGAATCCCCTGATTCACGCGTTGCAAACCGATGTTGCCGCGGTTCGATTGTGGTGCCCTGGATCCTTGGCTGAGTCGGGTAGCCGCTCGCCTGCAAAAGCGGATCCGGCAGCGAGTCAATTAATCGCCAGTCTTCAGATCGATAGTGAACCTGTGGTTCGAAGTAACTGCATTTGGGCCCTGGGCCGTTTGATGGATCAATTGGTTGAGTCTCGTCAACAAGAAATTGTTGAACTGCTGGTGGAGACGTTGTTGTACGACGGTGAAAGTTCCGTTCAGGATGAGGCTCGTACCGCTCTTGAGCAGTTAGAAGACCCCGTGGTTTTAGAACGCCTCCAAGCCTTAATTAACGACGGGTTTCTGATCTGACAATTGGGACCAACAACTTCTTAAAACCACCATTAGATTGCGCAGCATCTCACGCAGGATGAATGCCCCAACGCACGGTTCGTTTCACCATTCGACCTGATGGCCGCGTGGAAGAAAGAGTCGAAGGGGTGATTGGTCCTGCGTGCCAGCAGCTCACCGAAAGCTTGGAAGCTGCCCTTGGAACCGTTGAACGCCAAGAGCCCACTGCTGAATCCTTTCAGCAGACCCATACCCAGTCCCAGTCCCTTCCTGCGCAATTGAACTGATGTCGCATTTCAGCACCGTCAAAACAGAACTGCGCCAGCTGGAGCCTTTGGTTCAAGCCCTCAAAGATATGGGTTATCCCCCTGAGCAGGGCGAGCGTCCCGTGCGTGGTTACCAAGGTCAAACCGTGACGGCTGATTTGGCCGTCATGATGCAAGTGGGTGGTGATCTTGGCTTCCGCTGGAACTCCAAATCTGGTGCCTATGAATTGGTCACCGATTTAGATCTGTGGAAGCAACAAATTCCAATCGAACGGTTTTTGGCCAAGCTCACCCAGCGGTATGCCTTAAACACCGTGTTGGCGGCCACGGCCAATGAAGGGTTCCAAGTTTCTGAACAAACCCAAGCCCAGGATGGCTCGATCGAACTCGTGGTCACCCGCTGGGACGCCTGACCCTGGCTGATCCATCCCTCGCCTTTTCTGCTCCAGCCACGCATCCCGTTCAGTCGAATGGACGGGAACCATTGTTGGGTGGTGAGCTGAGGGATCAAGCAGTTTGGGTTGACGAAGCCATTTGTATTGGTTGCCGGTATTGCGCCCATGTCGCCACCAATACGTTTGTCGTTGAACCCCGTCTTGGTCGTTCTCGAGCCATTCGTCAAGATGGAGACAGCACTGAGCGAATTCAAGAAGCGATCGATACCTGCCCCGTTGATTGCATCCATTGGGTTCCGTTTGAGTCCCTCGAAGCGTTGAAACAGGATTTAGTTCGTCAAAACCTGCAAGCACGTCCTCAGGGCTGATGGCTTCACTTCCAACTCGTCGTTTTGGACGGACTGAGCTGGAGATTCCCCTGCTGTCGCTTGGGTCCATGCGGTTTCAGCAGAGCTGGAGCGATCTTCCGCCAGAGGAGATTTCAGACACGTCGCAAGCACAGCTGCAAGCCACGTTGAATCGGGCTGTCGCTGAGGGTTTTCACCATGTAGAGACAGCTCGGCATTACGGCACCTCCGAACGGCAGTTGGGTTGGGCCTTGCCCCGGGCACCCGATCCCAAGCGTTTGCTGCAAAGCAAAGTTCCTCCCCGCGACGACGTTGTTGCCTTTGAAGCCGAGCTGGAGCTGAGCTTTGAACGTTTGGACTGCGATCGTTTGGACCTGCTGGCTATTCATGGAATCAACTTGCCGGACCACCTTGAGCAGACGCTTCGTCCCGGTGGTTGCATGGAGGTGGTCCGTCGCTGGCAGGCCCAGGGCCGAATTGGTTCAGTGGGATTTTCAACCCATGGACCCACCGAGTTGATTGTGGATGCGTGCAACACCGGTGCTTTCGACTACCTCAATCTGCATTGGTATTACATCCGTCAGGACAATGGGCCCGCTTTGGACGCGGCCCGTCGTCAAGACATGGGCGTTTTCATCATTAGTCCAACGGACAAAGGGGGCCACCTCCACAGCCCATCCCAGAAATTGCTCGATCTTTGTGCGCCACTGCACCCGATTGTGTTCAACGATCTGTTCTGTCTTCAGGACAAACGTGTGCACACCATCAGTGTGGGTGCTGCATCACCGCAGGATTTTGATCGCCATCTCCAGGCCATTGAGCTCTTGCCTCAAGCCATTGACCTGATCGAACCGGTGCATGAACGCTTGGAGAGGGCGGCGGAGGATGCGCTAGGAGCCGAATGGATGGCCACATGGCATGTGGGGCTCCCCTCCTGGCAAAACACGCCTGGAGAGATCAACTTGCCAGTTTTGCTGTGGCTCCATAATTTGCTGGAGGCTTGGGATCTCGAGAGCTTTGCAACGGCGCGGTATCGCCTGCTTGGCCAAGGAGGCCATTGGTTTGCCGGATCCAACGCCGATTGCTTCGATGATCAAGTCAGTGCGTCGGACCTTCAGGCCGTACTCGCGGATAGTCCTTGGCGAGCCACGATTCCGCGTGTCCTTGCGGAGCTCAAACAGCGCTTGGCCGGCGAGTCTCAGAA
>CERR01036008.1_pt1 | contig 9954 bp, 7 predicted proteins | sample 530841 | NCBI WGS metagenome assembly CERR01 (sample SAMEA2621021, study PRJEB7988) | marine metagenome | biome: marine biome (ENVO:00000447); feature: surface water layer (ENVO:00002042); material: "saline water (ENVO:00002010), including plankton (ENVO:xxxxxxxx)" | depth 5 m | reverse complement strand
TAAAAAAATCCGATGGCAAATGCTCATCGGATTCTTACATCTATAGAAGATCGGTCAACTGATCATTAAAATATTTCTTAACTGATCGGCATTAGCCCAGAGGCTCGCCAGATTTTATGAGCTTTCTATTAACCGTAACCAACTGTCTTCTGCAACTGCAAAATATACATTGGGTTTTAGCATAAATAGTTGCTCAAATTCTGCAGTAAACAACCCACAAAAGTTTGTTATTTCTTCAATATGTATGAGTAAAAGGGCATACATTTCAATACCCTCCAAATACCGCTCTGAGAACTCAGGATTAGCAGCTAGTAACTGTTGAGAAATACTAATACCCAAAACACTTCCCACGCTATCTCGGTGTAAATAAATGTAGTTTGTGAAGCCCAACTCTTTCGTTTGCTTATCAACTACATCAGCTAATAGCAAAATTGTAGAAATGTCATCCCACGGTGATCTACTAGTGCGTACATATTGGCGTATAAACGGTGATTTTTGATCTTTCATTATTTTTCCTAGTTATTTGTCCTAAAACTAACTAGGCATAAGTCAGGAGAAAAATTGAAAGGTGATAGATAAACGACTTAAATTTGCAAAATACCTTAAAAACATTAAGGTTAAGGTACTTTTTCAAATACTGAGAATTTAAAATGAGTGATTTTATATGGCTATTACCAGCTGCTGTGCTGACGATAATATTAATTAGGCTTATTAAACAAGCTAAGGAAGTAGATTAAGTAAAAACAATACTTAACTTTTTTGCTATAACCGCTGGCAGTTTAAGTGACCTATATGTCACTTTAAGGCCCAAAATGCAGCTTAATGCTCCCTATAAGGCACTTTATAGTGAGAGTTAAAAAAAAGAAAAATCTAAGTTTTACTTTTATTAACTACCAATTCTCTTTTCCAAATTCATTCTAGAAGCTACAAAACACGAATATAAGATTCAAACACTCTACCAGTCTAAAATTTCAACTATTCAGTTAATACAATTTGCCTTTTAAGGCTGTTTTTAAGATACTAGCTAGGTGCTTGTGAATTACTAAAAATCGTAGCACAAACCATAGCACGACAAAGCAAAACATTGTTTTATAAAGATTTAATTAGAAGCCTTATAACCATCGCAGTTAATGCATTTATTATTTATAAATAGTGCCATGCAAGCGCTTACTCACTTGCTACTTTTTTATAGGGGTTGCGGGTATTTTGGTGCTCATCTAAATTTCGCATTAATATTGCGTGCTCTAAATTAATGCGTGTATCTAATCGAATTTTAACGTGATGCCCAGAGCCTTTGGCGTCGGTAATACTTTCGCCCTTTTTGTTTTGCATATATTCAAGTTCAAAAATAATGTTCCCTTGTGGTGTCATCAGTTCAAGTGAGTGGCCTGTGCAAAATTTATTTTTTACGTCTATTTCAACTAAACCATCAGCATGGCGCCCTATTACTTCCCCAACAAATTGCTGCTTAGTTGATACAGAGTGACCGTATTCATAGTTTTGATAATCTTGGTGGGCATGGCGCTTTAAAAAGCCTTCGGTGTAGCCTCTATGCGCTAAGTTCTCAAGTGTTTTAAATAAGTGAGTATCGAATGGTTTACCCGATGCCGCATCATCTATGGCTTTACGGTATACTTGCGCGGTGCGCGCTACGTAATAAAACGATTTTGTCCGCCCTTCTATTTTTAAACTATGTACACCCATTTTTGTTAACTGCTCTACGTATTGTACGGCGCGTAAATCTTTTGAATTCATAATATACGTACCATGTTCATCCTCAAATGCAGGCATATACTCACCAGGGCGACCTTGTTCCTCTAACATAAATACTTCGCTACTTGACGTACCTTCACCAAGAGTAGGAATAACTTGGTTCGGATCAATTTTATGCACCATCTCACCCGTTTCGTTTTCAACGCCTGGTTTTACATCGTAATTCCAGCGGCAGGCATTCGTGCAGGTGCCTTGGTTAGGGTCGCGCTTATTTATATAACCCGAGAGTAAACAGCGCCCAGAATACGCCATACATAACGCGCCATGGACAAACACCTCAAGCTCAGTATTTGGGCAGAGTGTGCGTATTTCGGTTATTTCTTCAAGTGATAGCTCGCGCGATAAAATAACCCGCTCAATACCTTGTTTTGCCCAAAACTGAACACTTGCATAATTAACTGCATTTGCTTGCACCGATAGGTGAATAGGCATGGCTGGCCACTTTTCACGTACCAGCATAATTAGCCCAGGATCTGACATAATCAGCGCATCGGGTCCCATAGCAATCACAGGTTCTATATCACGTAAATACGATTTAACCTTTGCGTTATGCGGAGCAATATTTGAGACCACATAAAACTTTTTATTTTGCGCATGGGCTTCATTAATCCCTATTTGTAATGTCTCTAAATCAAACTCATTATTACGTACCCGCAAACTGTAGCGAGGCTGACCTGCATACACAGCATCAGCTCCATATGCAAAGGCGTAGCGCATGTTTTTTAAACTCCCCGCAGGGCATAACAGTTCGGGAATAAAAGAAGTTACAGAAGAAACAGCTGGCATATGCGCTCCGTACAGCTAACCGAGTACACATCGGTTACATGATTAATTAATTTACAAGCGCGGCATTATAAATGCGCTAAACATTGTGCTTTTGATCAAGATCATAAAACTGCAACCAAACTGGTTTTTAATAAAATTAGGTTTTTTCAATTAAAACGCGTATAATTCGCGCCCGTAAATATTCACACTTTTATTTAAAAATTATTGGAGCATAAAGATGGCTTTAGAGCGTACTTTCTCAATCGTAAAACCTGATGCAGTAGCAAAAAACCACATCGGCGCAATCTACAACCGTTTCGAAACTGCGGGTCTTAAAATCGTTGCAGCTAAAATGGTTCACCTTTCAAAAGAGAAAGCTGAAGGTTTCTACGCAGAGCACAGCGAGCGTCCTTTCTTCGGTGCTTTAGTATCTTTCATGACATCTGGTCCAGTAATGGTTACCGTTCTTGAAGGCGAAAACGCTGTTCTTAAAAACCGTGAAATCATGGGCGCTACTAACCCTGCTGAAGCACTAGCTGGTACTTTACGTGCAGACTACGCTGATAGCATCGACGAAAACGCTGTTCACGGTTCTGACGCTGTTGAATCTGCTGCTCGCGAAATCGCGTACTTCTTCGCTGACGAAGAGCTTTGCCCACGTACTCGTTAATTCGAGTTTTACAGTTAACGCTGTAATGCAAAGTAAGAAAAGGGCTTTCGAGCCCTTTTTTAGTCATTACGTAAAGTATCCTTAAATGCATTTTTGATATTTTACTTAATGATTAAAGTGGGTGAATTGTGTACAATTCGCCCTTGTAAATTTTATCTCCACCGTCACCGATTGAGGTTGTTTCATGACCGAGCAAAAAAAGATTAACTTATTAGATTTAAACCGAGATGCAATGCGCGAGCTATTTGTATCATTCGGTGAAAAGCCATTTCGTGGCGACCAGGTGATGAAATGGATTTATCATTTTGGCGTTGATAACTTTGACGACATGAGCAACGTTAATAAAAAGCTTAAAGAAAAGCTTAAAAACGAATGCGAAATTGTTGCGCCAGAAATCTCTGTACGCCAACAAGCAAGCGACGGCACAATTAAGTACGCATTAGTGCTTGATGGCGGCCAAGAAGTTGAAGCTGTATGGATCCCAGAAAAAGACCGCGCCACCTTGTGTGTATCTTCGCAAGTGGGTTGTGCCCTTGAGTGTACGTTTTGTTCAACTGCGCAACAAGGCTTTAACCGTAACCTTAAAGTGTCTGAAATTATTGGCCAAGTTTGGCGTGTAGCTAAAGACATAGGCCTTGATGGCAACAGCGAAAAACGCCCAGTTACCAACGTAGTAATGATGGGTATGGGCGAGCCCCTACTTAATATTAAAAACGTAGTGCCGGCAATGGAACTAATGATGGATGACTGGGGCTTTGGCTTATCTAAGCGCCGCGTAACATTAAGTACCTCAGGGGTTGTGCCTGCGCTTGATTTATTAAAAGAAAAAATAGACGTAGCACTTGCTATTTCTCTTCACGCTCCCGATAACGCTCTGCGTGACGTACTTGTACCAATTAATAAAAAGTACCCAATTGAAGAATTTTTAGCCGCGTGTCGTCGTTATATCGATGGCTCTAAAGCAAATAAAGACGTGACTATTGAATACGTTATGCTAAATGGCGTTAACGACAGCACCGACCAAGCACATGAGCTGGTTAAAACGCTTAAAGGTACACCTTCTAAAGTTAACCTTATTCCGTTTAACCCGTTCCCGGGTAACGAATACACACGCTCTAGCAACAGCCGTATTGACCGTTTTTCTAAGGTTTTACAAGCTGCGGGTATTACGTGTATTGTGCGCCGTACTCGTGGTGACGATATTGACGCCGCCTGTGGGCAATTAGCCGGCGATGTTGTTGACCGTACTAAACGTATGGCGAAAAAGAAAATGCGTGACGATAACGCAATTAGCGTAAATATCCAGCAAGCATAAGCCTGTAACCACCCTGCGTATATTCCCTGTGCAGGGTGGTTAAGTTGTTTATTTTTAAATAAATGATGCAACACTAAGGGTTTTAGGTAAGATAGGCGCTATGGATAGAAAAACAGAGACAAGGTAATGCGATCTTTACTTGCTTTAACACTTTCAACACTTGCCCTTACAGGGTGCGTAAGTGAAAGTAGTTATAACGGCAGTGACAAACCCGTCGTCGAAAACAAAATCAATAATGCAGGCGCAGCACGCACTCGTATCGCCCTCGCTTTACAATACTTAGAAACTGGCAACAACTCGCAAGCAAAGTATAACCTTGAGCGAGCTATAGAATTTGCCCCAAATCTACCTGAAGTACATTACTCTCTTGCTTATTATTACCAACAAGTAGGCGAAAAAGAGCGTGCCGATAAAGCCTATCAAAAAGCATTAGCAATTAAGCCTGACGATCCGAACACGCTTAATAACTACGGTGTGTTTTTATGTAGTATTGAAGAGTATGACCGCGCGACCGATCAGTTTTTAAAAGCAATTGATATTCCAAGCTATATTCGCGTTGCCGAAAGCTACGAAAACCTTGCATTATGTGCCATAGAATTTAACGACTTTGAAAATGCAGAGAGTTACTTTAAACAAGCGCTTAATCACAGCTCGCAACGTACATCGACCCTAATAAGCTTAGCCGCCCTTTTTTATGCCAAAAGCGATTTACATAAAGCCAGCGAAGTATTAAAGCGCCATGACGACACCGGCCGAGTGTCTGCACGTGCTTTATTGCTTGGTTATTTAATTAAGCAGCGCATGGGCAGAATAGAAGAAGCAGAAAAAATTGCCGCCACCATAATGCAAACTTACCCAACAAGTAAACAAGCCTATGCTATTCGTGATAATCGTACTAAACAAACTGAGTTTGAAATACTGCGCGAAAAATACCGTAAAGCGCAACTCGAGGAGCTTCAAGAGCAGTATGGCGAAGAGCAAATCAGTGTTGAGCAACCAAAAATTAAAATTATCCGAAAAAAGCGCCCAACTACCGATAATTCGACCAGCTTAATTTCTCCAGGGGTTGAGCCTTCAAGCCCAGTATTAAATGAGACGGCAAAAGCACAGGCAACCATTGCCGCAGCAAACAAACAAAAAACCGTAGCTGAGCAAAATGATGACGCTGCCACTTTCACGCCAGCGGCTCAACCAACGCAGGCTGAAGTAGTTACAACAACAAAAGCAGTAGTGCCAGCTGCGGCAGCGGCTCCAACCGTAACAAATACTGCCCAAGTAGCAACTACAACATCTGCGCCTGCAGAATCTAATACAGATACCGCAGCGGTGCTTTTGGCTTTAACAACGGCTCACCAAGCGCAACAAACGTCTACACCCACAGCTGAGCCGCCAAAAGCCGTCGCTAAACAAACACCCAAAGATGATGACGAAGTAAAAATAATTTCATTTGGTGCGCCCAAACAAGCTAACTTTAACACCCCACAAAATACACGCCCTGCTGAAAATGGCCCACAGAATACGGGCTTAAATAATTCGGTAGTATTTTATGAGGCTAAAAAAGACAGTGCGGTATTTAGTAATAATCCATACAGCGACAGTAACGACATTACACTAAAAAACTACCAACCAAGTGTAAAACAAGAGCCTCCCATGCTTAATCCAAAAGTCCCCCCTTTAAAGGTGCCTTTTCATATTATTGAGTTTGGTGAAAACCTATTTAGCATTTCAGTGCGATACAATGTTAAACTACAAAAACTCCTGCAGTGGAATGGTCTAAAGGAGTCGGATCGCGTTATCAACGGAAGTAAAATTTATTTAAACGATCCTAATATTTATTACGAGATTAAAGCTGGCGATACCCTTTACGACATAGCTACCCAGCGGCATGTATTAATTGATGAATTAATGCGATGGAATAAATTAAGCCCAGATATAGAACTTACACCTGGGCACAGACTATTACTAGTGGATCCAAATTCGTACCTATTATGACAGAAGAAACTACGCAACAAAGCGATGAGCCAAGTGTTGGGCAACTATTAAAAGCGCACCGAGAGCAGGCTAATGTAAGCTTAGAGTCACTTACTGGCCCACTTAAGCTTTCTATTTCTCAGCTGCAACGCTTAGAAAGCGATCAGTACCAAACGTTAGGCCCAATTACCTTTGTAAAAGGCTACATTAAAAACTATTGCCGTGAACTACACGTCGATAGCGCCCCTATATTAGCTAAATTGCCTGCACCGCCCGAGCCTACAAAGCCGGCTAACATGCAAAGCTTTTCGCGCCGCACAGAAAAAGAAGCCCATGACAGCCGTCTAATGCTGGTGAGCTACATTATTTTAGCCATTGTTATTGGCTCATCTGCCTTATGGTTTTGGCAAAATGCTACGCCTATCGATGAGCAAACAAGCACAATCAATATTGAAAATTCAATTTTAGATAACCAGCAAAATAACAACGCGCTAAATAACGAAAGCGAGAACACCTCGCAAATGCCAGCAACACAGGCAGTTGAGCGCACACCGGCTGTAATGCCTTTAAGTGCTGAACAAGCCCCCTTAAGTGAAGCCGTTAATGCCACTGCGCCTATTGCCGCTAGCACCCAAACAGCCACTAACGAGCCCGACACGCAAAGTAACACCAGTACAATTAACATGGTGTTTAACGATGAGAGCTGGGTAGAAATACACGATGGCGAAGGTGAGCGCATAGCATTTGGCGTAAAAAAAGCAGGCTATAAAATGGCTGTAAGCGGCACCCCGCCTTTTTCAGTTGTGCTGGGTAAGCACGACGTAGTTAGTGTTTCTCTAAACGGCGAACCAGTTGATATTTCTGGTTATCCTAAAAATCGTTTAGCCAAATTTAAATTACCATTAGCAGAGTAGTCGCTATGTTTTCAGAATCTCCAATTAAACGCAGAAAATCAACCCGCATCAATGTAGGCAACGTGCCTATTGGTGACGGTGCCCCTATTGCCGTGCAGTCGATGACCAATACCGACACCATGGATATAGATGCCACGGTAGCGCAAATCCAAGCAATACAAGATGCCGGCGCCGATATAGTGCGTGTATCTGTACCAACTATGGATGCAGCAGAAGCGTTTAAAAGTATAAAAGAGCAAGTTAGTATACCGCTTGTAGCCGATATTCACTTTGATTACCGCATAGCGTTAAAAGTGGCAAAATATGGCGTAGATTGCCTACGTATAAACCCAGGGAATATAGGCAGTGAAGAGCGTATTAGAGCCGTTGTAGACTCTGCACGCGAGCATAATATCCCTATTCGTATTGGTGTAAATGGCGGCTCATTAGAGCGCGACCTACAAGAAAAATACGGCGAGCCAACTCCCGAGGCATTACTTGAATCAGCAATGCGCCATGTAGATATATTACGCCGCCTTGATTTTGACCAATTTAAAATATCGGTAAAAGCATCAGACGTATTTTTAGCTGTAGGCGCTTATCGTTTACTTGCTAAAGAAATAGATCAACCCCTGCATTTAGGGATCACCGAAGCCGGCGGTATGCGCTCAGGCTCGGTTAAATCGGCTGTAGGTTTAGGCATGTTACTTGCCGAAGGTATTGGCGATACGCTACGTGTATCACTTGCTGCCGACCCAGTTCAAGAAATCAAAGTAGGTTTTGATATTTTAAAATCGCTGCGTATACGCTCTCGCGGTATTAACTTTATTGCATGCCCTAGCTGCTCACGTCAAGAGTTTGATGTAGTGAGCACCATGAACCAGCTTGAAGAGCGCCTAGAAGATGTTGTTGAGCCAATGTCTGTTTCGGTAATTGGTTGTGTCGTTAACGGCCCAGGCGAAGCCCTTGTTAGTGATATTGGCCTTGCCGGTGCAAACCGCCGCTCAGGTTTATACATTAATGGCGAGCGTCAAAAAGCGCGTATTGATAACAACAACATTGTTGACCAGCTTGAAGGCTACGTGCGCGACTTTATTGCTCAAAAAGAGCAGCAAACACCTATCGACATTAAAATAGTCGAATAAATACCGTATAAAGCGCCAAACCACGTTGTTTGGCGTTTACCTTTATAGCTAGAGGATACCCAAACGACCCCAAGGTACAGAATTCAGCGTTTCACAGGCTCTTAATATCAAGGCGTTACTTTGCAAGAATGGCAATCCCTTTTAAAAAGTAACAACGATGAGAGTAAGTGTCTGTGAACCGCCCAACGGGTTGGTTTAAAAGCGATTTATACTGCGTTATTGATTTTAACAATAGAACCACTATTACTTTCAATCAATGCCTTGCCTAAATCGCTTTTAATTCAAACGACGCTCGCATCATGGGGTCATTTGGGTATATAATGACGGGTCAATTTTTAGCATTCTTGTTGTGTAAGCATTTTTTTATTACACATAAACAGTAATTAGGATTTATCAGTGGCAAAACAAATTCAGGCAGTTCGCGGTATGAACGATTGTCTGCCGGGCGACACGCAAGTTTGGCAGAAAGTAGAAAACATTTTACGCGAGACAGTAGCATCGTTCGGTTATCAAGAAATTCGTTTTCCTATTGTAGAATCAACCGACTTATTTAAACGCTCTATTGGTGAAGTAACCGATATAGTAGAAAAAGAAATGTATACCTTTGCCGATCGTAACGGCGACATGCTAACCCTTCGCCCAGAAGGCACCGCAGTGTGTGTACGTGCAGGTAACCAAAATGGCTTGCTTTATAACCAAGAGCAGCGCCTGTGGTACATGGGCCCGATGTTTCGTCATGAGCGCCCTCAAAAAGGCCGCTACCGTCAGTTTCACCAATTTGGTTTAGAAACATTTGGTATTGCCACAGCCGACATAGACGCAGAAGTTATTTTACTTACCGCGCAATTATGGAAAGCATTTGGCATTAACGAACACGTACGTTTAGAGCTTAACTCGTTAGGCTCTAACGAAGCACGTGCTGATTACCGCGATGCACTCGTTGCCTACCTTGAACAGCATACCGACGTGCTTGATGAAGATTCAAAGCGCCGTATGTACTCAAACCCATTACGTGTACTTGATAGCAAAAACCCAGACGTGCAAGCAATCTTAGTGGATGCGCCTAAATTGTCTGAGCATTTAGATGCTGAATCAAAAGAACATTTTGCAAATTTATGTGAACGTTTAGACGCAGCTGGCGTCATATACACGGTTAATGAAAAGTTAGTACGTGGTTTAGACTACTACAACCGCACCGTATTTGAATGGGTAACAGATAGCCTAGGTGCACAAGGTACAGTGTGTGCTGGCGGACGCTACGATGGCTTAGTTGAGCAACTTGGCGGCAAAGCAACGCCCGCAGTTGGTTTCGCTATGGGTCTAGAGCGCTTAGTACTGTTACTCCAAGCACTTGAGTGTGTAGGTGACATTCGCCGTAATGCTGATGTATATTTAGCGGCAATGGGCGACAAAGCCAGCGTA
>CERR01025640.1_pt1 | contig 9975 bp, 10 predicted proteins | sample 530841 | NCBI WGS metagenome assembly CERR01 (sample SAMEA2621021, study PRJEB7988) | marine metagenome | biome: marine biome (ENVO:00000447); feature: surface water layer (ENVO:00002042); material: "saline water (ENVO:00002010), including plankton (ENVO:xxxxxxxx)" | depth 5 m | reverse complement strand
CTCTACTATTTCGCGCATAATATAATTTCATCTTAATTCCCTCCAATGGGGTAAGTTCAATAAGTATCTTTTATACATTATTTTACTTTAAGTTAGCTAGTATTGTCTTAAAATGTCAATAAATGTTAACGTAATCACCATAAAGGAAATTGTGCTTCGATATAAACGCAGTTGTTAAGAGTGATTTTGAGATGGGGAATTATATGTCTGACAATAAATGGATTTTACGGGAAGATCATGGGGCGGGTGTTATAAGCCTCACTATGAACTGTGCGCCAGTAAACGCACTTACTTCAGAAAACTTAAATTTTATGGCAAAATTACTTGATAATTTAGAAGATGATAATTCAATAAAATCTTTAGTTATAAATAGTTCTTTTAAAGTTTTTTCTGCTGGAATTAACTTGAAGGAGGCTCAGGATTTTGATCTTGATGCACAGGGTGCCATGGTACGTGGTTTGAATACGGTTTTTTCGAAATTATTTCAGTTTTCAAAACCAGTTATTGTTGCGTCAGAAGGTGCGGCAATAGCTGGTGGATTTTTCTTTATTCTAACAAGTGATTATAGAGTTGCGGGTCCAAAGAGTATGTTTGGATTAGCGGAAGTACAGGTTGGTGTTGATTTTCCTTTACCATTGTTGGAAATAGCTCGAGCAATGTTAGGAGTAGGAGATTTAAGAAGGTTAATGCAAAGTGGCAATCCTATCAAATCTGAAACTGCTTTAAATTCAGGAATTATTGATGAGATTGCTCATGAAGGTGAGACTTTTAGTAGAGCTTTAGCTGTTGCAAAAAATTATTCTGAGATTCCTCCTAAAACCTATGCAAAAGTTAAAAGACAAATACGAGGTTCTTCTATTGATAAAATTGAAAGCTTGATGAAAGCAAATTATGGTGTTCCAGATAATGGCTGGTACAGTGATGAAACCAAAGCTGCCATGAAAGCAAAAATAAAATAGCATTTAATTCTAAGCGGGTCTTTTTGATCTTGGGCTTTCATCCATTAGCCCTATTAACTCTTGGTTCATCAAGAGCGAAAGCTCAGCTTTTATAGTACTGTATTTGGGATTATCCCATAGATTATTAGTTTCTGATGGATCAATTGTTAAATCATAGAGTTCCCCCCAATCTTCATTCAGGAAGACATTATATTTGTATGATTTTGTTACTATGGAGCGAACACGAGCTGGTGTTTTGAACCCTAACCTTGCTCCGCCATCATTATATTCAATTAACACGCGATCTCGCAGTAATTTTTCGCCCATCAAGCATGGTAACAACGATTTCCCACTCATGCCATTGTAAGGAGAAATTCCGGCTCGATCCAAAATTGTAGCAGAGATGTCTATTGTTGAAGCTAAGTCATTTGAACTTTGTACATTTTCACACTGAGGATCAGCCCAAATAAAGGGAACATTTGTAACGGCATTGAAGGGTAGAGCCCCTTTTAAAAGCATATTAAAATCCCCCAAATAGTCACCATGATCTGAATTAAAACAAACAATGGTATTATCGGCTTGAGTACTGCCGTTTAATACTTTCATTATTTCTCCAATCGCGTCATCAACCATAGAAATCATACCCCCTGTTAAAGCCATTGCTTGCTTAATTTTTTCTTCACCAAGCATCATGGCCGTTTGAGGGCTGAATTGACCAGCGTTCCCTTTCCAATTTTGATGCATCCACTGCATAGGTGGAGTTGGGTTTTTATGTTTTGAATAGGGTAAGTTAACTTCAAACTCTTCTGGTGAGTACATGTCCCAATATTTTCCTGGTGGATTAAATGGATGATGGGGGTCGGGAAAAGAAACAAATAAGTAGAATGGTTTTTCATTTGTTAGATTATCTTTTAAGTAATTTATGGTTTGATTCTTAATATATGAAGTTGGATAATATTCTGCGGGGATAGGGGTTCGATATGCTTGTGGGCAAGAATAATTATGCGGTAATTCGTTGTCTCGATTCTGCAATTCTTTCCAATTTGGAACGTTTTCTCTAAACCATTGTCTATAATGCCCTCCACACTGATCACCATGACTAGTTACCATATCAACGTGCTGATAGCCGTAATACGGAACGGGGAATTCATAACGTCCATCTTTAAGGTATCGGCCAGGTTCTTCGTGAGAATAATTTCCGCTTTCACTTTTCCAAGCTTCTTCTATTGGCCCAGCTTTATTAGGATTCTTAAAATAGGGCTCCTCGTCAGTCATCGGTTGAATGTGACTTTTTCCAATTGATGCAGTTCGGTAACCAGCGGACGCAAGAACATCAACGAATGTATTCGCTCTTAATGGTAAAGTGCAGCCATTATATCTCAAACCATGTTGAGTAGGGTGTCTTCCAGTCAATAGAGAAGCACGATTAGGCATGCATACCGGTGAGGCAACATGAAAGTTTTTAAAAAGTGTACCTGTGGATGCAATATTATCAATGTTGGGTGTTTTAATCACTGGATGTCCATAACAACCTAACCAATCCGCTCGATGTTGATCCGTAATGAAAATTAAGAAGTTTGGTTGCTTTGCCATTTTTCTGTCCTGAATATAGCTTTATTTTTGAGCTTCAATTACCATATTGGTAGCATTTTTATAAACTACTTTTGCATTCTTAAAACCAGCGGATTCCAATATATGAAGTAATTTTTTTGGACCTGCTTGTGCACCAAGTGCTAGCCCTACTTCTTGGGATTTTGATGTTGGCACACACCCCATGGTTGAAAATGAATAATACATTTGTCCAATAGTATTTAAGTTGTCAGCTGGGTGATCTGCAGCAGTGGGTTCGATTAAAATTATATATCCATCATTTGAAAGGTGCTCATGAGCATATTTTGCTGCGCCGATGGGGTCCCCCATATCATGTAAGCAATCAAAAAATGCTAGCAAATCAAATTCTCCTGTGTAGCTTTTCGCATCTGATACGTAATAAGAGATTCTATCATTTAAATCAGCGTCCACCGCATGCTTTTTAGCCGAATTAATTGATGGCTCATGGATGTCAAATCCGGTAATGTTTGCTTTTGGGAAGGCCTCAGCTATCATTAAGGTTGATAAACCAAAGCCACATCCAATATCTGCAAATCTGCCACCATTTTCTAGTATATCAGTTGCTCCAGTAAGTTTAGGAAGCCATTTTTGAATCAAATTTGAAGAGTATGATGGTCTGAAGAAACGGGCTGTACCTTGGAAAATACAAGGGTGTGACTCACTGTATGGCACTCCTTCCCCAGTTTGAAATGCTTGTTTCACTTTTTCGATATTGTGAACATTGCCTGAAAGGACATCGTAAGCCCCAATCATAAGTGCGGGACTATCTTCTTCTGCAAAGACGGCTTTTTGCTCTGGGCTTAAATGAAATTTTGTAAGGGTTGTATTATAAGAACAGTAATTTGCTGCACACATGGCGTGTAACCATTCAGTACAATATCGCACATCGATATTAGCCACTTCACTTAGCTTTTGGGCTGTACAAGGTCCAAATTCTGCTAATTTTTGAAAAATACCTAATTCGTCGCCAATTCTCATTAACGGTATTATAGCTCCTGCTGCAACGTTTTGCATGATTTTCCATTGAAGTTTTTTCAAAGATTCAATGTCTATTTTTTCTTTTTGCATAATTGACCCTAAATAAATTTATTTATTCTCTTGCTATTCAATATTAGGATACTGCATTAAAACGCAATATCAAAACAAGTCTAAGAAAATCTTAAAAATTCTAGGGGGAGTTCATATGGGTCAAAATATAGTTAAAAGTGTTAAGTCATTAGTTAGTGAAGCAAATAAAGTTGTTAATATTATGACAGTGGATGAGGTAAAGAAAATCCTAAAAAAAGATGATCATGTAATAGTTGATTTGCGGGATATTAGGGAACTCAAAAGAGAAGGTAAAATACCAGGCGCTTTTTCATGCCCAAGAGGAATGTTAGAATTTTGGATCGACCCTGAAAGTCCATACCATAAGGAAATCTTTAATCAGGATAAAACTTATGTGTTTTATTGCGCCAGCGCTTGGCGTTCTGCACTAAGTGCTAAAATTGCTATGGAGATGGGTTTGAAGCCAGTTGCTCATATAGAAGGCGGGTTCTCTGCGTGGAAAAAATCCGATGGTGAAATAGAGTCATTGGATTGAGCAAAGAAGCTATCGATTTGTAGATTGAAATTTTTTCATTAAATACGGACCTGATAAAGTGCTTGGGTATTTAGGTGTTTCGTTATCGTTGATGCAGTTTGGAAGGCATTTAATTTCAGCATCCCAATTTGGTTGATGAAAGTAAGCTATTGATTGACGTTTTGAGGCCGAATTTTTATTTATAACACGGTGTAATGTTGAGACCCAGCGATCATTTGTCCATGTTGCCATTAGATCCCCTATATTAATAATCAATGTATCAGGTATTGCAGGAACTTCCTTCCAATTCCCATTGGGAGATAAAATTTCAAGACCTTGTGAATATTCCTGTGGTAGTAAAATAGTTAGGCTACCGTAATCACTATGTGCCCCAGCTCTTAATTGATCAGTTTGAGGAGTTAAATTTTGCGCTGGATAATTAAGTGCTCGAAGAGCCGAAATAGGCTCATCAATATAGGATTCAAAGAAAGTTTCATCTAAATTTAATGCTACTGCAAATATTTTCATAATTTTCGAAGCCAAAATTTCCATTTCTTTATAATAAGCCTCCCACGCTAATTTGAAGTTTTTAGGTTGGGTAGGCCATATTGTTTTAGCATAGCAAAATGCTAATGCATCTGGGTCGGTGATATGAATTGGTTTTCTAATTGGTCCCCCATTAAAACTTTCCTTTAAATCTGGTGGCGTTGATACACCCTTGGACGCTGCCAAAGCCTCCTTTCCAGTTCCAATATAACCGTAGGGGTATCCGTCAAAGAGAACCTTTGAGTGATTTTTCTCCTCACTTGAGAGTGAGAAAAAACTTTCAGTTGCAGACCAAATATTTTTTATTATAGATTTTTTAATCCCATGGTTTCTGATGGCTAAAAAGCCACTGCTTTGGCATATTTCATCTACTTGTTTTGCATATCTTATTTTGTCTTTGATGTTTCCAGAAAAATATTTTTCAAGATCAAAAACTGGAAAATCTGACATGAGTTCCTCCTATAATGTATCCAAAATTTTATTTATATTAGATTTTGGATATATTAATACTTACCTAATAGTACAAAATCGTTTAATTTTGGCAATGACGTGTAATATTAGTGTGTTTTAGGAGTTGTAATGACAAATTGGAAACATTTTCTTGATGAAGAACAGGATAGATTTTTATCTGAGTTAATTGAATTTGTTAAGATTCCATCGGTTTCAGCCTCTCCAGATTATATAGATGATGTGAAGGATGCCGCTGATTGGGTCGCTAAACGAATTATTAAAGCAGGTGGTGAAAATGTTGAGGTAATGCAAACAGGAGGACATCCCTGTGTCTATGGAGACTGGCTACATGCTGGTAGCGAAAAACCAACCATTTTAATTTATGGTCATTTTGATGTTCAGCCAGCTGATCCTTATGATTTGTGGGATACGCCTCCGTTTGATCCGGTGATAAGAGATGAAAAGGTTTTTGGTCGGGGTGCTTCTGATGATAAGGGAGGCATGCTGATACCGATAATCTCTTTTGAAGCCATTAAAGAAACGACTGGTAAATTACCGGTAAATGTTAAGTTTTTGTTTGAAGGTCAGGAAGAGATTGGATCTCCTGAGTTGCCGGACTTTATAGCAAAGCATCGACGCAAATTTTCATGTGATATGATTTTTTCATCGGACGGTTTGCAATGGACAGAGGATGAAGCGAATTTAGTAACGTCTCTCAAAGGATTAGTTGGTGCTGAAATAAGAGTAACTGGACCTACTACAGATCAACATTCTGGTTTGCATGGTGGTGCTATTGCAAACCCCCTAATGGCAATAAGTCAGCTAGTAGCTTCTATGAAAGATGAAAAAGGTAAAATTACTATAAATGGGTTTTATGATGATGTTCTAGAATTAACTGAAGAAGATCGGGCGGATATCGCACGTGTTCCTTATAATGAGGCAGAATATATAAAAGAACTTGATGTAACTGAATTACACGGAGAGGAAGGTTACTCGACACGAGAGAGACTCTGGGCGAGGCCGACATTAGATGTGAATGGTATTTGGGGAGGTTATCAAGGATTGGGAAGTAAAACGGTCCATCCTTCTGAAGCTAGTGTTAAAATAACGTGTCGCTTGGTAGATAATCAAAACCCAGAAAAAATTTATGAACTTATTCGTGAACATGTAAAAGAAAAACTACCAGTTGGCGTGAAGTCGGAAGTAATAAGATTGGCTGGAAGTGCAGATCCATTTGTGATGCCTCGCAGTCATAATGCCAACCAAATCGCCCGAGATGTTTTGCAGGAGGTATATGAAATGGTTCCATATAATACTCGCGTTGGTGGCTCTATACCTATCATGACTATCTTTTTGAAGGAACTAGGTGTGTATGGAATAATGTTTGGCTTTTCTGTTGGAGATGAAAATCTACATGCTCCAAATGAGTTTTTTCGCTTGAAAAACTTCAGACGTGGCCAGGAAGCATATTGTAAATTATTGTATAAGTTAGGTGAGCAGTCTTTATAAGGTTAAGTAGATTCAGGTTTGAGGCCACTTGCCACGTTCAAGCATTAACTCTTTCAATAATATGCAATCATCTGTCATTATCCCATTAACATTCAAGTCCAGTAATTTTTTAATTGTGGGGGCATCATTGATAGTCCAAAAGTGTATCTTTATATTTAATTTCTTAGCATACTTTATGATATTTTTAGTCATTAGGGAGATTCCAAATTGAGCAATTGGAAGTTGAATACATTGTGCAGAAAAATTTAACCTAAAACCAGAATGTGAGCCAAGGTAAAATTTTATTACGTTGCTAGTACCCATACTATGACAGGTTTCAGATCCTAATTCTTCAAGTATTAAATTTATTCGCGAATTATTAAAACTTCCGATACAGACTTTTGATTGGAAACAATTTCGTTTAATTGCTTTAGCCATCGGAAGAGCAGCGTGCCAGGTTTTTGCATCTAAATTAAAATAATTTTCTGGAAATTCTTCAAATACTTCTGAAAGACGTGGAATTGCATTGGAGTTTTTAATTTTTATACTATCGATGTCACTATCACGTAGATCAGATATATTTCGATTGTCACCGGTAAGACGTTCTAGAGAATCATCATGAAAAATGTATGCAGTACCATCTTTAGATCCATGTATATCAGTTTCTAATAATTTGTATCCAAGCTCACTTGCTTTTCGAAATGCTTCAGTGCTATTTTCACCTGCTAATAAGCTTGCTCCTCTATGAGCAATTGGAATTATGTCTGTATTCCTTATGTATTCTAATAATGTGGGAGAGGATGAAGACATAAATTTTTTTACTTAATTTAGTCTTTGTAAAAACCTACAGTATCCCCAGAGGTAGTGACACCAAGACCATTTAATAGCCTATTAACATAGTTAAAATATCCAACAATTTGATTTAATTCCAAGATTTGACCATCATCAATTTTGTGGAATTTTAAGTCTGAAACATCAGATTCAGTCATTTCACCTGGTGAGGTTGTTAATTTCTCAGCATAATTAAGCATCGCCAATTCACCTCCAGAAAAATGCAAATCAGGCTTTCTAGAGAGTAAAGCTTTTTCAATATGGGTAGCTTTTGCTTGATCTCCAATTAAGTGCGCTGCATTTTTCCAGTGATTGGCATACGAATAATTACAATCATTTAAGATTGAAACATAACTACTAATAGTCTCTTGAAACCACATTGGTATAGTATTTGCGTCGTCATGCAGCGCCGCTCGATATAATATTACATGACCTCTCATGGTATTAGGTCTTAATGAATGCACGCGCATAACATTATCAACTGTCCCGTGAGGAGTGCGCGCTAAATTTAAAACTTCAGTTAATTCTTCATCAGCCTCGTCATCAGAAATCATTTTAATCCAAGCAGACATAAGTAAATCCTTATTATTACGTTGTGAAACCGAAATTAATCACTGAACTCATCAAACGCATCGAGTGCTTTTGAACTATAAGTAATTGATGGCCCCCCACCCATATAAGAACACATTGCTAGTGCTTCTGTGAACTCTTCTCTCGTTGCTTTTAATCGTACGAGTGATTTTGTGTGAAATCCTATACAACTTTCACATTTAGTAGAGATTGCTATACCGAGGGCTATAAATTCTTTTGTCTTTTCATCTAGGGCACCACTGGTTTTTGCGGCCTTCCCCATGACTTCAAAACCTTTAAAAGTATCAGGTATTTCTTTTGAAAGGTTACTAAAAGATTTCATGGTATTGTTCAAAAAGTTTTGCCAATGCATTTTTTTCTCCAATTAAAGTTTATGTACAGAACAGAAGAAACTTTCTTAAACGACATGAGGAGCCATTTTAGAATCTAATTACGTTGATCTGCTCCCATTTTTCGTTCTAGCCATCTCACTCCTGAACTAATTATTAAAACGAGTATTAGATATTCAAAGATAAGCAGAGTATAGACTTCTAAAGGTCTATACTCACTCACAACGATTTCATTTGCCCGCCTTGTTAATTCTTGCATTCCAATAACAGAGGCAAAAGCTGACATTTTTACTATATAGATAAATTGATTGGCTAGAGGTGGTAGGATACGTCTTAAAGCTTGGGGTAAAACTACATATCTCATTGTTTGGACATAATTTAATCCAACTGTTTTCGCAGCTTCTGTTTGCCCTTTTTCTATTGATTGGATTCCACCTCTATATATTTCTGCTGTAAACGCACTATCAGAAATAGCTAAAGTTAAAATTGCGCCCCAAAATGGGTCAATTGGAATATTCAATCCCATAGATTTTAAGACTACCGGTAGACCATAAAAAACCCAAAACAACATTGGTAGTAGAGGAATTGCTCTTACAAATTCCACATAAACTCTACTTGGCAATCGGACCCATCTATTTTCTGACATTCCTGGTAATGCCACTACTAATCCAATGATAATTGATAAAACCGCCGCAATCAAAGAGAGTTGGATAGTAGCAGAAAAACCGCTCACTAAGAATTTAATGTTATTCCAACCACCTTTCGTTGTGGGATCTATAACATACCAGCCCCAAGCGCCAGGGTTGGATGCGCAGTTGGATAACAGTAATATTAAAACTATTGCTATGATGGTCTTTTTTTGCACTACACTACCTATGTTAATGTTGTAATATTTGGTCTAAGAAAAGTTTGCACCTTTCTGTTTTTGGTTTTTCAAAAAAGCTATTTACTGGACCAGACTCTACTATCATTCCCTCGTCCATAAATATCATTCGATCAGCTGCTTTTTTAGCAAAACCCATTTCATGAGTAACTACAACCATTGTCATCCCTTCTTCTGCCAAATCTATTATGACATCTAAGACCTCAGCAATCATTTCGGGGTCTAAGGCAGAGGTGGGTTCATCAAATAACATCACCTTTGGTTCCATGCAGAGTGAGCGGGCAATTGCGACTCGCTGTTGTTGACCACCTGACAATTGACTTGGATATTTATCAACCTGCTCTGGAATTTTTACTCTCTCTAATAATGCCATGGCGCGTTTTTCAGCATCTTTTCTATTTAAGCCCCTTGCCTTCATGGGTCCTAAGATCAAATTTTCTTTTACGGTTAAATGCGGGAATAGGTTGAACTGTTGAAAAACCATCCCCACTTCTGGATGAGAATAACTAGTTTTTGAACTAGTGGAATTAATTTCTGTACCTTCTACTTTAATAATTCCGCTTTGATGAACTTCTAAACTATTAATGCATCGTACTAATGTAGATTTCCCAGATCCAGATGGTCCGCAAATAACAATTTTCTCACCAACTTTTATGTCTAGATTAATATCTTTTAAAACCTGAAAATCATCAAACCATTTATTAACGTTTTGAAAAGTTATGGCTAATTCAGTTTTTGACATTTTTT
>CERR01041665.1_pt1 | contig 10032 bp, 9 predicted proteins | sample 530841 | NCBI WGS metagenome assembly CERR01 (sample SAMEA2621021, study PRJEB7988) | marine metagenome | biome: marine biome (ENVO:00000447); feature: surface water layer (ENVO:00002042); material: "saline water (ENVO:00002010), including plankton (ENVO:xxxxxxxx)" | depth 5 m | reverse complement strand
TTTGAGCAAATGGTAATTATGGATAAGTTCTGGTATCTCTAGCTCGAAATTAAGATTTCTTGGTAAAAAATATGAATGTTTTGATCGAATGGATTTAGTAAAGAATTTAATTTTAGAAATTATAAGTTTTCTCGAAAATAATTTAGAGACAATACCTGAAATTGAATTATTAAAAAGTATAAAAAATGTTTCCTTAAGGAAAGATAATTTCGTGTCTCAAATGCCAAATTTTCCTCCCAAAGAGCGAGCCTTGTCTGATGCTATATCTTCAATTGAGTCTAGTGAACTTTTGGGCATAAAAGAATCTTTGGAGAGAGTTATAGGTGATTTGCGCTGGAATATAGATGATGGAGATTTTTATGAGAAGGACTCTGAAATTGGAGAGAGTTACTTATTAGGAAACATGAATTGTGAGCTCATTGGGCCAACTTTAGGAGCTTTTAGGTCAAAAGAGTTAAGATTAGGTTTGTTTTTATTAGAAGAAAATATTTTTTACAAAGATCATAAACATAAAGCTGCTGAATTATATTTAAACTTAACAAACGGCACTCAGTGGCGGTTTGGGGATTTGATATGGGAAAATAAGCAAGCTGGCTCGATAGTTTTTAACAAGCCTTACGATATTCATGCGATGAAAATTGGGTCCAAGCCATTTTTATCAATATGGTGTTGGCCGACAAACTCTAGTGAAAAATGTATTTTGGTGCCACAAACAGATTGGGGAAAAATAAAAGAGTAAATCTATTTGCGGTTGTTTAACTTAATTTTCAAAAGTACCCAGCTCTTACAGTACTCCCAGTTAATTTAATGATTGGCTCCAATCACTTACTTCGGGATAGAACTGTTTTCTCCATTCTTTAACTCTGGGGTTCATAACTTTTTTCCAAAGGCTCGGAAATAAACTTAATAAAACCATAATAGGATAGCCATATGGTAATTGCGGTGCGGTTTCTCGATCGACCGCATTGAGTAATTGGTAGCTTTTATTTGGATTGTAATGATGATCTGAGTGCCTCTGTAAATTAATTAAGAGTAAGTTACTTACTGTCTGATTAGAATTCCAACTATGGTGGAGTTTTGTCGTTTCATATTTACCATTTTTTAAAAGTTTTCGACTTAGCCCATAATGCTCGATATAATTTATAACCTCTAAATGAATAATAGCTACGATACCTTGAATGACAAACAACAAGACTCCGAATAAGCCACCAATAAAATAAGAAAAAGTCAAAAATAATAAAATTAACCCGAAGTATAACCAGAATGGATTTTTTGAATTTGATATCTTCTTGCCATTTCGGAGTAGTCTTTCATTCTCCACATTCCAAGCTGAAATAAGACATCCTGGTAAAACCCGTAAGAAAAACATGTAGAAACTCTCATTAAAGCGAGCAGTTACAGAATCTTTTTTTGTTCCTACATAACGATGATGAACAAGCAAATGCTCTGTCCTAAAATGGCTGTAGAGAACCATCGCTAATAAAATATCACAGAGCATTCTCTCAATTTTACTTTTTTTATGCATCAATTCGTGTGCAAAAGTTATTCCTACAGCACCGGTTACGATTCCCAATGAGAGCATCAAAAAGATCGCTTCAATAGTATTAAACTTAGATGAGTTAAATATGACAAACAGGCTACCAAAAATTAAAAATAACTGTACAAACGGCCATAACCAAAGAATAATGGAATATTTTTTAAAGTTTTTAGCTGTTACGTCTGTTTTATCCACAGATTGAAAAATAAAATCTAGAATTGAAATAGAAAAATAGCCGTAGATCGGAATTAAGATAATACTGGAACCGCCAAAAACCCAAGAGATGAACATTAAAGGTATGAAAAGAAATGGCAATAGAAAGAAAACTGCCGGGGTTAATTTGTTATTTAAACTTGTTTTAAGCATTTTTTTATTAGGTGTAATCATCTGTTTTTCTAACGTATTACAATAAGGATTGAACCAATAACCACAAGGCCTGCAACAAATATATGTCTATATCCTAGGGTCTCATTCTTAAAAATTAAATATCCAAATAATAATGCCCAAATTGGTGAAGTAGCTACGAGTGGTGCGGCCAAGGTAACGCCTCCTAGGTAAACAGCATACATAATAGAAAGAATGCCAAAGGCATTTATAATTCCACTTATTGAAAACCATTTAAAACCTCTTACTGAATTGTTAATTAACTTATATTTTCCTGTTATTAGTAGCATTGCTGCAAGCATAAGCGTAGACGATGAGCCTAGTATTAATGTCGCTAAAAATGGACTGGGATTGTCTAGTAGTCCAACTTTTACAATAGGTTGAATTATACCGCGGGCTAAAGAGGCACCTAATGGTAATAATAATACCCAGATTGGCCAGTTTCTTTTAAGAGTGCTTGTTTTTGCGGCTGCTAATATTAAACCCACGGTCATGATTGACATGCCAAGAATTAATTGTGCATTCCAATTTTCATTGAGAAGTATTATCGCGGGTAAGGCAGCAAAAAAAGGAGCAAATGCGCCCATTGCAGAAGTTATTGCAGGTCCAACTTTTGTTATGGAAAAAGCTTGAGCCACTTGAGCCGAAGCTGGAAAAAATAAACCTCCTAGAAAAAAGATTAAAGCTGCTTTACTCAAAATCCAATTATAGGAAATAAAAAATGGTGACAAAATCCACAGGAGAGCAGTCATTGCTAAAACTGAGATAAACGCACCTATCAGGGGGTCACAGGATTCCAGGCCTCGTCTTTGAAAATGAATGAGTAGTCCGAAGAGAGCTGCAGCAAGCAAACCAAAAAAAGTTGGGGTTAAATCCATTGTTTTCTTTTAACATATCAAGTTTTTGTTACAAGATTAACCAAAAACGATTTGGCCATAGGTTAGATACGAGGTTAGAGCTATTAATAAACACTTACGGTCTTTGTTGGTAAATTATCAGCTATGTCATCTGGCACAAAGAAATCTCTAATTAATTCGTTTTCTGATAATCGATATTTTTCAAAATTTGTCTGCCCACACTCTCGTAGAATAACCTCATCAATAAAAAAATTTCCTGAACATTCTTCAGGACTTTGTCTTAATATTTCAAATGCTGCGTCAGCCATAATGTTTACACTTCTGCTACTCTTGGCAACATGTTCTCCTCCTAAGACGTTTCTTACGGCGGCAGTGTCAATTGCGGTCAATGGCCATAAAGAATTCACTCCAATTGCAAGCTTTTTGAATTCCCGAGCATGGCCTAATGTACACAAACTCATGCCCATTTTTGAGATGGTATAAGCTACATGTGGTGCGAACCATTTATCGTCAATATCGATAGGAGGGGATAGAGTTAAGATATGAGCATGGCTACTCTTTTTAAGGTAAGGTAAACAGTGTTTGCTAGTTAAAAAGGTACCTCTGGTATTTATCTCTTGCATCAGATCATATCTTTTTGTTTCAGTGACTTCAGTCGGTAAAGGGGCAATCGCACTAGCATTATTGATGCAAATATCAATTCCTCCAAATCTTTCAACACCGGCAGCGATAGCAGATACTATCTGGTCTTCATAACGAATGTCACATTCCACTGGAAGACATTCACCTCCCTCTAATCTAATTTCATCTGCTGCGGTAAAAATAGTGCCTGGCAGATTGGGCTTAGGTGTAGTCGTTTTCGCCGCTATTATGATATTTGCACCTTTTGAAGCTAGTTTTTTTACAATTGCTAGCCCGATCCCTCTACTTCCACCGGTAATAAAAACTGTTTTACCTTTAAAATTCATTATTGAGTTTCCTTTTATTAATACTTTCTGATTACTAATTTTAACTTTTTACAGATTGGTATATGAGAAATAAGAAGAGTAATTAGAGTTATTTACTTATTTTACATTTGGACGTACTAAATCTGAAATCAAGCAAATTTACAAAAAATTAATAAGATTACGTTACGCTAATTTTGAATTAATAGGTAGAGTATTTAACCCAAATGAATTTTTTAATAACTGAAATCTCAAAATTCTTGCTTTTTTGGGTTCTATCATACGTCTTAGGAAATTGGGTGTTTCATAGAAATGTGAAAGTAAATTATACGCGAAAAATACATCATTTTAGCTTACTTTTCATACCATTATTTTTTGCTACATATTTCCCATATGATCGAAGTGGGATTATTAGTTTGATTGGATCTTTAGCTTTTGTTTGGACATTATTTCCGTTTATTTTTAGAGAAAAAAATACGGTTATACAAAGATGTTTTTTGGGCATAGATAGGCCCGAGGATCGCCCTCATACATTATTGTGGCTATTTACTCAATTTCTTGCAAGTATCATGGTAATCATCCCAATTGCCATAGTATCTGAAGTTTTTTTTGATATCGCTTGGGAAAATATTGGATTGTTTGTGATTTGTTTAGCAATGATTGGAGATGGGTTTGCTGAGCCTGTCGGTATAAGATTTGGAAAAAGGCGTTATAAGACGTTTGCTTTGTTTACTCGCAAGCGATACTTTCGGACGGTTGAGGGCAGTTTGGCAGTTTTTGTATCTACGTTGTTAGTTGTTATTGTCTTTAATGGTCTTTTTACGAGTGAGCAGTTTTTATATGCTATTTTAATTTTTCCTCTTGCTATTACAATTACAGAAGCCTTATCGCCCCATACTTGGGATAGCCCATTTTTGCTGGGAGTTAGTGGTCTTGGTGTGATTAGTATTCTTGCCTACTTATAGGGGAACAAACTTCGACTTTGAGGTGCTAAATGAATAATAATCTTAAAGGTGCTTTGCTTATGATGCTGAGTATGCTTGCTTTTTTGATTAATGATGTGTTTATGAAATTACTCTCTCCAGATCTTCCCTTGTTTCAAGCGATTTTTGTTCGTGGAGTGTTTACATCATTTATCTTGCTTGCCTTAGTCTTAATCAATTTTAGAAATCTTTTTAGAGACTTTCAGGGTAATAATGTTCTAATTTCATTAAGAACTCTTGGAGAGATTGGTGGGACTTATTGCTTTCTGACCGCGTTGTTCAAAATGCCAATAGCAAATTTGATGATGATATTGCAAACAGTTCCTATCGCCTTAACTCTAGTGAGCGTATTCATATTAAAGGAAGCTGTAAAAAAGCACATTTTAGTTGCCCTGGTAGTTGGGTTTCTTGGAGTTTTAATTATCCTAAGACCGGGAATGGAGGGGTTTGATAGTTATTCAATTTTAGGTTTGGGTGCGGTAGCTTTCGTAGTTCTGAGAGATCTATCAACACGAAAAATTAAAGGTAATATTCGTAACATTGATGTGGCATTTCTGGGTGCATTTTCGATAACATTGATAAGTGGTATCGTCATGCTTAACATTGGTTGGAGCCCTTTGAGTATTAAGGCGATACTTTATTTGTTTGCCTCAACGTTAGCGCTCGTTGTGGCTTATCAATTAAGTATAGCGGTAATGCGAGTTGGCGAAATTTCGTTTGTGTCTCAATTTAGATATTCAGCTATACTGTGGGCGTTAATATTTGGTTATTTCGTCTTTGGAGAATTCCCAGATTTTACAACCATGACTGGGGGTGCAATTATTATTCTTGCTGGTTTGATGATTTTGTGGACTAATAAAAATGAAAAACGTTTTAATGCAAAAAATAATAATAGGAATTAGAATATTTATTACTATCTTTGTTTTGTGCCTATCTGTTTATTTTTTATTTGCGTTTATTTTGATTAACTGAGTCGTCTTTTTTTCTCTTTCGACGCTGCTCTAAGATTTGATAAATTGTTGTTCCAATTACTACAATCATCAATAATCCTAAAAATAATTCCATTAGTTTAAATCTTCCGATATTCTTGACGAGATAAAATGCCTAATGTTGCTGCAATAAGCCTCGAAACGTTTAATGCTCCAATTCCGTCAATATCTAATTCAGGCATGAACTCGACAACATTCACTCCACATATATTGCCTTGATGAGCAGCACCTTTTATCAAATCTAAAGTTTGATAATATGTTAATCCACCCGGCGTTCGACCAATAACACCTGGCACTATTGATGGATCTAAAGCGTCTACATCCAGTGAAATTAAAATATTAGCATCTTTTGGTATGGACTTAATTATAGTCTCTAATCCATTTGAATGAACTTCGTAAGCAGAAAAAAAACTTGTACCCCATTTCCTTGCATCATTAAGGTCATCTGTGTGTGCTGATCCTAAGCCTCTCGATCCTACTTGAATAATTTTTTCAATATGCCCCATTTCAGATGCGCGTCTCATTGTAGAGGACAAGCCCATTGGCTCATCCATATGAGATTTCCGCCAATCGATATGTGCATCAATTTGAAGTATCGTATATTTCTTTTTTCCGCTGAACCCTTTAAAAACAGGGATTGGTATTGAGTCATCTCCTCCCATCACAACGGGAATACAATGTTGTTCAATTAGAATTTTTATTGTTTGCTCAATTTCATTTCTGTTTTTTTCAAAATTGGTATCATCATATGAAAGATCTCCACAGTCTACAGCTATTGGATGATTGGGAAGAAAAATTTGGCCAGCAATATCAAAATTATGACGGTCAATATTAGCGCTGAGGGAGCTAATTGAGTGCCTAAGGGCATTCGGGGCATTTTTACAGTAAGGACCAACTGTCTTATATGGGGTTGCACATGGAATGCCAATTAATGCAATTGAAGCATTTAATTTTTTAATATTATTACATTTCTTTAAGCCTAGAAAAGTTGACGTATCAGTTGCACCAAACAAGGCACTCAAATCAGGTTCTTCACTCATTTTACTTTCCTTAGAAAATTTTAGTAAACAATTATAGCGTTATTACTCTAAATAAGGTCTCTTAAAAACCAGTTATTGGCAATCATGATTAATAATGTTATGCGAATTTTTGTAAAAATGCTTGTTATTGGCCCCTTAGCTCAACTGGATAGAGTACCAGACTTCGAATCTGGGGGTTGCAGGTTCGAACCCTGCAGGGGTCACCAAAGTAAAGCACTTCATGAGAACACGGAGCGTTAATATGAGAAAACAAATTGTAATGATGGTAACGGCATTGATGGTACCTAATATGAGCTTTGCAGAAGATCTTTATCCAAAAGAAGTTTGTAAACAGATCTTTGATTCAATTGGCGTATTTCTTGCTGTAGCTGACAAGGCTTGGAAATCTCAAGATGAAGAAAAAGCAATTATTTATTCAAAAGTAGCGGCAAACTATGCGACGGTATACGGAGTAACTTGCAAGCCGTGATTACCTGTAACTATATGACTAGAGTTATTCTTTTTGCTGCTGAAATTAAGGTAAAGAGATTTCTATCTTTTTAAAAAATTAGGTTTAATTGTTCGCCAGTGCTAATATAGATCACCGTTGGGTCTGTAAAAATCTTATTTGAATTTTTTCTTAAAATGACTAGGCTTAATAATAATTTGAGTCAGGAGTATTAATGTATTCAAAATCTATGATAGTAGCTGCTCAACCTGAAGCTGCTGAGGCTGGTGCAAGAGTTTTGATGGCGGGTGGAAATGCGGTAGATGCTGCAGTTACTGCTGCTTTGGTTCAAGGCGCAGTTGATCCTCAGATGTGTGGGATTGCGGGATTTGGAAATTGCCAATTACTATTACCGGATCAGGATATTCATACTTGCATTGATTTTCATGGTAAAACGCCATTAGCAGCTTCTCCGAAAATGTGGGAAGATCTTATTATTTCTGAGACTAGGGATGGATTTGGCTTCGTTTTAAAAGATAATGTTAATGATCTTGGTTATCAATCTGTAACCACACCCGGAAGTTTAAAGGCATATTATGAGGCGCTAGAAAATTTTGGGACTTGGGATTGGTCTGATGTAGTTGCTCCTGCTATAAAACATGCTGAGCAAGGTTTTATAGTTCGTCCGCATGTAGCTTTTTGGTGGAATTATGGTGCAAATTATGGTCGGGTAGGGGTCGATGAAAGGTTAAGATACTCTAAAACTGGAGCTGAATCTTATTTTGACTCAAGTGGTAATCTCAAGAAAATTGGCGATAAAGTAAAAATTTCTGGAATGGCCGAAACACTTAAAAAGATAGCTAAGTATGGCCCAGACATTTTTTATAAGGGTGAAATTGCCGAAAAAATTTCTGAGGATATGAAAAAGAATGGTGGTTTGCTCTCTTATGAAGATTTGTCGACCTATTCCACCAAGTGGACAGATCCATTAGTTGGAAAGTATCGAGACTTTGGTATATCTACTAATCATCCTCCAGGTGGAGGAATAATGCTACTTGAGATGTTAAATATCTTGGAGAATTTCAATTTATCAAAGCTAGGACATAATTCTAAAGAATATATTAGAGTTGTCTGTGAGGCCATGAAGCAGGCAACGGTTGATAAAGAATCTTTTGTTGGTGATCCAGACTTTGTTAATGTCCCGATAAGACGCCTTCTTTCAAAAAAACATGCAAGGCAATGTAGTAAGCACATTTTATCTGGTCAAAAAATAAATATTGATAGAATAGGGCAATTTGAATCTAAGGATACGACGCATGTATCCGTTGTCGATAAACATGGAAATTGTGTCACAATGACTCATTCACTTGGCATGCCTTCAGGTGTCATCACCGATGGGTTGGGTTTCATGTATAATGGCTGTATGGCAGTCTTTGATCCAAGACCTGGGAGGGCAGGGTCAATTGAGCCTGGTAAGAGCAGATTTAGTTCTCTTGCTCCAACTATTGTTACCAAAGACAGTAGTCCTTATATGATTTTGGGGGCTCCAGGTGGCACACAAATAGCCATGGGAATTTTGCAGACAATTCTTAATGTAATTGAATTCAAAATGAATATGCTTGAAGCAGTTTCAGCACCTCGATTTTCAGCTACTAGTAATATTATAGATGTAACGAATAGGATACCTTCTTTTGTCACGGAGGGTCTGGAAGAATTAAATTACAATGTGCAACGGAGTGCACTCACGTTTGGAATTGCCGCTGTTCACGGAATTAGAATTAAGGACGGTATAATGGACGGAGGCGCTGATCCGGGTCATGACGGGATTGCCTTATCCATTTAGGATAGCATCGATGTTGCTTATTTTAATTAATTACTTTCTTAAACTGGTTTTAGTCACGATCTGTGTTTTACGTGGCTTTTCTCTAATAAGAATATAAAGACCACTCAGCACTATTAATGTTATGCCAATTAAAGAAGTATAGTCTAATATTTCATCAAAAAGTAAGTAGCCTATTATTAGTGCGTAAATAATTATAGTGTACTCAAAAGGAGCAATTATTGAGGCTATGCTTATACGATAAGCATTTATTATGCAAAAAATGCCAACTGTTCCAAAAATTGAAATCATTAATATTTTGCTAATCAATATTATATTGTCGAAGTCCCATTCTCTTAGGAGATAACTTAAACTCGGGTTGTTATTATAATGATTTCCGTAACGTCCAAAGATCAGGTAAACCGTCATTCCAACTAAAATAGAACCGATATATACATGGGAAGTTTGTTCAAAAACGCTGTCGGATTCTTTGGTTAAGATTGTCAAAATCATAGATAGAGAATAACAAAAAGCGGTAATAATTGGTAAGATCATGACCCAATTAAAATTGTTAAATTCTGGCTTGATTATAAGTAAGATTCCTACGAAACCAATAATTATAGCTCCAATTCTGTGAATTCCAACTTTGTTTTTTAAGATGATCTTTGATAAAATTGTCATAAAAATGGGGCTAACAAAAAACAAGGCGCTGGCTTCTGCGATTGGCATTGCTGCCACTGCTAAATAAAAACATAAAAACGAGATAGGAAACATCAAAGCGCGAGCAATGGCAATTACGGGTTGTTTTGATCTGAAGCTTATTGGGCGTTTTGTAATTTTTAAAAAGACCGAAAGGAATAAAATTCCTAATATACCCCTCAAAACGAAAATTTGTAGTAGCGACGCTTCTGTGGATAGGCCTTTTATTAATGCATCTTGAAAGCTAAAAATAAGCATCCCAAAGACTATTAGTATTATACCCTTATGATCTGAGGACATGTATTGAATTCCCACATTTTTATAACTTACAGGAATATTGTTCGTTTGAATTA
>CERR01126419.1_pt1 | contig 10042 bp, 9 predicted proteins | sample 530841 | NCBI WGS metagenome assembly CERR01 (sample SAMEA2621021, study PRJEB7988) | marine metagenome | biome: marine biome (ENVO:00000447); feature: surface water layer (ENVO:00002042); material: "saline water (ENVO:00002010), including plankton (ENVO:xxxxxxxx)" | depth 5 m | reverse complement strand
ACCCAGAATCTAGCAAAGGGTTCTTCATCACTAGGAACCCAGTAGTTGTCCTTTAGTGAGTCCCATCCTACAACGCTAGGATGTGCTGATAATAATCTAGCAAACAAATGGTTACCAGATCCTTGTGGACCAGCAACAATCAATAATTTTTTCATTGGTAGCACTACGGTTGTCATAACTTTATCCATTTAGAATTGTTTTTTAGACTTTTGTTTGCTGCTTCTATGACAGAAGTAGAAATACATGCCTCTTCAAAAGAACACATTCTATCATCCATTATACCTAATGGATTCTCTGATATGCAATGTATGAAGTTGATATAAGCATCTATGCCATAACCTTCAAAAGTATTACCATACCTTCTACAAAAATCTGGATTGATGTGTTCTGTACTCTCATCTTTTCTTAGTATGGATAATCCTCTATCTTTTTGTTCGCAATTTATTCTACCATTTGCAAATACAAGGTTGAGGTTTTGTGCTGATACTGATGATGAATAATTCGATTCAACCCAACTACAATTGATAGTTTGATTAAATGTTATTTCTCTAGTATTCCATTCATAACAATCAAACCCACTTCCAAGCCATTGAAAGTTAGTTTTCCATAGTATATTTGCTTGAATACTATCGTAGGTGTCTATTGATTTATCTATGAGATACTGTTTTTGTCCAGTTGCTGATACTTTTATTGGTGTTGCTTTAGTAATATATCTTATGGCATCCACATAGTGTACTCCAAGGTATGAAAATATATTTGTTTTGTTTGACCACTTTCTAAAAGTATCTTCTCGTATTGTTTTTCTTTGTGTATACTCAGTGTAACAGTAAAGTAACTCTCCTAATGTAGAATACTCATCTTTAGCATATCTAAGTTGTCTATCGTATCTTTTATGAAATTCTACAAAAGCAGGAACTTGTAATTTTTTTGCTATTTTTGTTAGTTCTAAAGATTCTTTTAGTGATAGTGTAAGTGGTTTTACTGAGAGCACTGGTACTTTATTGAGGATAAATTGTTTTATCCATTTGTAATGAAATTCGTCTGGTGTTGCTACTATACCTGCTACTACATCGTAATTCCATCTATTAAATCCTATACAATTTTCTAGAACTGTATGTTTTTTATTGGGTAAACTACCTTCATCTATATTCAAAACAGATTCTATTTTTACATCCACTCCCAACAAGGTCTTTAGAGATTCTGCCTCCCTAAGTATATTTGTTTGTCCTTCTACAGAATTGCAACCAAATACAATACTTAGATTTACTTTAAATTTTTGTGCGTAAGTTAGTAATGCTGGAAGTATGGTTCCTTTAGTATAAGCACCTGTTCCAATTACTATAATTTTTATTTTATTGTTTTTCATATTCAATTTCATCATGATAAGAATCAATACCATTAACAATGGATCGTAATAAACGAAAATCTTCTTCAGTTTTTACAATCATGCATGACAATTTTGATACTTTATAGTAATTAGTGTTACCACAGAAAAATGCGTTACCATATCTATCGTAATTTGAAAGGAATGTTTTACTATTCCATCCCATCAATGACGGTACAAAAAGTTCTACAGGATCTAAGTCTTGCGTTTTTGTAAATTTATTTTTCTCATCATAGTTTAATGGTTTGCCTTTATAAAGTGTTTGTATGTATTCTTTTTTTATTGCAAACTGAGAATCAAAATTTACAAGCGAATTAGCAAATCCCTTGACATCAGATATTGGTTGCAGTGGAGCAATTGTATTTAACCATATAATATTTTCGCATTTATGCTTTGATAAAAAATCAAAGATAACATCATCCGACTTTGTAAAACTTGATCCTAATTCTTTAGGTCTTCCATAATATTCTACATCATTTTTAGATGCAATACAGTTGAATACATCATGGTCACCATTTACTATAACATGATCAAAAACATTTTTAGCTATGGATATACCCCATTCGAGAAGAGATTTTCCATCAATCATAGCAAGTTGTTTTTTCTTAAATCTTTCAGAACCAATTCTTGTTGGAACCATACATATAGTATTTTTTAACAATGACATGGTTTATCTCCACAACAAGGGAGGTAATCTCCTGATGTATTTTCATCCATTTTATTAGGATTTGTTAGAAAAGGAACACCAGTTTTATTACCGTCGTCTAGATTGTTATGTTCTACGTAGTTGATATATTTTGCATTAGCATCTTGTTCTAGTATTTCATTCACTCTTTTATCATACCATGCTATAGGGAATCCAACATCTAATGATTTTAGATACTCTTGCTTGTAAAGATAAAGTAGTTCATAACTTAGATATGTTGGTTTTTCAAAATCAGGCAGTTGGTCTAGGAAGTGTCGTACAGTAGACTCTTCTCTTATTCTGTTTTGTTGATTTTTAAGTATAGTCTGATCTCTACCTATGACTAAAATCTTAGTCTTGACACCACACAACTGAGCATTTATGCAAAACTGCATCACGTTTGGACACCATTTAGTCCCTTTATTTTCTATGCCAAGTGGAATGCTTATAGAGGTAAAGTAATATTGACTTTGCGACCAGTCAAATTTATGCAGAGTGGACGGATCCTTCCAATGTTCCGCAAAGGGTTCTGAAAAACGGTGAGCTTCCCAATAATTATCGAGTAGACTCTTCCAACCAAAAACATCTTCGTGCAAAGAAAAAATCTTGGACCAGAGGTGGTTGCCCGAACCTTGCGGTCCCGTTAGAACAGCGAGAGTTTTTGTCATCATAATCAGCACCTATAATCTAATTATAACATAAATATCTTCGACAGTACATACTGTTCCAATAGGTATATACCAGAATGGCAAATCCAAAGATAAAGATAAAACGATCTAGTGTCGTTGGCAAAGTTCCACATTACCCTACTACACTGGATTTAGGGGAATTTGCAATCAATACAGCAGACGGTAAAGTATTCATTGCAGCAGGTGTAGCAGGTGTTGGGGTCGGAACTACAGTAAGAGAAGTTGGTTTATCAACAGAAAATGTAGTATCACAAAGTTTACGAGTAGATGGTAATACAGATTTAAATGGCAACTTAGATTTATCAGGATATTTTGATGTTGATGGACATGCCAATCTTGACAATGTAAGTGTAGCAGGTATAACAACGTTTGGTGGAGCAGTAACAGGTAGTGGTGGATTTATTGGTAACCTTACTGGTAATGTTACTGGTAATATATCAGGAGAAATAACTGCTGACACAATAGTATCAACAGGTATCGTAACAGGTACTGCTTTCTATACTGGTGCAGAAGGATCTGCGATTAGGATAACTGGAAATACTATTTCAGGTCCAGCAACCCTAACAATAGATCCCTCTGCTGTAGGAGACAATACAGGTAGTGTTGTAATTGCAGGTAATCTACAAGTTGATGGTACAACTACAACTATAAATTCTACCGTTGTAAACATTGATGATAAGAATATACAGGTTGCCACAGGTGCTGCTAACGATGCTGCTGCTGATGGTGCTGGTATAACCATTGACTCTGGAGATGGAGATAAGTCTTGGCAATTTGAAGCAACTGGTGATAACTTTGGATCTTCTGAGAATATAAACGTAGCATCAAGTAAAGTTTATAAGATAAACAATACTACTGTTCTTGGTGCTGACGGACTGGGTGCTGGTATTATCAACTCATCCCTAACAAGTTTAGGTACGATTGGGTCTTTGGTTGCTACCACTGCAGACATAAATGCTGGTACAATTGATAACTCAGTTATTGGTGGTTCTACACCTAATGCTGGTACATTTACTAATGTGACCGCTAATGGGGTTCTGGACGTAGATGGACATACTAACCTAGACAATGTAAGTATATCAGGTGTAACTACAACCACAGGTGCTATAACTGCCTCTGGTGGCGTTGTTGGAGATGTTACTGGTAATGTTACTGGTGACCTGACTGGTACAGCTGACCTAGCAACCTCAGTAACAGTAACTGCGAATGATAGTGAGAACAACAGTTTATTCCCAGTATTTGTTGATGGTGCTTCTGGAACTCAAGGTGTTGAAACAGACTCAGGATTTACATATAATCCAAGTCAAGGAAATCTAAGTGCTACCACATTTACAGGTAACTTAGTTGGTAATGTTACTGGTAATGTAACAGGTAATACATCTGGTACTGCTGGTGGATTGACTGGAACTCCAGACGTTACTGTAAGAAATATTACTGGTGTTGCTGCGACCTTCACAGGCGATGTAACAATCGGTGGAGTGTTGACATATGAAGATGTAACTAATATTGATTCTATTGGTATTGTTACAGCAAGAACAGACATCACTGCTGGTAGAAACCTTCGTGTTGCTGGTATTGCTACTGTTGTAGGAGACGTACACGTTAATGGTAAACTTTATGATGGAGACGATGCATTCGGAACATCAGGTCAAGTTCTTTCATCTGATGGTACGGATACTGCTTGGGTCAATAGTGGAAGTCTAACTGCTGGTGCTGCATCATTAGTTGGTGTTACTGCTGTATCTGATAACTCAACACATTTCCTTGCTTTTGTTGATTCATCATCTGGCAATGAAGCAATCAAAGTTGATACAGGTCTAACATACAACCCAAGCACTAATCAATTAGTGCTTGCAGGTCTGACTTTCCCTGTGGCCGACGGAGGAGCAGATCAAGTTTTAACTACGGATGGATCTGGAACGCTATCATTCCAAACTGTAGCTAGTGGTGGTGCTGGTGCTGCTACGAGTATTTCTCAAAGTACTGCAACTGCTACTGCTGGTCAAACTGCATTTACTGCACCAAATGTATTTGATGATGGAGCACAAGCAAAGATATTCCCAGTATCAGTATTTGTCAATGGTGTAAGACATCGTGTAGGTTCTGCATCATCTTGTGACTTCCAGTTATCTGCACCACAGACAATCAACTTCAACGCACAATCTGCTGCTACTGCTGGTGATAGGGTAACAATTCAAGTTGGTTTTGGACATACTCTAACTGAAGAGTACTTTACTGCTACACAGGATCAAGTTTCATTCCAAACAACTTCATCCACTCCTGGTGCAATCAAAGAAAAGATTCACGTTTATTTGAATGGTGTATTATTGAGAAGAGGTACTGACTATACTGCAGGATCTCCAATAACACTCGTATCAGGTGCAGATGTAGGAGATGAGATATCTCTAGTCTCTAGTGCAGGTGAAGACATGTTTACTGCTACAGAAGGTCAAACATTATTCACACCTTCTGATAATGATACTACTCCTGATAATATTGAGGTATATCAAAATGGTATTAGATTAGAACTTACTCAAGATTACACTAAAGGTAGTCCACAAGTCACAATCATCAACCCTGCTACAGGATTAGATGCTGGTGATGAATTAGATGTTGTTATCACACGATAAATAGAACATGGCACAACCAAATACCAGACAAGGACTTATAGATTACGGTAAGAGGCAACTAGGTGCTCCCGTACTAGAAATCAATATTGCTGATGAGCAATATGATGATCTAATAGATGATGCTATACAAACCTTCCATAATAGACATATGGATGGTGTGGAAAAAATGTACTTGAAGCATAAGATAACTAAAGATTTTACTGATACTGTACAGGCAAGTGGTCAAGATGGTCATGAGACTTCTCTGGGTATAACAACAACTACTAGTCCTAGTGTAGACATAACTGGCATAGGTACTACCACGTTTTCTTTTGAAGAAACTCAAAACTTTATTCAAGTACCAGATGCTGTCATTGGTATTGAAAAAGTATGGAAGGTAGATAGTCGTGCTATAGCATCTAATATGTTCAACATAACTTATCAGTTATTTTTGAACGAGATATACTACTTTAGTTCTATGGAACTATTGAGTTACACTCAAACAAAAAGATATCTAGAGGACATTGATTTTATATTACATCCCGACAAACAGATAAGGTTCAATAGAAGACAGAATAGATTGTATATTGATAGTGATTATTCTAGTATGAAAGAAGACGATTACCTTATCATAGAATGTTATAGAACAGTAAATCCCAATGACTTCACTAAGGTTTATAATGATCCTTTCTTGAAAAAATACTTTACTGCATTGTTAAAAAAACAATGGGGTCAAAACTTGATAAAGTATCAAGGTGTAAAGCTACCTGGTGGTGTAGAGTTGAATGGTAGAGCAATATATGATGATGGTGTTGCAGAACTAACAGCTTTAGAAGAGAAGATGAGTTCTACTTACGAACTACCTGTAATGGATATGATTGGATAATGGCACTTAATCCGTTTTTCTTACAAGGTAGCACAGGTGAACAGAACCTAGTTCAGGATCTGGTAAATGAACATATAAAGATGCATGGCATCGAGTTTGTTTATATGCCAAGAGTATACGTTACATCTAAGGATGTGATGCGTGAAGTTGTTGACTCCAAATTTGATAGATCATTTCCTATTGAAGGTTATGTTGAATCATATGAAGGATTTGATTCTGGTTATAATTTACTTACAAAATTTGGGGTAAGATCAACAGCCCAGATGGATGTGATCATCTCACAAGAATCATATACAAACGGTATAGCACCATTGTTATGGAAATTTCCTGGTAAAGAAATTGGTCCTACAGGAAGACCTGAAAATCAAGAGAGACCATATGAAGGAGATCTTATATATTTTCCTCTAAGAGATATAATCTTTGAAATCAAATATGTAAACGATCTTGTAGAATTTTATCAGTTACAAAAAAATTACACTTACAGATTAACTCTAGAACCATTCGAGTACTCAGATGAGATATTTGATACTGGTGTTGATGTTATTGATGATGACTTTGAAACTGCTGGTTACAATGTAACGATGGCGTTGGGTGATGCTGGAACAACAGCAACTATGTTTACTACATTGACTGGTGGCGGTATATTTAAAATTGAAATGTTAGATGGTGGTACAGGTTATACAAATGCACCTACAGTCAAGATTGAACCTCCTGTTGGTTCAGGTACTGCTGCAGAGGCAGTTGCGATTACTACTCACACTGGTACTAGAAATTTCAAATCGTTGATGGTTCAAAGTATAGAGATCACCGATCCTGGCACAGGATATGTTGTAGGCACTGATTCACCAACAATACAATTCCTAACAGAAGATGGAAAAGGATCTGGTGCAAGAGCTCAAGCAGGTATTGGAACGAATGGTGTAGTTGGTATTGTAACGGTAAGTTTTGTTGGTACTGGTTACGCATCACCACCTATAATAACATTCGACGAACCTGCAGAAGGTGGAACAAGAGCGACAGGAACTACAAAACTAAACGCAAATAATCAAGTTGCTACCGTTCATATGACAAATGCTGGTTATGGATATACTGTAGTGCCAACAATTACTGTTGGTGCTGCATCAAGTATAGGTAGTGGAACATTCCTCTATGGTGAAATGATTACAGGAGCATCCAGTCTTACTACTGCGTTTGTAAGTAAGTGGGATACAACTACAAATACATTACTAGCTAGAAATCTCTCAGGTAAGTTTAGTGTTGGTGAGCAGATTAGTAACGTTGGATTTGGAAGTGCGTTATACAATCTAAATAGCATCGATTATGACGATGACGATTCTTACAATACTGGAGACACTATTGAAACTCGTGCAGATTCGTCAATCGTAGACTTTACAGAAAGGAACCCATTCGGTGAAATATAATGGTAGGTAATTACTTTTACAATGAGACCATAAGAAAAACAGTTATCGCTTTCGGTACACTGTTCAATAACATCAGTATCAAAAAATTTGCTAGTGATGGTAAGGCGGTAAGTATGGTCAAGGTTCCTATTGCATATGGACCTATGCAAAGGTTCTTAGCAAGGATTGAACAACAACAAGGTTTTGATGATAACGTAGCACTTACGTTACCTAGAATTTCCTTTGAATTGTCATCATATACTTATGATGTTTCACGTAAAGCATCACCTATAACTAAATTTTTTGCTAAGAGTCCCACATCAAAAACAAAACATAAGAAAATGTTTTTGCCTGTGCCATATGATGTTGGTTTTAGATTGAGTTTTGCAACAAAACTGCAAGATGATGCTCTACAGATTGTGGAACAAATACTCCCATTCTTCCAACCAGCGTATAATGTTACTGTGAACATGTTGGAAGGTATAGAAGAGAAAAGAGATATACCATTTACACTAAGAAACATTTCTTTCAGTGATGAGTATGAAGGAGATTTTTCAACTAGAAGATTTATTCAATATGATTTAGATTTTGTTGCTAAAACATATTTCTATCAGGAAGTACCTACAGACGAAGGTGGAATCATCAAGAAGGTTCAGGTCGATTACTCTACTGCTATCAGAGCACCAAGAGAACAAAGATACACTGTCGTACCTCAGGCAGTCAAGGATTACAATGATGATGCTACAACAAAATTATCAGTTGCTTTAGATAACAAAAAGACCTTAGTGAGAGTGAATAGTGCAGCAAGTCTTTCTGTCAAAAATTATATACAAATCAATAATGAAACCATGTACATCAAAGAGATTGATGGTACTAATTTGATTGTCAGGAGAGGTCAGTATGGAACTAGTATTGTAGAACATTATGCTGATGACGTTGTGAATTTGGTAAATATTACTGACAACTCACTTATCGAGGTCGGTGATGACTTTGGATTCAGTGAATCTAGTTCGTTCTTTGGTAATGATGGATTGGATTATAGTCCCTCTACAGGCACAGATATCTAATGGATAAAGGATTTGAAGCTATTGACAAAGCATTATCTGTGAAAGCAGAGATTGCTGATTCAACTAAACCTAAACGTCTCAAAGAAGTACAGGATGATCCTACCAAGGATTATGAATACAGTAGAGCACAGTTCTACAACCTCATTGAGAAGGGTCAGGAGGCGGTTGACGGCATATTAGATGTTGCAGGTGACTCTCAGCATCCTAGAGCATATGAAGTCGCTGGACAGTTGATCAAACATATTGCAGATACAACTGATAAGTTAGTTGATCTACAAAAGAAAATGAAAGATTTGGATGAAGATAAATCTGTAAAACAAATAACTAACAACTCACTATTTGTAGGTAGCACTTCCGAACTGCAGAAGATGCTCAAAGCAAATGGACTTACTGATAAAAAATAATAAATATAACATGGACAAAATACAAGAAGAACTCTCTCGTAGAAACAAACCTTCTGCTATAAAAAAGAAGAAGACACTTGATGCTGCTTTAGAAAGACTAAAGAAGAAAAGAGCATCACTGAAAGAAGGTGAGGTAAGGTTTGATAAACTTGTAAAAGCCATTAAGCAATCTCAAACATCTGTAAAACAAGATGTAAAACTCAAGAAGATTGCTGCTAAAGTTAGGGGTATTAGGGAAATGGTCAGTAAGTTGAAAGACTCTGACAGAAAAACTCCTGGTAAAACTATTGATATAAAAGCAAAAGAAGTGAAAGACAATCAGTTAGCAAAACGGGAACCAAATAAAGGTTCTGCACTTGCTAATCGTGGTACAAAAAATACTGAAGTGAAAGACCAAAGAAAACCAAAACCATATAGCAGTGGTGAGAAAAAAGAAAAGAAACAATTCAAAGGTCCATCCAAAGAAAGAATTGGTAACATAGCAAAAGGTATACATAGTGCAGTAAAATCAGCAGGTAATGCTGTATCACAGGGATACGGACAGTCTAGCTGGAAATAGCATTGTGATTGATGAGTGACATCTATCTTGGTAATCCTAATCTAAAAAAAGTCAATACTCCTCAAGAGTTTACCAAGGAGCATATTCAAGAATTTTTAAAGTGTAAGAAAGATCCAGTATATTTTACAGAGAAGCATATAAAAATTGTTAATGTTGACGAAGGTTTAGTCTCCTTTGACATGTATAAGTTTCAGAAGAAACTTATAAGAAATTTTCATAAGAATAGATTTAATATCTGCAAGATGCCTAGGCAGACTGGTAAGTCAACGACGGTAGTATCATACTTACTCCATTACGCAATATTCAACGATAACGTCAATATTGGAATCCTCGCAAACAAAGCAGCAACTGCTAGAGAT
>CERR01087400.1_pt1 | contig 10122 bp, 6 predicted proteins | sample 530841 | NCBI WGS metagenome assembly CERR01 (sample SAMEA2621021, study PRJEB7988) | marine metagenome | biome: marine biome (ENVO:00000447); feature: surface water layer (ENVO:00002042); material: "saline water (ENVO:00002010), including plankton (ENVO:xxxxxxxx)" | depth 5 m | reverse complement strand
GATGATGATGACGATGATGATGATGATGACGATGATGATGATGACTATTATCAGCAGCAGCATTAGTAGCATTTTGGGGGTTTCCGCGTTCAAATTCTATTCTTCTTCTAAAGAAGGAGTGGTCGCCCCGTCGTTGGCAAATCTGAATTTGCGCCTTCGATCGGCGGAATGCGCGGCGTGTCATCGCGTCGTCTCGCAACTGCACGCGAGATTACTGCCGAAGATTAAGAGTCAGATGAAGTTGGAAAGAGAGAGATTGCTCTCAGATTTCGCCACGAAAGCGTCCACGTACGGCACGTACGAGATACTCGTGGAAGACGAAGTCGAGCACGCGTGTAAATTGTTGGCGTTATCGGACACGCAAAAGCGAACGAGGAAAGCGTGCGATGCGTACGTGCAAGACCACACGGACGATATCGTGGAGACGTACTTGCGCAAAACGATGGAGGCGAAGAAGTTTATCGGCGATTTTGAAAACCAAGTGGAAGGTTTCGACGAGGAACCGGAGAGTGGATACGTCTCCGAAGCGGACTTAAAGAAGGAAAAATTTGAGCGAACGGAGTTGTTCAAGAACATGCGAAAACACACGTGCGAAAAGACGTGCGGCGACCCGCGGACGAACAACGGGAAAGAAGACGAAGAGGAGCGCAAGAAACTGGAGGCAAACGCGTTGAATCATTTAGACCTCGATGATGCAGATTTAGTCGACTTAGAGAACGCGTTGATGACGGAACCGTTGTCGTACGAAGACGCGAGGGAGGTGGAAGAGAGGCACGGCTTTTTTGAAATCGTTCCGAAAGATTTCGAGACGAAAGGGAGCATTTTTAACACCAGTCCGATCGATTTGTTGTTGTTGATCTCGAGACCGAACACTGTGGGGGAGTTCCAGTTTGCGCAAATGAAGATACTGCGGAAAGTGAGCGATGCTATTCGAGCGTATGAAGAAGATCAAAACTTGAAAGAAATGCTGCTGAGGATGGTCGTCTTCGATGTGGATCGATTCGTAGACGAAGGCGGGATTAAGAATTCGACGACCTTGATGCGCGCGACTGGAGGGTATGAAGGACCGATGTTGATGTACTTGCCGGGGATGAAAAAAGGCGAGTGCAGAGAGGAGATTGCGAAAGGTGAAAACCCACAAAAACCAGGGAAGAAGAGGAAAATAGCGAGACCGATACCGTTGAATTCCGACCCGGGAGAAACCGTCGACGCGGGTTCCGCAGTGACGTACGAAGAAATTTTACGAAACATCGCCGCCATGTCGAAAAGTAAGAAAGTACAGCGCGCAATCCGAGACATTATGAATGATAAGAGTGTAGACGCTCAAGATCCGAAAGGATACCATCGACTCCAAGTGGATCCCAAGAACGACATGTTCGAGAAAGAACAGATCGTAGAACTTTAATATTTATACGAAAATGGGAATGTTTGTCTCTCCGAGGAGCATCGATTTCAAAATTGTGGATTTTACGAGCGTGTAAAAAATATTTGTATATTGGAAACACTTACCGATAATCATGAAGCTATTGTACACGACACCACTCTTCCTCCTCCTCTTTCTCTTTTCAACGTCGTCTTTTTCTACGAATGCGCTGGAGATGTCATCAACTGTGACTCGCGACCCGATCGGAACCATTCGTACCGTCGGCGTTGAGAACGTTATTACGTTCAATTTTTTCTGTGAGTTTGCGTTACCTTTTCTGAGACAAGCAAACGTTGAAGTCCATCCCAATTGGTGCGGAGGAGGTACGGAAGAGGCAGAGCAAGCTGCCGACGTTACGAATATAAGCGGAGAAGGTGCAGGTTTAGAAATGTCTCAGCAATTAGGGCAAGGAGAAATTCAATCGAACGAGCTGTTACAACGCGGTCTCGGCAAGTGAATACGCACAAACACGAAACGAGATGGAACATACATTTACTTCTGTTTTGATAAACACAAATACCTCGTGACGATGCTATACATATATCTATGTATTTATATTCAAACACCACTCGACTTTGCGTTCGCGTGCGCTATTAAAGATCTAAGAATAAAATCAATCTCCTCACGTTCCATGGCGCTCGTCGCCCAGGATTGGACGACGTCTTTTGCCTTTGAATGTTCGCTCGCTTTGAGAAGAATTCGAGCAGCATCTCCGACGGAGTCACGATCGTCTCGCAATAACATTTCTACTTTTGATATGGCAGCTTCGAGAGAGGTGTTATTATCTTTTCCTACTACTTCTTCAACTTTGATGAGCGAGGCGAGCGAGGCTACCGCGTGAGCAAGCATACCTCCGCCTTCTTTGGGAATCAAGTACACGCGCCGGGCATCTCTTTTCACTTGTTTCTCCAAAGCGTCTCGGAGCTGCGCGACTGTTGGGACGTCTTTTGACGCTAGTCTATCCAAAGTCTTCTCCGTTACAGACAAAAGTGCTCGCAACACGTCGTCGTTTTCGGCAACTTTCTTCAACACGCGCATCTCGCGCGCAAACGATTCTCCTTTTTCAATCTTCTCAGAAAGTTTCGAAACGCCAGCGACGATTTCGTGCGCAATCTTAGCTTCTTCGAGCGCCTTCCTACGACTGGAAAGAACAGTTTTTAACGCTCCAAATCTAACGCGCTCTTCGTCGAGTTGTTTGACGCGTTTAGCGCGTTCGGCGAGCACGGTTTCTTCGGCTTTCAACGCGTGCTCTCGCTCATTTTTTTCTAAATCCTCCACGTGTTGCTTTTCCATCTCGCGCATTTTCGTTTCCAACGCTTGCACGTTTGCCTGTTTAAGTGCAAGTTCATCGAGCGCGCGGTCAAGTTTGGACGCCTCCACGTTATTTTCTAATTGTTCTTGTTTTTGACTGGATGAAGAGGCGTCGGCGGGATCCATGTTCTGTTTGAAAGAAAGTGGGCAAAGTCAGTCACTGGTCGATAAAAAGAAGCAGGAAACAACAATAAACGACGACGACGACGACAACGATGAATATACGTCTTCCGACAGGTCCAGGGTAAGCAGAAGTAGAACGAATTCTAAAGGCCCCTCGATCGACCAGGTCAACGTTGGAATTTAATATTGCCGTGTGAAAGGACCGTTCGCGACTCACAAACCAAAGGGAACCGAATAAACGGAACTGATCTTTGGAGTTTAAGTTGTCACGCCGGCTGAGTATGTGGCGTTTGCTTTGTCCGTTTGAACAACAGAGTCAAAGGAAAAAGAGAAACAAACGAAGAAGAAAAAAGAAGAGAAAGAAAACTAGAGCGCACGAGCACTCACCTTAATCAGCAACTCGCTCGCCGCTTCGAAAACTTCCGCCAACTCTTTCGCCACTTCCTTTTCTTCGTACAGTGGTGGCCGAGACGCCTCCTCAGAAGACGACGAGGAAGACGATGGTGATGACGCTGCTGCTACTGCTGCTGCTGTTGATGATGATGTGGGAGACGTCGAGGCATCCGGAACGAAGGCTCTGGTAAATTCTTCTTCGACCAACTTTGCGGCGTCTTCGCGCAACTTTTGAATCAATAAATCCTCCGCCAATCTCTCTTCCTCCTCTTCCTTTTCCGTTTTCGCGTTTCGTGCAGCCGAAGTAGTATTGTCATCCTCTTTGCTCTCGATCGCTGATTTTGTTGCCGCTTTGACTTCCGCTAACAAAGGTTCGTGGTGTCCTTCTCCATCATTCAGCTCTTCTCTGTTCTTCTTCGGGTTCTTTGTCTTGTTTTTATTCTTTGCACTCTCGCGACCTGAAGAAGATGAACTGACAACCGAGTATATTCCACCGACAACGATCGCCATTCCAGCTAAAGCGCTCGCTACGGTACTAAAATCTAATCCTTCTGCGTTTACGTTTTGATGTTGCTTTTGTTCAAAAGCCGCCGCCGCCGACGCGCCCTCCCCACCCGCCGCACCAACCGCTCCAACCGTTTTCGTCGTCGTCGACGACGACGTCGATGTCGACGAAGAAGACGGAGCGATCCAGCCTCCGTCGGCTCTTGCCGGCAAGTGCGGTAAAACCGTAACTTTATCCATCCTCGGCGGCGCGTCTGTTCGATGCCCGCCTCCAGCGGTCGTCGAAGCGCGACTCCTCGCCGCCGTCGCCGCCGCGCTCGTCGTCGCCGCCGCGGCGGCAAAAGAAGGCGCCGACGACGAAGAAGACAGCGCGTTCCTTACCACCACCGGCAAGTGCGGCAAAACGTGCACTTTCTCCACTTTCGGCGGCGCGTCCGTTCGCACGCCCATCTCCTTCTTTCCCGCCACCACCACAGAAGTCTTCTTCTTCTTCTTCACTCCTCCTCCTCCTCCCGTTGTTGTTGTTGTTTTCGCAACACTTTTTCTCTTACTCTCCTTCACTGCTTTTGCACTCGTCGTCGTCGATGCTTTCTTCGTCGCTTTCGCGTACGCGCGTCTCCCCCCTCCCGCACACATTGCACCAGCAGCAGAAAAACCACCACCACCGAGAGTTTTTGAAGACGACGAGGAGGAGAAAAGTGTGACGATGCGTTTGGCCATCATCATCATCGTCACCCCCGCATCACGAGGACCGCCGCGCAAAGAGGAACTCCCAAAACCACCATTTCTTCTCCCGAAACGCATTATTATTATTACTAAAGTTCTCTTCTTCTCTTTAGAAAAAGAAATATACGCACTTCTCTCTCTCTTTCTCTCTCTGTGTTTTTAGAAAGCAACAACACTCGCGGAAACTTTCTTCTCTGTGGTCTTCTGAACGTGGTAGAGAGACACCACAAAAGAGTATATTAATAATGATGAGGAGAAGAAGATGAAGGAAAGAATGAAGCTTTTGTTTTGAAAAAAATTCTGTCTCTTTTTTGTCTCTCTTTTTCGGCAAAAAAAGCTGGACCAAAAAATCTGACCAATTTCAGATGTCTCTTCTTCTGCTTTTTATTCTTCTTGCAAGCAAGCGTGTGAAAAATAAAAAATTCTCTCTTCCCTCGCGCAACAACGTTTTCTTCTCTCTCGTGTTTTTTATCATCACTCGCGTCATAAAAAGAAAGAGAACACACCTAAAGAGAGAGAGAGAGAGAGAGCGCAGCAGATGCGTGGAAAAGGAGGAAGAGCTTTGCCTTTGGCCATAAATAAGGGTTGTCTTTCCTCGTCGTCGTTTGAAGAAGAATAAAGCTCTGTGTGTGTATATAATACTATAAAATGATGAAGAAGTTTTTCCTCCGTCGCGTGGACGGGAGCAAAAAAATGAAGACGAATTTACGAATTTGTTTACCGGAGAAGTGCAACGTCTCTTTAATCATCGGGAGAGAAAAGAAGTCAAAGAAGACCACGAAAGGAGACGGAAAAGAAGACAAAGAAGAAGGTGGTGGTGGGAGATCTCCGTCGTCGTCGCCTGGAAGATCGACGCAAAATCCTTCTTCTCCACTCTTCGTGGGATTAGAAAACGAACCGTTGTTGGAGGAGGAGCACGTCCAAGTGACGAAGAGACGACTGGGCGGCGGGGAGAACGAAAACGTCGCGGTGGAAGTGAAAGCGATAGGAAAGTCGGCGGTGTACATTCAATCGGATTCGAAGAATTTGAGCGAGTTGAAAAGAAACCTGCCGGCGTTTTTGCAGAAAGGACAGACGATGTTTTTACGGTACGTAAATAATACGAAAGAGTTCGCGGTGGCGTTTGTCGTGGAAGAGGAGGAAGATAACGAGGAGCCGATCGAAGTGTTAGAGATTGAAGATAGCGATAGTGGCGGTTCACAAAAGAATGCAGAGGGTATAAAAGGAGAAGAAGAAGAAGAAGAAGTCGAAATCATCGAGAAAAAGGAGGAGGAGGCGAACGGCTTTGGTGCGTCAGCCGCGGAGGCGAAGAAGCGCGTGTTACGCAAGAAGAAAATTTCTCGTAAAGAATCACACTTGTCGTCATCTTCAGACGACGAGTTCATAGGCCAAGGGGAAAAGACGTTCGTAGTTGAAGATGACGACGATGATGATGACGATGATGATGACGACGGCGACGACGACGACAGAAACGATTACGGAAATGGAAACGGCGACGACAGAAACGAAGGACGGCCAATTCCGAGGAAAAAAATAGTCTTAGGGAGCAGTAGCAGTAGTAGTAGTAGCGGCGATATTCGAAGTAGACGTCTGAGCAGCTCTGAAAGTCAAGAAGATGATGCCAAAATTGGCGATCCGTTGACGTCTGAAGAAGAAACAGAAGAAGAAGAAGAAAAAGAAGGAGAAGAAGAAGAGCCGAGTACTCGTCATTCGGGACCTTCGCTTGCAAACCTCATTCACAAAAAGCTCGAAAAAGAGACGTTCAAAGCGCGGAGTGTGGCTTCGAAGAGAGCAGCAAATACGGTGAAGAAGCGAAGAGTAAGCGATAAGGATGATGACGAAGATCACGAGGACGGGTCGTACGATACCGCGCCGGAAGACAATGAGGACGACGACGGCGATAAAGAAGGAGATATCACGAAAATTAAAAGGAAGAAGAAAGTGGTGCAAAAAAGTAATCCGAAAAAGAAAATGAAGAAAATGAAATCGGTTGCATCATCTCCAATTGTCATCGGTTCGTCAGACGACGACGATGACGACGACAACAACGTCTACGCGTACAATTTTGGGGAACGGGCAACGATGAAGAACAAGAAGAAAAGAAGCACGGCGGAAGTAGCAGAGATGGACGATTTCGAAAAAAAACATCAACACGAGAAAAGGAAAAAGGTAAGCGACACTCCGCCCCATGAACAGAAGGAAGTCACGGCGGCTAAAGCAACAAAAGGAGCGACGACAATATCGATATCAGTGGCAGCAAGAAAAAGGCGAATCGAAGCCGAGTTGCTCGAGAAGAGCAGTCGAGAGACGAAAATCGTAGCCGAGAGGTTAGAGGAGCAAATTCGACGTCAGGAAATAGAGAAGGAGTTGGAAAGGCAAGTAAGAGAACAGCAACGTCTGGACGAGTTGGAAGAGCAGCGCGCGCGTGAAGCACGGATTCGCCGTCAACAACAGCAGCGGCAGCAGCAGCAGCAGCAACAACAGCATGTACAACATCCACCTTACACCGGCGAGTACCAAGACGATATGTCAGTTGTCACCTCGTACGTGCAAATGCTCGATGCTTTGGCAAAACTGAAATATTTCGAGGCGAACGAGCTCGAAGAAGCGACGATACGATACGAAGATGCTTCGAGGCAATATTCGAAAAAGACGTATCAAAGCGCGCAAGGACCGGCGTTTATAACCTTGCAGCAGATGAAAACAAATTTACAAACTATGTCTTTCAAGCACGCGCAGTTGAAAATGGAGTATTCAGAGTCTTCCCGAGCGCACAAATTAGCCATAAAACGCGCCGCTGTGACTGCAGCGGCTGCTGCTGCAGCGACGCAATCTACAAACCTTCATCAACAAACACCTGCGCGTAAGCGAAGAGAAGCGGCGGCGGCGGAAGAATCAAAGGATGAAAAGAAATGGGTGGAAGAAAAATCAGCCTGGGACGCGTGTTTTGTCGCCGAAAATGAAAATGGTGTCGATGAAAGTATCATCGATCCCCATCGCGATACCATCTCCGGATGGTCCATTCGCGATCTCAAGCACCGCGGTGCTCTTATTGGCGCAGATTTTTCCTCTGCCATTGAAAAATCTGAATACATAGACGCTATCGTCCGTCGGGTTACCGCAGTCGGTGGCAAAACTGGCTGGCTTCGTCTCAAACGTCAAAAAGACGCCTCCCTCGAAAGCAAAAAGCGTCAAAGAGAAAAGCTCAAAGCCTACCAAGATTCCACCGCCATCGACATCGAGGCTGAATCCAACACCCGCCTCTTACAACACCAGGCACACAAAACTGTCGAACAGTGGTCGCATCGCGCCGACTTGCGCCTCTTTCTCGTGCGCTGCGGCGTCGCCGTCGAAGGTGGCGAAAGAGGGAGGTCGGATAAACAAACGCTGCAAAAAGCGTATAAACGCGCCATGTTGAAATTTCATCCAGATCGGCAACGCACGAAAACGGAAAGGGACCGCGTGTTGGCCGCTGAGGTGACTAAATTTATCACTCAAGCCTGGGCTCAGTTGAAATAGAATTAGATTGTAAACACATACCATACGTAATACGAGTACTTTCCATGTCTTCTGTGGGTTGTCCGAGCGAACCTTTCTTCTTTCTATATATATTTGAGAGAGAAATTTCGTCAGACTTCGAAGAGAACACACAACAACCCTGCACGAAGAGAGAGACTTTCATGTCGCAGCAACGGAAACAGCAGCAGAAGAATCCTCACAACCCGTCGGGTTCGGGTGGGAAACCACCGAAATCTGGGGGAGGAGCGCAGGTAATCTCCGATGGTAGCCGCAGTCGCAGCGCGACGAAAAATGCTCGGTCGGGGGGAACCTCGCCGTCGCCGTCGTCTCCACCATCGACTACTAATTATAATAAGAACAAGGATAAACAAGACATGAGAAGACCTCGGTTCAAAGTCACCGACGACGTGCGCTTACCGAACCGAACGTTCACCATCGTCACCACGGCCGCGTTGCCTTGGATGACGGGAACCTCCGTAAATCCGTTGTTACGGGCAGCCTACTTAGCGAATACTCGCACAGAGAAAGACGAGGAGGAGAGAGAAAAAGAAGAAGAAATAAAAAGAAAGGTGGCGTTAGTGGTTCCTTGGCTCCCGAAGTGCGACCAACGGCAAGTTTTTCCAAAGCGGCAATCATTCAACTACCCGGAAGAGCAAGCAGAAGCGATGATGGAGTGGGTGACGAACAGAGTTGGATTTCGCCCGGATGTTGAAGTTTTGTTTTACCCGGGAAGGTACGCCACAGACAAAGGGTCGATCGTCCCAGTCGGGGACATCATCGAAAGAATACCGATGCGTTTGAGAGACGTGGCGATATTGGAAGAGCCGGAGCATTTGAATTGGTTTCATTGCGGGAGAAAAGGGTGGAAGCAAGAGTTTAATTTAGTCGTTGGTATTATACACACGAATTATTTAGAGTACGCGAGGAGAGAGGAAAACGGAGAACAGAAGGAGGCGTTTATACGCGGGTTGAATTTTACCATGTGTAGGATTTATACGCACAAAGTTATTAAATTGAGCGACGCGGTGCAAGATTTTGGCGAAGATGCGGTAACGGTTAACGTACACGGCGTGTCGAGAGCGTTTTTGGACGTTGGAAAGCGCAGAGCAGATTTCGCCAAGGAGAATGAGAAAAGTGGAGAGAGGTTAGGCTTTTCGAAAAATTGCTATTTCATCGCTAAGGTTGTGTGGGCGAAAGGGTATCACGAGCTATTGGACGTGGTGCAAGAGTACAACAAATCGTTAGCAATGAGAAAGGAGGAAAAAGAGGGAGGTTTGGAGTATTTACCCGTCTCCGTGTTTGGCGACGGAGACGATTTGTGGGACGTCAAAGCCGAATGCCGGACGAGGAAAATCCCGCTCGATTTCAAAGGACGATTGGATCATCTCGACAAATCCATCGACGACTTCAAAATTTTCATCAATCCGTCGCTCTCGGATGTCGTCGCGACGACAACAGCAGAGGCTTTAGCGATGGGCAAGTTTGTTATTTGCGCGGAACACCCCAGCAACGCGTTTTTTGCTACGTTTGAAAATTGTAAAACGTACGCCTCGCAAGAAGACTTCAATCGAATAATGGACGAGTGCTTGCGAACAGAACCGAAACCGATGGACGACGTCGCCAGAGCGCGTTTGACGTGGGAAGCGGCAACCTCGAGGTTGTTGGATGCTTCCGAGTATCCGATTCGGAGAGATAACGCGAGTAGTTTGAGTGGTAGCTCTAGTAGTAGAAGTAGAAGTGGAACAAGAAAAGGACAGCATAACCAGACGGCGGTTTTTTTCAGTCCTCTGAAGTGGCTCCGCAAGCGCGCCTCTTGTATCCTTTGGCGAGCGATACACATGCGATTGACAAAAAGTGAAGCCATGCGCGTCGTGTGCGGCGGAGGCGCGGGAACGCTAAAGTCGCCAAAAAATTTAGTCGAGTGGTGTCCAGATTACTGGACCGGAGGGGCATTCGATCGACCGCCGAGCATTGCTCAAGATTTAGGCTTGTTTACCGACGACGGAGACACGAACTAGGGGAGCGTTTTCGCGTAACTTTTTTTAAAACTCATAATACTAATACTACTCGTAATTGTTAACTAAACGCGCCCGCCCCAAGAGTCTTCTTTTCATTTCAGTTTA
>CERR01020194.1_pt1 | contig 10145 bp, 7 predicted proteins | sample 530841 | NCBI WGS metagenome assembly CERR01 (sample SAMEA2621021, study PRJEB7988) | marine metagenome | biome: marine biome (ENVO:00000447); feature: surface water layer (ENVO:00002042); material: "saline water (ENVO:00002010), including plankton (ENVO:xxxxxxxx)" | depth 5 m | reverse complement strand
GAATACCAGTCCATGGTCGTTCTATTTGCGACATCATCGAAATGTAAAGAAATCTTCTTAGCCTTAAAAGGAGCGTTTTCGAAACTAACAGTCTCAGTTTTACTTGTCTCTCCTGAGATTTTGCCGGGTGTGGAGACAGATAAGAGGGATAGGTCGTCGGCGCGTAGAGTAATCCGTCGGGGAACTGAGTGATTCCCGTCTGCTACATAAGTAACAGAAATGTTTTCAAAAGTCTGCTCATCTTCACTTTCGTACACAATGAAACTACCTATCGGATTTCCAATTCCAGTTCTCCAAGCTGTATCAAAGTTCGCATCGAACGCTGACCTTGGCGAAGAAGCAAGGTGGCCAGATAATGAAGTAGAAGCAGTAAGAGAAACTTTATCGATCCCCAAAAGTTCATCGATAATAGAAGAATCTGTGTCGGTGGAAAAGCGAACATCTCCGTTTAAATGAAAATCACGTTCCCAAGGAATCTTGAAAGATCTTGCAAGCATTTCTTCAGGGTCCGAACGAATAGGGTCAAGCGGGTCTGATCTTTCACGGGAAGCTAAAACAACAAATTCAGAACCGATATCCTCTCCTAGAATGTCGACGATGTCGGTAGGCATTTGAATCGTCTCTTCAGGAAAAATGTCATTAACTTGAATTGTGGAGAAACCAACACCTGTAACACCTGCGTAATAGTCAAGCTTTCCTACGTCGGTTTCCAAGATCTCTATACGTACCGCTGAGGAAAAGTGTGATTCAAATTCGACGATTTGACCGGGGTCGCTGCGCGAAACTTGATCTAAATCAATTTCGAAGCTGTCGTCGTCAAAATGAACTTTGACTTTAGTTATCCAGCGATTCTGACCTATTCCGCTGACTTGAGCGAATCTGATCTTTTCGATAGCAATTGGTTCGTCAAAAAACAAATACAATTCTTCACCGATGACTTTATTGAAAGCACCTACTGTCCATGCAGTTTCAGGAAAGGAATCAATTGCATGGAATGGCCTATCACCAGCTGTGAAAGTAACAGGATTTCCGTAAGAAGAAGCAGTCACTTGAATTCCCTCCTGTTTTGAAAAACTCAAATTAGAAGGATGGGATTCTAGAGAATTTAAACGATGATCAGATAAATCAATGCGAATAGGTCTCTCATCAATACGTTCCGTGTATCCCTTAGTCTCTCTAATTGTTCCCCAACGTTGCCCAGCTTTACGGTTGGTGTCAGTAATGACGATACGACTTTGCGGAAAAACCATTGAACTTAATTCGTTCGTTGATTGGGCGTAACTAGCGCTCATGATTACTGGACGCCCCACTTCCAGTAATCCTGCTGAAGCGGAATGAACAATCCCCTCAGCGTCCCCGGAGATAATTATCGGCTGGTACGGGTCAGCTAAATGAATTATTTCAACGGGATTCTCTAATTCAAACACTGCTGACGGTGGAGGTGTTTCGTAGGAGTTGGGAGTAGCAAGAGTATGTTCATCTAGCATTGGCCGTTCTGGACCCGCAATATTGTCCACACGCTTACCAAATTCGACGGTGGATGAGAAACCTGGAGCCTCGCTCAGGGAGTTCCAGAGTTCTTTTGGTCGCGGGGTTCTAAATCGTTCAAATTGTAAATCTGAACGAACTACGACATCACCGACGTTCATAAGTTGAGCGATCGGAGCTAGTGAATTTGCATCAAATCTGCCTTCTTGTATTTCACGATCAAACGCTACGAGCAGTTCGGCTGATGGTTCAGTTCCAAGGGGTATGAGTTCTCGTGAGGCGTACGGACGATCCATTAAGCCTGGAAGGATCGGGTCACCGGAATTGCCCCATCTGTACGCTGAGAAATCAGCTCCAGGAATTTCCAAAACACGAGTGGAAGAACCTTTGGAGTCTAAATAATCAGCAGTTTGATTCCAGTATCCTGGAATTTTTTCAGGCCTTTGAACTGTTTCTCCCAATATGTTTCCCATCCACAACGGTGAAAGATTTCCAATTATTAAAAGCGAAATGAGGATGGTCGAAATATGTTCTAATCGAGGTTTGTATGAACTCAATGCTGCTATTCCAGCACCAAGAAAAAGTGCAATTGAAAACAAGAACAGAGGTAAAACTCTGGGTGTACTTCTAAGAGCTAACCCAGAATCGCTTAATGTCCATTCGCGAAATATCTGACCTAGAAGGGATGGCGAGTCATAGGGGTGAGAGCCGATTGCGATAAGTAGAGAAATGAACATTAAAGCGAGTAAATGACCGCGATATTTGAATTTTACAAAAGCAGAAATTAGAAGAGCTAACAAGGGCAGTGCAAATGATAAAGGTAGCGCCCATCGGGTGTAGAGGGTGGATGGTTCTATCCAAGCGCCAACCCGACCCTGCCCATAGAAATACCAATATCCAAGACCACGAAAAAGTTCTGGGGCTGTAGCAGCGTCTGAGACAACACGGTAGTTTTCAGTTAAGCGAAGTGTAGGAAGACCGTATTTAGCTTGAATTGAGAGCCCTATCATCCACCAAACGCCCGTGGCTATAAAAGCAGTTCCAATTTTTAAAGCTGTTTTTCGCACTTCTCTCCAGGGTGCAGATTTGTCTAGAGCAGACCAAAGAAGCCATATGAATGGGCCGAGACCTACGAGGAGTAGGGAACTGGCGTTAACACCACCGATTGTTAGCGTGACTAATCCGAAAAGGGCAGGGTGTCTCCAGCCGGGAGTGCGCAATGAACGAACTGTTAAAGCCATCAGCCAGGGGAGACCTGCCCAAGGGAGAAGTATGACGGAATGGCGATCGATGTAATTGAGCAGATAAGGACTGAGCATGTAGCAGAGTGAAGCTACGAGTATCGCACCGCCTTTCCATTTAAGGGTTTTAAGAAACCAGCGAATACCCAGACCTGCGGCAAGAATGATCGAGCCAAGCCATAAACGTTGAACCACCCAGTCCGGGATCGATAGCAGATCTCCGATGGCGAAAAAAGGTCCTATTGGCCAGAGGTAACCGATGTTTTGATGAGTAACGGTTCCAAAAGCCAACTCTGGTTGCCACATGTAAGCGGCTCGTTCGAGAAGGCGAAACGGATCCAAGTACAAATATGCTTTAGTGTCTGCGGCAACACGCCCTGGGTCATTTAAAAGTAAAGGTATATATGAAATGAGAACCATCGCGCTTACTTGGTAACGGTCACGCAATAGGAGTTTAATTTTTTTAAACATTGTGTGGCTTTGTTGATGCGAGCACGCGAAAGGACTCTGTTGCGGCTTTTTCCCACGTGAAACGTGATGACCAGTTATACGCAGATCCACCAATCTCTATTGCATTACTTCGCGATGAAAGAAGAGAGAGTAGCTTATTTTGATATTCCTCTTCATTGTCGTATAAGAAACCCGATACACCGTCTGAAACTGCATCAGAATGTCCGGGGATATTTGAAGCAACGCTGGCAGTACCACAGCGCGCAGCTTCTGTTAGTGTCATTCCCCATCCTTCGCTTATGGAAGCGCTAGTAACGACCCATGCTCTTTGATAAGCATCAATCAGATCGCTTTCGGAAACGTGTCCTTTTAGATCAATCCAACTTGGGTCTTTTAAAGAGGCTAGAACAGAACGAATGTTGGATTCTTCGGGGCCTTCACCAATTATTTCAAGTCTGACATTTGGGATCTTTTCTCTAATTTTTTCAATTGCGTTAATTACACTGTCTATTCGCTTATAAGGAGAGAGCCGTCCTGCAACAACAACAAGTGGGTATTCAGATTTTTTGGTAGCTGAATGAAAACTGGATGATATTCCTGGCTCGACGACGAAAATATTTTCCTTGTTTAAACCAAGCACTGATGACAGCTCAAAGGCTGAAGAGTTTGACAAAGTAACAATTGGAGTTGAGCGGTAGAAAGTTGGTGCAATCGATCTTTCGTAAAAACGTCCCAGGGTGGCAAAAGGTTCAGGAAGCGCAACATTCCAAAGTGGGCCATGTTGATGGTGTAAGAACGTCATGTTCGGGCCGTTCGTTAATAGGGGAGTCATAAAGGGCACTCCGTTCCAAACTTCAACGAGCGCATCAAACTCTCCTAAGCGGCGTCTAATGATATCTGTTGGGGAAGACAGAAAGACCCCGAAACGTCCACCAGAGCGTACTGATGTGTAACCGTTACGTGAAACTAACTTGCTAGAGTTCTTCACTGCAGATGTTCGAAAAGTAATTTCTAGGCCTTCTGAGGCCCATATTTGGGCAATATTGTGAGAATGAATTTCAGAACCGCCTGCTTCTGAGTCTTCAAGGTCACGCCATTGAAGAATTAAGACGCTGTTGATAGCAGACTTCTCAATGAGGGAGCTTAGGTTTCCCTCCGGCAAACGGTTTAAACTCATAGAAGAATCGTAGTTGCTTTCGGTCAAAGTCGAGTTGAACAGCAAATAAGTGACAGAATTATCCAAATGCTTTTTCCCACTATTACTTTCGCAATCTTTTTGACAATAGTTTTATTCGTCCACACTGTTTTGCTTAAGAAGCCAACCTTATGGAAAATCTGCATGCTTATAGCTAGCTACATATTCTATTCATGGTGGGATTGGCGATTTTTAACTCTTATATGGACATCGACTTTAGTTGACTTCTGGGCGGGAAAAAAAATAGAAAACGCTGATTCGAGTAAAAAGAAACGCTCATATCTTCTAGTAAGTGTTTTAACGAATTTAGGAATACTCGCATACTTTAAATACGCAGGATTTTTTGTCGATTCATTTGTAGATGTAATGAGCGGCATGGGTTTTGATCTATCTGTAGAACCGCTTCGAATAATTCTTCCAGTGGGTATCAGTTTTTATACTTTTCAGACAATGTCTTATTCAATAGATATTTATAGAAATAATCTCAAACCAACTAAGTCTCTGCTCGATTTTGCACTATTTGTAGGTTTTTTCCCACAACTGGTGGCTGGACCAATAGTGAGAGCGAAAGATTTTCTACATCAACTTTCCAGTAATAAGCGCGAACCAATACAAATGGGAAGAGCGACGAAACTAATCCTTGGAGGACTTTTCAAAAAAATTGTCATTGCTGATTTATTAGCCACTGAAATAGTAGACGGGGTGTTTAGAAATCCTGCAGGTTCAACTGGTCTGGAAACACTCATCGGGATCTACGGTTATGCCTTGCAAATTTATGGTGATTTCAGCGGATATAGCGATATCGCAATAGGAATTGCGTTACTTCTTGGTTTCCAATTTTCTGATAATTTCAATCAGCCTTATCGCGCCTTAAGCCTTCAAGATTTTTGGAGGCGTTGGCACATAAGCCTTTCTTCATGGTTGCGTGACTATCTATATATCGGTCTTGGCGGAAATCGGAACGGGAGATTAAAAACTTACAGAAATCTACTTGCGACTATGATTTTGGGTGGTTTATGGCATGGAGCCGCTTGGACGTTTGTCGCATGGGGGTTGCTTCACGGAGGAGGACTAGCGGTGGAACGGGCAGTTGCTCAAAGAACCGAAAAAAAAGAAGATACAAAATTACGTAGATTCTTAAGAGGATTTTTTACTTTTCACCTAGTGTGCGCCGGCTGGGTGTTCTTCAGATCGGTCGACATAGAACGTGCATTTGAAGTCTTTGCTGCGCTGGGTAACAGCTGGACATCAGCCCCTTCAATGAATTGGGGAATTGCATCAGTTCTTTTAATAGGTGTCCTGATGCAAACTTGCAAGACGGGTAAGTTTGATCGATTTTGGAATCAATTCGCTGCTTTACCTGCGATCGTTCAAGGAGTGGCAATAGCCGTGGTCGTAGTAGGAATGGACTTACTAGGCCCGGATGGGGTGGCTCCGTTTATTTACTTCCAGTTTTAAGTTCCGTGGACAACCTAATCTTGAGGTCATTAATACTGATTCTTTCATCCAGATTCAATTCAATAGAAGCATTCTCGCTATTCGTAAAAGTTAAATTTAAACCATTAATGTTTCTCGTGGCATCAATTCGCTTATGTACGGTTGCCAGAATTTCAGCTGCCTGAACAGAAAGATCTTTTAGTGACCTATGACGATGCTCTCTCTTACCTAAGTCTGACTGAGCGATGGACTGGGCTCCGAAGTGTCTTTGGAAATCTATTAGCATTCCTATTTCAACACCCCAGCCTTGCATCAAGTTTATTTCACTTATAGCACTTCGTCTTACGGCGTATTCACCCGCCAAAGGTTGCTTGATTTTAGACAATGCAGGAAAATGCATTGAAAGGAGTGGTTTTGCGACTAATTCTGTGTTTCTACCGCCACCACCGCTTTCTTCAGAACGCTTGTAATCAGCCTTAACTAAGTGAATCGAGTCATTCTCAAGGAGTGGAAAGGCAAGTTGCTGAACCCAGATTGGTTGAAAATTTCTTAAATCGCCGTCAACCCAAACTACTATGTCGCCTTCGCTGACTATTAAAGAAGCCCATAATGCGTTGCCTTTTCCGCGCCCTTGACCGTAAATGGAGTTGATCTCCTCTATGGGTATGACTTTCGCACCTGCTTTTCTAGCTATCGTTGAAGTTGAATCAGTAGACGAATCATCTATAACAATAATTTCATCGATGTACTCATTCGCTAGAAGCTCTTTCTTCAAAGAAGAGATGATTCCGCCTATGCTGGATTCTTCGTTTCTGCACGGTACGCAAACGGAAATTTTTTGATTACCTTTAAATTTTTTAAACGAAGATTCGATTGTTTCTTCTGAGACTTGAAAAGTTGAAATTGTCACTTTGCGCACCTAAAAGAACTCTTCTTGTTAGTTTTAGCTCTATGTTCATTTACGGAGTAGTTAACGCCAGTCCGGATTCGTTGGAATCTGAATCTATTGTCGCATCCGAATCCGACGCTCTTGATAGGAGTAGAAGCCTGATAGCGGATGGAGCTGATGGTATTGACATTGGGGGTCAAGGATCCACTGATAATGCTGAGGTAGTCGATTGGGAAACTGAATGGCTCCGTGTGGACACAGTTATTAATTCTGTGGCGAAACTTGGAGTGGAAGTTTCCATTGACTCGTGGCGTCCGGAAGTCGTTGAGCGTGCACTTCAAGCTGGAGCCAATGTTATTAATGCTGCGGATGGGATGCAGTCGGAAAGAATGTGGGAAGTCGCGTCTAATTTTGACGTACCTATTGTTGTCCCTTTTTTGTCGGGTCAAAATCCTAGAGAAATGTCGATAGTTAAGACTGATCCGATCAAAGCAATGAAAGATTTTTTTTCGCAACGATTGGAGAAAGCTAAACAATACTCTTTGGAGAAGAACTGTATTTTGGATCCGGGCACCGGTTTCGCTCCGTCTAACTGGGAGTGGTCGGAAAGATTTAAATACCAAAAGTACGTTTATTCTAATTTGGGAAAGTTGCGGGACTTTTCCTTGCCCCTCTACGTAGCACTTCCTTGGAAAGAAACGTCTGATCATGATGAGCTACTTGAAATTGTCCTAAAATCTGAGCCTGAATATGCTAGAGCACACTTCCCAGGAAAAGTTAGGCAAGTAGAGAAACGACTTAAAAACATTTAGATCAATGAGACTCATCGATACTTCCAAAAAGTTTAATTTCTTCTGGATCTAATGTTTCACTCCAGTTCGCTGGGCATAATTCAGGATGAATTTCCCAAAGAGGGGTTAATACAAATCTTCTTTCATTGATTCTGGGGTGGGGGATAGTCAACAACTCTGACTCGATCCGACAACCTTCATAGAAAAGTATGTCTACATCTAAAGTTCTCGGTCCCCAGCGAATTGTTCGTTGACGTGCAGCCCCGGCTTCGATCCGTTGACATTTTCTTAATAGAGCGTGTGGGTCTAAAGAGGTTTCAATTGACAACACTAGGTTTAGGTAAGCATCTTGCTCAGAAGGTCCGCCGATAGGTTCTGTTTCATAAATTGAAGAGATTTTCAGTTTCCTCTCAAAACTGTCGCAGGCGAAACGAAGGTAACTCATCCGGTCACCAATATTTGAACCCAACGCTATTACAGCAGAGGAGGAAGTAACTAAATTGGAATCCGTAGATTGCTTTCGCCATATGTTTACAGAAGTGCTAGAAACATCAACTGGGATGGGGGGTCGCAGTTTGGTGATCGTGACTTCAACTGCCAGAACTTTTTGAAAACTTAAAACTTCATCAGCTACTCTTTGAGCTAAGCGTTCCAAAAGAAGGTCTTTGCTTTCTTTAGCAACCTTATAAACCTGCTCTGTGACGGAACCATAATTAGCGGTATCATCAAGCTCATCAGTCAATGAAGACTCGCTTAAATCAATCTCTAGTTTCAAGTCGATCTGTATCGGCTGCTCTGATACACGCTCTTGCTCTAATACACCGATTATAGTTGATACACGTATTCCATTAATCTGAATTGAATCGTTACCAAGTTGAAGTATTGACACAAAGAAACACTAGAGAAAAAAGGCTTTAAAAATAGCAAAATGTGACCGTTATCTCATGTGACCGTTATCTCATTGTTAATAACGTTTTAAAAAGGAGTTGTATGACTGATTCAGAAAATCTAGAAGAATGCTGGTTGGACGACGAAGTGCGAGAAGAACTTTTACGAGCACAAAATGAATGCATTTTTATGTGGGTTAACAACTCAGGGCAACCTTTCGGCGTAACGATGAGTTACATCTGGCGTGATGGAAGTTTTTGGCTCACCTGCGCTAAAGCAAGGAAACGTGTGCCTGCAATAGAAAAAACTGGTTATGCAGCAATAACTATCACATCAAAAGGAACTGACTTAGGAACAGGAAAAACAGCTTCGTATCGTGGGCCCTGCACCATACATGAAGATGAAGAGACATTGAATTGGATGCTTCCCGAACTTGCTACCGCCGTAAGACCGGAAAGTGAAGAAGGAGCGAAAGCCTTTCTTGAACATTTGGATACGCCCAACCGTGTAGTACTCAAATTGACACCTGAATACAAACTTGACTTTGACAGTTCAAAGATGTGGCAACACCGACCAGACGCCGCACCACCAGGGCGACTATGAAAGTTGCTATCACGGGTGCGAGTGGATTTTTAGGTTCACATTGCGTAGCAAAAGCAGTTGAGAAGGGTCATCTAGTTCGAGTTCTTGTTCGTGACCCTGAAAAGACGACAGATGCTCTTGAAATGCACGGAATAAAAAAAGATCTGGTTGAGATTGTCTATGCAGATTTAGCAGATGAAAGATCTCTTGACAGTGGATTAGAAGGTGTCGATACCCTTTTACACACTGCAGCGATCTTTAGCTTAAGTCCATTAGATGCTAAATCGATGATTTCTATTAACCCTTCAAGTACAAAAACTCTTTTAACTTCTGCTGTGAAGCATGAGCTTAAACAAACGGTTTACGTTTCGACCATGGGAGTTTTTGCACCCATTAGCGGTGGTGATATTAATGAAAATACTGAAACTTCGACAGGATTAGGGCCTTATACGAAAAGTAAAATTGAATCGGAAAAAATTGCCAGAGATTTTCAGCATGGTGGCGCACCCGTGAATATCGTTTATCCAGGTGGAATTTTCGGGCCTAAAGATCCGAATCCTAATTTAAGCGATTCGATGGGAATGCTTACAGAGATCCTTAAACGAAATCTAGGTTTAACAGCTAGTTCAGCTAAATTAGCCATGGTTGACGTGAGAGACGTTGCCGATGTGTGTGTGGGAGCGTTAGAAGTAGAGTCTAAAAATGCTCGGTACCATGCATGGGGCGAACTGGTAACAATGGATCAGGTAATAGATCTCGTTAAAAAAATTACCGACAGAAATATCCGTTTCTACTCAACACCGTTGTTCTTGCTGGATGCTATGGGAACTTTTGGAGAAGTTTTTACTTTGGCGACACGCATTAGGCTGCCTTTTGCAAAAGAGTCGATGAAAATGTTTACCCAAAATGCGCGCGTGAATGGACCAGGAAAAATTGATCAGTCTAGAGCTAATACTGATTTTGGTTTTCAAAATATTTCACTAGAAGAATCTCTCAGGGATGCTTTACTGTGGCTGCATCAGGCGGGTCACTTGACAGATAAGCAATCGGGAAAATTAGCAAACATCTGACCCCCGAATTCACAAATCTTTTAATACGTGTAAAATCAAATTATGTACAAGTACGCGAAATTAAAAGCTGCAGCAGCCGTTATTACCGCATTGTCGGTGATGATTCTGGCTATC
>CERR01104533.1_pt1 | contig 10164 bp, 8 predicted proteins | sample 530841 | NCBI WGS metagenome assembly CERR01 (sample SAMEA2621021, study PRJEB7988) | marine metagenome | biome: marine biome (ENVO:00000447); feature: surface water layer (ENVO:00002042); material: "saline water (ENVO:00002010), including plankton (ENVO:xxxxxxxx)" | depth 5 m | reverse complement strand
TGAATCGCCAATTATAGAAATGCATCACTACATGCCTTGGCTATTGCAACGTACTCGTGAATTAGGGGGAATAATCGAAGAAAATATAGTAGAAGATTTGGATGAGATTTCTGCAGAAGTTATTGTAAATTGTAGTGGTATTGGTGCTAGGGACCTATGCCAAGATACAGAGGTCAAACCAGTTCGTGGCCAGATTATCTACATAAATCAAGACCCAGGATTTGGTCGGTTTGACCAACAACCTGAGACCTTGACCTATACCATTGCTAGGAGGGATTGTACAGTACTTGGAGGAACTGCTCAAAATGACGATTGGAGCCTTGAATTACGTGATTCTGACCGTGAAACTATCCTACAAAAATGCGAAGCAGTTTGGCCCGAACTCGACCGAAGCAAGATTATCGGAGAATCAGTTGGACTACGTCCTTCAAGAAGTGAAGTTCGTTTGGAATCTGAGATCGTTAATGGCACCTTAATCATCCATAATTATGGACATGGAGGTGCAGGAGTGACCCTTTCCTGGGGTTGTGCTGACGAGGTTGTTTCACTTATCGAGGGCTCTTGATGGATGAGAAATCTGAGATTTTTGATATAGTCAATGATAGTGACAAGGTCATTGGATCTGCTAGTAGGAGTGAGGTTCACAATAGGGGTCTGAAGCATAGGTCTGTCCATCTACTAATTTTCAACAAACAAGGGTCAGTCCTACTACAAAAGAGATCTATAGAAAAGGATACATTTCCAGGAACGTGGGACTCTTCAGTATCCGGACATGTTGATTCGGGTGAGACCTATGATGAAGCCGTAATTAGAGAATCATGGGAAGAATTGGGAGTTAAGTTCGACGAGGTTCCAGAGAAGATCTTCAAAGTGGATTCTTGTAAGGAAACTGACAATGAATTCTCTTGGATTTTTCGGCATTTTTCAGAAGGTCCATTTTCACCCAATTTGGATGAAATTTCTGAAATTAAGTGGTTCACAATGCAATCGTTAGATGATTCTAATCTGGAAGACTCAGCGGTATTCTCACCAGCCTTTTCATTAATTTGGAGTAAATTAATGAATAATCCAGAGGGCGATTCTAATACGCAGATTTAGTAGTGGTAATTACTACTGCACCAATCTTGTAAGGATCTCCATTAGAGGAGGGTCGTCTGTCTTCTAATCGGCCCTTCCAACCATCTTCGATTGTGCCGATTGGAATTCGAATTGAAGCGCCTCTATCTGAGACTCCGTAGGAGAATTCGTGTATACTTTGAGTCTCATGAAGACCGGTGAGCCTCTGCTCGTTGTGTGCCCCATAGACATCGATGTGCTTCATGATATTCTGACCAAAGGCCTCGCAAATCTGACTCATGAGCTCCTCTCCACCTTCATCTCTCATTCTTCCATCACTGAAGTTAACGTGCATTCCTGAACCATTCCAGTCTGTAGCTCCGAGCGGCTTTGGATGCCATTCAATCGATAGTCCGTATTTTTCTGCATTTCTTTCCGCAAGATATCTTGAAACCCAAATTTGATCGCCGGCTTCTTTAGCCCCCTTTGCGAATATTTGGTATTCCCATTGCCCCACTGCAACCTCTGCATTGATTCCTTCGACATTCAAACCTGCATCTAGGCACATGTCAAGATGGGCTTCGATAACATCCCTTCCGAAAGTGTTCATAGCCCCAACAGAGCAATAGAACTGGCCTTGAGGAGTTTGGTCTCGAGGAAATCCAAGTGGTAGGTTGGATTCAGGATCCCATAGGAAGTACTCTTGCTCATATCCGAACCAGAAATCGTCATCGTCTCCATCAATAGTAGCTCTACCGTTTGAAGCATGAGGCGTTCCATCAGCATTCAGGACTTCACACATTACAAGATAACCATTGATTCTATCTGGATCTGGACAAATGAAAACTGGCTTCAATAGACAGTCTGAATCACCGCCTTCTGCCTGCTGGGTTGACGAACCATCGAATGACCACATTGGACATTCTTCAACGGTTCCACCGAAATCTGATCTAATCATCGTTTTGCTTCTCATGCTCTGTGTAGGCTCATAGCCGTCTAGCCATATGTACTCAAGTTTGGACTTAGAGGTCATAGGGATTACGCGAGATTAAGCGGTTAATATATTTGACCATGCGTCTAACAATTCACATAATATTTGTACAATATATTATAATAACTCTATAAAATTGTACAATTGTATATAATATACTGTAAATAAAATACAATTATGAAAAATAATACTCGATATTACACAAAATCTCGACAAACGAAAAGTTATGACTTAACTTGATTAGAAAATCTCTTCCTTACAAGCACCTTCAAAAGTGTGATTTCCTCGAACAAACTCAATGGGTCTAAAAGATGCGTGGAGCATACCCGATTTTCGCCGTTTATTGATAGGAAACGGCGTCAATATGCTTGGCAGTTCCATCTTCATTATTGGAATGGGGTGGACCATAGCAGAGGTGGGCGGCCCCAAAGCCTACGGCATGGTTTTCACCGCCTATTTTCTTGGACACCTACCTTTGTTATTGTACGGAGGAATGGTTGTTGACAGAATGCCGCGGAGGACTGTTGCGCTCATTTCAGATGTTTCCCAAGCAGTACTAGTCTTGTTAGCAATGGTTGCATTGATGGCGGGCTATGATGTGATCAATACTTTACTTGTCATTACCTTCCTTACCGGAGGCGCCGGCGCATTTTCGATCCCGGCTATTGGCGCCTTAGTCCCAGACCTAGTGGAGGAGGAAATTCTACCTCAGGCTAATGCCCTCAGAGGCGTGGCCATGACCGCTGCTTGGATGCTGGGACCATTAATTGGAGGTTTTACAGTGGAAAATTGGGGAATAGAGATATGCCTTTTCCTTGATGTGTTGACTTTCCTCTTTAGCGCGGTTGTTTTGTGGACCATAGCGGAGATTCCAATTCAGAGGGATAAAGATGCTGAGAGTCTGAAGGAAGAAGTGGCTGAGGCGTGGGCTTTCGTCAAAACTCAGCCATGGCTATTAGCGGGAATTGTGATGGGCATGATATGGCATGTCGGCGACTCAGCGATAGAAATAGGAATCCCTTTCATAATTGAAAACAAAGGACTTGGTGCGAAGGAATTCGGAATCTTCGGCGCTGTTGGTGCAGGGGGCGCCTTGATTGGTTCGTTGATAGCTGGTATTAGGCCCATCTCGAAGGAATCCAGAGGCCTAGTATTCTACGTACTGATAGGTAGCATCGCATGGTGTATGCTGATATGGGCAATGCCCATACCATTCCTACTAATTCTGTTATTCGTTCTTATCGAGGGAGTTCTAGGAGGAACCCTAGTAGTAATATGGAGAACTACTATGTCTGATAGTGTGGACCAACACCTAAGGGGTAGAGTCAACTCCCTCGATGCGATTGGTTCCCTAATTTTCATCCCTCTATCCCCTCTAGTAGGTGGTTGGATGATAGCCGAGACTAATGTTCTGACTACCTTCACTATAGCCGTCTCGATAATGGTCCTGACAACGATGGCCGGTCTAATCGTACCGTCATTCAGGCGCTTTGAAAGAGTTGACTCCGATTTATTCCCAATCAAGCATTCTCAAACTCAATCTGACTAATATCAACATCGAACCATTTCTTGTAATATTCATACTGCAGCCTGACTGTAAATATCAGAAGAAGTATGTAGATTGTCCAGGCGGCTGATGTACGACCCATGTAAATTGGTAATTCTACCAGAATTAGTCCATCGAAGATTATGCAGCAAATAAGGTAGAGCACGCGTCCGAGGGTGAGGAATATACTCTCCCCCTCTTGAGCAAGTACTCGCTTTAGTCGGTTTTCTCTCCATGTATCTGCTGCCCTCTTTAATCTCCAGAATGCAGCTTCCTCCTCCTCTCTCTTATCAATGAATTCAGGAGGTTCGATTTCAACTTCCAGAGACGATTGCGAGTCCTCTGGCATCTAATCACTCAATCTGTCCAAATCGTTTGGACTGAGAAGGTCTTCGGTGACTCAATCATCCACCATAGGCAGACTGCCACCTGCTTCTACTGGGAAATGACAGGAAACTTTGTGCCCGCCTGAAACTATATTCAATTCGGGTTCGTCAACATCACACTTGCCTTCGACGGCAATAGGGCACCTTGTATGGAAACTACAACCAGTTGGTGGATTTGCGGGGCTCGGAACATCTCCGGTTAGAACTATCCTCTTCTTCTGGGTATCCTCTACTGTTGGTTGAGGTATAGCAGACAAAAGAGCATGAGTGTAGGGGTGAGCAGGCTTAGCAAATAGTTCATCTGTTTTTGCAATTTCTACTATCTTTCCTAGATACATCACTGCAACACGATCACTTATGTGGTTGACAACATTCAGAGAGTGAGTTATGAAAATGAAGGTTAATCCTCTTTCCTTTTGTATTGAGTCAAGTAGATTCAGAACCTGTGCTTGTACTGAAACATCTAATGCAGAAGTTGGTTCGTCTAGGAGTATGAAATCAGGATCCAAAGACAGAGCCCTCGCCAATGCAATCCTCTGCTTTTGACCACCAGAGAATTCATGAGGAAAGCGGGTCATATGATTTGGTTTCAAACCGACAATTGTCAGTAAATCAGCAACTTTCTTGGTTAATTGCGCTCCATCTGCTAGTCCGTTTACGATAAGAGGTTCAGCAATTATTGAACGCACTGACATCCTAGGGTTCATTGAACCGCCAGGATCTTGAAATACAATTTGCAATCGGCGACGAAGTTCCTTACGCTTCATACTGAAAATGTCCACACCTTCGAATTGGATGGTGCCCTCTGTTCTTGGTATCAAACCCATGATAAGACGTCCAAGAGTTGTTTTACCGCAGCCAGATTCGCCGACTATGCCAACAGTTTCTCCTCTTTGGATATCTAAGTCGACTCCATCTACGGCGCGTACATGAGCAGTCACAGGAGAGAACATCCCTGCCTTGATTGGGAACCATTTTCGGGCATTTCTAATTTCGATTAATGGAGATGAATCTTCACTCATTGTCAAAACCCACCCCCTGATTTTAGGAACTCCTCTGAGGAGAATTCAGACTGGGCATTCTGTAAATCAACGGTCAAATCGGTATGATGACAGGCAGCGAAGTGACCTGCAGAAACTTCCTGCATTTGGGGGGGCTTAGTCCTGCATAAGTCATCAGCAAATGGACACCTTGGATGGAATCTGCAACCATCGAACTTTTCATTGGGATCAGGCACTTGACCAGGGATTATTGGTAAATCGACTCTCTCTTCACCAGCTTCTTTTATTCTTGGTATACTGTGTAAAAGGCCAATCGTGTATGGCATTCGAGGTGAACCCAGAACCTGTTCAAGGGAACCAGTCTCAACTACTGACCCAGCATACATCACAGTGACTGCATCACAGGTTTCTGCAATTACACCTAAATCGTGAGTTATCATCATGATTGCAGTGCCTTCTCTATCCCTTAGATCTTTCATTAAATTCAGAATTTGAGCCTGTATAGTTACATCAAGAGCTGTTGTGGGTTCGTCAGCGATCAATAATTTAGGCTCACAGGCCATCATCATGGCAATCATCACTCGCTGCCTCATTCCTCCCGATAATTCGTGAGGATACATCTTCACAACCGCCTCAGGATTTGGAATTCTAACCTCTTTCAGTATATTTACAACTTGACGACTGTGTGCGGAATCAAGACTGAAATAACTAGAAAGTTGGATTGGAGGTATTGCCAGTATGGCAATACTCAGTATTATTGTCATCAATACTCCAAATGGAATCCACAACAGAACAATAATAACAATCCAAGATACAAAAAGTAGTGAATATTTTTCCCTTACGAAATTCTCTAACACCCCCATAGATCCTGTGCTAAGCACAAGAGTGGGTTCGGCAGTCCCAACAGAGTTGTCTAATGATGAAGGTACAATATCCATTGCCTGTTTATTCCTGTAAGGAATTACAGATGCTCCTATTAGCCATACAAATAAAACTACAAAACCAAATAGGAAATATTTGGAAGCAAGTAATCCAATGGTTTCATCTGCGTTATTTGTTTGGTGAATCCCTAGGATTACTAGAGTTGCGATTATGATTGGCAAAGCACCATTCCAATCGTTTCGCAAATAATTTACCAGCAATTCTATTGGGCTAATAATCGCTTTTGCGATTTTGAGGAATTGATTTGTTTCAGTATTATCTAGCCTTCCATGTTGCTTCAATACTTCAGAAACTTGCTTTTCAACCGTATAAAGAGGATTTAGGGCAGTCATTGGTTCTTGGAAAATCATCGAGATTTTATTACCTCTAATTGAACGCATAAATCTCTCATGTCTACTTCTTGGTGCATCAATAATTCGTCTTGAAACAAAACTTATTGTAAATGCAATTAACATAATAACCGAGGCTTGTAATCCCTGTATTGGTGCAAAAAAGGTCCAAAATAAACAAAGTAGTAACCCTATAGTGAAGAATGAACTGAAATATTTGAGTATTGAGAGAGTTTTTTCTGTGTTCTCGGGAGTTTTGTGAATTAATTCTTCACCGTCAAAAATAATGCTTCCTTCATCAATATCACAAGTTGCTAACCCGATTGTAACGAGGGAGGTCACTGACTTACCACAACCAGATTCACCAACGACGCCCATTATTTCACCTTGGTTTACGGAAAGTGAAACCGAATGAAGAGCCTCTACGGGGCCATCAAGCGTGTCAAAATGGACTCTGAGACCTTGTATATCCAACAATTTTGACAAAACTCTCACCTCCTATTTTTGGGATCGACGACGTCCCGCAATCCGTCACCAAGCAAATTGAATCCTAATGTAGTGTAGGCTATTGCCAAACCAGGGAATAAAACTAACCAGTAATCCTGGGGGAAATGGGACCTTCCATCAGAGACTAATTTACCCCATTCGGCAGCACCCGGCTCAGCGCCTAAACCTATGAATGAAAGGCCAGAAGCAGATAGAATGGTACCACCAATGTCCAACGTAAATGCGACCAAAAGTGGGGCCCAAGCATTTGGTAAGATATGCCTAAACATAATTCGACCAGAGGGTGCGCCTACACTCTTTGCAGCCTCTACAAATGTCATTTCCTTGACATACAATACTTGGCCACGAATCAGCCGTGCATATCCAGGCCAGCCAGTGAATACCAAAGCGATTTGAATCTTCCACAATCGATCGAAATTATCAATGATTACAATTTGGTTATCTGTATCATCTGACCATGAAAATAGAATAATTGCAGCAAAGAAGATTATCGCCGTTCTCAGGGTAAGATAACGGTAAGGATTTTTCCAATTTAGCGTATTTAGTGCTCTTTCAGAGAACCCTTCTATGCTGAAATTCTTTGTCATTCGATTATCCAGAGTTAGTAACCCTGCAAACACGGAAATCACAATGAAACTAAAAAATAGCCTCCAAGTTCTAGTATCGCTCGTCTCAAAGAGACCTTCCCATATACCATACAAACCTAATGGAAGTAACAAAACTGCCCCCAATCCTACAGCAAGTAAGGCTGCAGGTTCAATTCGAGATAATGTATCCTCCGATCCGGGCATCAATACAGAAATAATTGCAGACCTAAATGGGACTATCAACATTAGAATCAATGGTAAAATGGCTAGAGCTAATGGGATTGCTAGGTTATCTATTGCTTGCAACGCTGCTACGAAAGCAAGTGCTAAAATTAATCCAGGAACTGCAAAGAAGATATCTGTAATCCTCATAATTACCTCATCAACTCTACCTCCAAAATATCCGCTAATACTACCAATAATCGTACCAATGATTACTGTCAAAGTAGCCACTGTAAATCCTATTGTCAAAGACACTCTGGAGCCATAGAGGATTTTACTGAACAAATCTTGTCCTTCATCATTGGTTCCAAAAATACACACATCATAGCCCTCAGGCATCCACCAATGGTGCATTTCTTCATTTTCGAATTTGTAAATAAGTTTGATTTGAGTGACCGAATTATTTTCCATCAATTCATCCGCTATCCAGAAATAACTATTGTTTGTTGGATCAAGATATACTAAATCAATAGAAATCGAATTACCATTCCTATCAACAACCTCTTTGAATTCGGTAACAACTAGAATATCCTCATAGAAGGAATTGTCTTCGGCAATTTTTACTGGACTCAAAGCATTAGTCGCATTTGCATCCCAACGCCTTAGGTTAGTCAGAGAGACCTTCTGATTCCTAGTGTCGCATTCTTCTGAAAATGGTGCGGCTTTTCTAGGCTCGTAATCGATATGCCATACATCTCTTGTGTCTTGTAAGTTCCTACCGGGGTGCTCAACTGCGATATCATCAGCAAAAATGGAAACAGTAGAAATGGAAATGACCATCAATAATCCCGCTACAGCTAGTAATGACCTTCGGTAAATTTTCCAGCCTCGCTGTAAATCATACCTAGCTTGGGCTGCTCGCTCAAGGATTCGACGACGGCTTTCAGCCCTATCCTCAGAGCCGTCTTCCCAACTCATTCTAATCTCACCCTTGGATCAACTACGCCGTAGAGAATATCTACAATAAGATTCGACATTAGGAAAATAATGGCAGTGATTAGAGTCACTCCCATCAACACAGAGTAATCTAAATTGATGATAGCATCAACAGCAACATTACCCATTCCATAGAATGCAAAAATAGATTCTGTAAGGACTGCGCCGCCTATTGCACCACCTATCGAAAAACCCAAAATTGTGAGTATTGGCACCAATGCATTTCTACAAGCATGAACGATAATAACCCGAGATTCGGACAATCCTTTGGCTCTAGCAGTTCGGACATAATCCTCATTCATAACTTCCAATAAACTTGCTCGCATGTAGCGTAACAAAGATCCAGCACTTGCAATACCAAGTGTGAAAGAGGGCAATACCAAATGTACTAAGGTATCATTGAATAATTTTGAATTAGATGAATAATCAGGATGAATATTTGCTAATGCTTCATCAGTAACAAACCAGCTGTCTACTAGATGGAAGCCAGTTCCACCTGAGGGATACCAAGAGGGGTAACAGGCTATTCCTGAAATTGCAGTATCGCAAAGGCTTGAGGTACGATCAGGATAAGTTAGAGCGGTATCATGTCTTCCATAAATTGGCAGACATCCACCTTCCGTCCCAAAGATAGGGTCGCAAATACCTCCCACATCTGGACCGGTTCCAAAGATTAATTGAAGCATCATTGCTAACCAGAATATTGGAAGCGAGACAAATGCGATTGCTAGAAAACGAGAAATGTGGTCAAAGACTTGGTCTTGCCAAACAGCACTAAGAATACCAAGTGTAATTCCAATTGGGTAAGCCATCAATAATGCAAACAGAGCCATTTCCAAGGTTACAGGAGCAGCATCTCGAACAACCTCTGAAGTAGGTCTGTTATAGGTTGTAGAGTCTCCCCAATCGCCTTCAGCTAAATTAACCAAATACAACCTAAATTGTTCTACAACTGGCTCATCTAATCCTAACCGCTCTCTTTGAAGTTCAAGCATTGTTTTACCAGTCACGGGGTCAACTAAGCCGCATCTTTCACCGCATAAAATAGCAGCGGGATCTGCAGGGATAATCTGAGCTATTGCGAAAGTAAATACAGTGACTCCAATCATCACAGGAATCAGAAGAATTATTCTTCGTACGATGAATTCACTAGTCTTCATGGAATTACACAACCGTATATCTCTCAATCATATTATGAAATAAATCACTGTTGTGAACATATGCTTCCTTTCTTTCAATGCTTACGCCTGTTAATCGTTCGACTTTTCCCCCGCGCCAGCAAATCCCGACGCGGGGGTTTTCGTAAATCAGAAATTAATTCTGGTTTCAGTTATCAGCATTCGCCGATGTATGATCCGGAGACCTTCGCCAACTTATCCCAGTTGAAGAAATAGTCTCCACCAATTGCATCGTATGCAGGTGGGCACATGTGGTCAGCACCGACTCCTACACCAGCATACTGGCCTAGTAGAGCCATTGTTGGTGAGGTGACCCAGAGGTCGTATGCATCTGCATATAATTGCTCTCGAGCATCCGAGTCTTGTTCCTTCCTAGCATCTAGCAGAATTTCGTCCAATGCATCATTCTCGAAGTAACCATGGTAGGCATCTCCACCAATGTCAGCGCTTCCTGCGAATGGTGACCAGTAGTTATCTGGGTCC
>CERR01033887.1_pt1 | contig 10181 bp, 9 predicted proteins | sample 530841 | NCBI WGS metagenome assembly CERR01 (sample SAMEA2621021, study PRJEB7988) | marine metagenome | biome: marine biome (ENVO:00000447); feature: surface water layer (ENVO:00002042); material: "saline water (ENVO:00002010), including plankton (ENVO:xxxxxxxx)" | depth 5 m | reverse complement strand
TATTTTCCTCTAATTGATCAGTTAGAGCTTTATATTCGTCTTTATTTAGTTTCGACTTGGCCAAGTGATCTAAAATAATAGTCTGATACTTAACTTGCAATAAATGTTCTCTTCTCTTCTTTTCTTCAGAAGATATTAATTGCTTATTCATTTATTGCACTTGACCTCTATACATTTTTTTATGATTTTGGTCAGAATTTAGTTTTTCAAATTTAAAACCATTATGGCTAGTGCCTCTATAAAATCCTTTATCTAAAGATACTTTTTTTTCAGAAATTATATTTTGACTTCCTCTATATTGATTTTTCATAGTTTTCTCCTTAAATTATTATTAAAATATTACATATGATACAGAACTTACACACATAACACAGGTTTGTCAACTACATAATTATATTTTTTTATTGTTTTTATTAAAAAAATTGATAAAAGGTCAATTAATGGTGCTTTTTAGCTAAGAGGGAAGCAGGTTAAATACCTGCACTGTACCCGCAACTGTAATTAGGGAGCGAGAAATCTAAAAGCCACTGGTTTATTACTGGTAAGGCGATTTCAAGTGATGATCTATTAGTCAGGAAACCTGCCATTATGTCGTTCGTTCAGGGCCGGGAATAGCTTTTTGAACAGGATTTTCCTTAGAAACGATTAATTTTTATTAGTAGCGAAAGCTATATTGTTAATAATATTTGTGAGGAAATCATGAAAATATATAAATTTACATTTTTTACATTACTTTTGAGCTTCTTATTACCTGAGTATTCTTATTCACAGGAGTCAGGTGCTAACTCTTTAAGTTCGAGTGAAATCGAAAATATAATTATAAGGAGCACAAGAATTCCAGCTGGAGCAAAAGATATCGGCTCTAGTCTATATATAATTAATGAGGATCAAATTAAGGCACGTGGTTTTAAGGATGCTATTGATGCAATTAGTTCTGCTCCTGGAGTAACTTCAAAACAGAATGGAAGCTTTGGTGGTGTTGGAACAATAAGAATTCGTGGAGCATCCAGCTCTCAAACTTTGGTTTTAGTTGATGGCGTTCCTGTGAATGATGCCTCTTCGCCTGGAGGGGGATATAATTTTGAGTATTTAAATACATCAAATATTCAGTCAATTGAAGTTCTCAAAGGTTCCCAATCAACTTTATGGGGTTCTGACGCAATAGGTGGGGTTGTAAATATTTATACTAAGCAGTCCGAATCAACTTCTTTTGGAGCTTCAGCTGAAATTGGATCTTTTGGATTAAAAAGAGGAAGTACTGATATAAATTTTGCAGGATCAAATAGTAGGTTTAGAATAAGTACATCAAAAACGTCAATTGATGGAATCAGCAAGGCTGATGAAAAAGATGGTAACTCTGAAGATGATGGATTTGAAAGTGAATCATACTCAGTGAATGGATCTATTGATCTTAATTCTTTAACTTTAAAAGGCTCATTATCTTATATGGAATCTCAAGTAGAGTACGATAGTTACGGCTTCGTTACAGGTGTCCAAGATGGAGATGAGAAAAGCAATACTGATGAATTTATAGGATCTATTTCAGCAAATTTTGATCTTTTTGATAGTAAGCTTCAAAATTCAATTTTTATAAGTCAATCGGATATCAATCGAGATTATTATTCTAAAGGCTCTTTCTCTTTTGGAGCAGAAGGAAAAAGAGAACTAATTCGGTATCAAGGCAATATTGAAGTAAATGAGTTTAATAAAATAGCTTTTGGTTTAGAAAGCGAAGAAAGCAAAGTAGACGCAGATAATTCTACTATAGACGGATCTTTCTTATTATATGAATTTAAGCCAAATAATAAAATTATTATTTCTTCAGGAATAAGGAATGATGACCATGAGGGCTTTGGTTCAAAAACAACAAGAAGAATAAGCGGTACTTTTAAACCATTCGATAATTTAATAATTAGATCGAGCTGGGGAGAAGGTTTTAAGGTTCCAACTATTTTCCAATCAACATATTTTTGTTGTGGTGCCACAAGTGCAAATAGTGCAATAAGGCCAGAAACATCAACATCTTATGATTTTGGATTTGAACTATTTTTCAACGAGATGAAAAGTAATCTTAGCATTACTTATTTTGATCAAGATATTAATGACCAAATAAACTTTTCATTTGGCCTCGGAGGCTATGAAAACATAGATAAAGTAAATTCTAAAGGATTTGAAATTGCTTTAGATTATCAAATTTCAAAACTTATGAGTTTGTATCTCAATTATTCCTATATTGACTCAGTTGACGGAAACGGATCTTCACTTTTTTATGTGGCTAAAGATTCCGGAGAAGCTGGCCTTATTTATGAATCAAATAATAGTTATTCAGGATCTATAATAGCAAGATACAATGGATCCGAGTCCAGTAGTTATGGAAAAATTGATTCTTGGATTCGTTTTGATATAAATGGTTCCTATAGGCTTTCAAGTACCAACGAGCTTTATTTTCGCATTGAGAATTTACTGGATGAAGAGTATCAACAGATTTTTGGTTATGGGACTCCGGAAAGATCAGGATTTATAGGCTTAAGAGTAAAGTTTTAAGAAAAGTCTTCTGCTTTAGCTTGTTTTTTTTTATGGAATTATGTTAATTCAATATTTGGATTCTTAAATAAGTTATAAGTTGGGAGATAAGTATGATTAATTCTATTTACGGTAATTTTTTAGGCGCAGCACCAAATTGGTATAAGAATACAATTATTTCTTTTCTAATTGTTAACCCAATTATTCTGATAGTCTTGAAAGCAATGAGTCTTCCAGCAGGGTTCATTCTTGGGTGGATAATCTTAATCCAGTTTATTTTTACTCTAGCTATGGCACTTAAATGCTATCCACTTCAACCTGGAGGATTGATAGCAATTGAGTCTGTTATTATGGGGTTAACAGATACGAAACAAATTTATTATGAAGTAGATGCTAATCTTAAAGTAATTTTACTTTTGGTTTTTATGGTGGCAGGTATTTATTTCATGAAAGATTTTCTTCTGTTTATCTTTACCAAATTATTAATAAATATAAAAAATAAAAGATCCTTAGCATTATTATTTGTCTTTTCTGCTGCTTTTTTATCTGCCTTTTTAGATGCATTAACAGTTATGGCAGTTTTGATTGCTGTGGCCGTAGGTTTTTATCATGTTTATAAAAATGTTGCTGAGAAAGAAGATGGATTTTCTGAGGATTCAGATGACTTTACAATATTTAAAGGTTTTCTTAGGAATCTTCTTATGCATGGTGCCGTTGGAACAGCTTTAGGGGGAGTTTCAACAACAGTTGGAGAACCTCAGAATCTTTTAATCGCCAGTGTTGCAGATTGGTCATTTGTTGAATTTTTTATAAAGATGCTTCCTATTTCTTTTCCAGTATTTATTTGTGGTCTATTGACTTGTTATTTATTAGAGAGATTTTCATTATTTTCATATGGGGTTCAATTACCAGACCATATAAGACAGATTCTCATTGATTTTGATAAAAGTGAGACTTCAAAAAGATCTCAGGCGCAAAATATGAAAATCATAACTCAAGCTTTAGTTGCAGTTATATTGGTTTTTTCTCTTGCCTTTGGTCTAGCTGCAGTAGGCTTAATTGGTTTAATGATAATTGTTCTTTTAACAGCATTTAATGGTGTAATAGAGGAGCATCAATTAGGTAAAGCTTTTGAAGAGGCATTGCCTTTTACAGCACTTCTAGTTGTTTTCTTCGCAATTGTTGCTGTAATTCATGACCAACATTTATTTTCTTTTGTAATCAACTATGTTTTGACCCTTAAGCAAGAGACGCAAATACCAATGTTTTTTATGGTTAACGGAATATTATCAATGATAAGCGATAATGTTTTTGTTGCAACAATCTATATAAGTGAGGTAAAGGCCGCTTTAGATAGTGGTGCAATTGGTAGAGAGCAGTTTGATTTATTGGCTATTGCTATTAATAGTGGAACAAATCTTCCTAGTGTAGCAACACCAAATGGGCAGGCAGCATTCTTATTTCTGCTAACATCATCTGTTGCGCCTTTATTAGGTCTTTCTTATTTAAGAATGGTTTTAATGGCTCTTCCTTACACTGTTGTTCTATCTGTTATAGGTGTTTTATCTGTTATATTTATTCTTCCACATTTTTAAACTTGATTTCACAAGTATAATTAGTGGTTATTTATAAAATAGATTTTTAAGAAAATTTTAATGATTAAAGTGTCTTATCCCAGTAAATAACATTGCAAGTTCTGCATTGTTTGCGGCCTCTATCACTTCGTCATCTCTAATTGATCCACCTGGTTGAATTATAGCGGTAACACCAGCATCGGCTGCTGCCATAAGCCCATCAGCAAATGGAAAAAATGCATCTGAGGCAACAACCGAACCAACAGCCAATGGTTCTTCTAAATTTATCATCTTTGCCGCATCATCAGATTTTCGAGCAGCTATTCTTGAAGAATCAAGCCTGTTCATTTGACCAGCGCCAATACCTACAGTTGATCCATCTTTTGCATAAACAATTGCGTTTGATTTAACATGCTTAGCAACTTTAAAAGCAAACAATAAGTCATCTAGCTCCTGTTCAGAGGGCTGTCGTTTAGTGACAACTTTTAAATTCTCTTTATCAACTATAATATTATCTTTTGTTTGTGCTAGAAACCCACCTGCAACAGACTTTATCATTACACCAGATTTTTCTGGATTGGCTAATCCACCTGTAATTAAAACTCTAAGATTTTTCTTACTAGATAAAATATTTTTTGCCTTATCGCTTATTGATGGAGCGATGATTACTTCTGTAAATATTTCAGAAATTTCCTTTGCAGTCTCACCATCTAATTCCTTATTCAATGCAATGATGCCTCCAAATGCTGATACAGAGTCGCATCTCAATGCCTTTTTGTATGCTGAATTTAAGTTATCCCCTGTAGCAACTCCGCATGGATTTGCATGTTTGATTATAGCAACTGCAGATTTTAATTTTGGATCAAACTCTGAAACTAATTCAAATGCTGCATTAGTATCATTAATGTTATTATAGCTAAGCTCTTTTCCTTGAATTTGATTGGCTGTTATTAAGCCACAAACATTTGATCCGTCGTTATAGAATGTTGCTTTTTGATGAGGGTTTTCTCCATATCTAAGATTTTGATGTTCAATTCCTCCAATAGACTTATATTTATTCAATGGCATATCTAACTCATTTGATAGCCAATTTGATATCGTTGAGTCATAAGCTGCTGTTCTTGCAAACGCTTTAAATGCTAATTTTTGGAGAGTTTCTTTTGTTAATGATAAATTATTGTCATTTATCTCATTAATAATTTCATCATAATCATCTGGGTCAACAATAACGCCGACACTTTCATGATTTTTAGCCGCGGCTCTTATCATAGCAGGGCCTCCTATATCTATATTTTCAATACAGGTTTTATAATCAGATTTATTTTTAATGGTATTTTCAAAGGGGTAGAGGTTAACAACCAATAAATCAATATTTTCAATTTCTTGCTCATTAATTGTCTTTTGATGATCTTTGTTGCTTCGTATATTTAAAAGTCCACCATGTATTTTTGGATGTAAGGTTTTAACTCTTCCATCTAGTATTTCTGGAAAGTTTGTTACTGATGATACATCTTTAACATCAATATTAGCATTTTTGAGTTTAGAAAATGTTCCGCCCGTAGATATGATTTCAATTCCAGCGTTATTAAGGGCGCTTGCAAATTTAACTATTCCTTTTTTATCAGAAACTGAGATAAGCGCTCTCTTTATAGCTGTCATTTATAACCCCCTTAAAGTTTTAATATTCTTTTCATACATATTTGGCCCACCACTAAATGTTGCTGTACCTGCTACCAAAACATTAGCACCTGCTTCAATAACCTTTGGGGCAGTTTTAAAATTAATTCCACCATCAACCTCTAGGTCAATATTTTTTCCCGTTTCATTAATCATTTCTCTTATTTTTTTTATTTTAATAAGCTGATCTTCCATAAAACTTTGTCCCCCGAAACCTGGAACTACTGTCATTACTAAAATTAAATCTAAATCCATAATTAGGTCTTCAAGAACATTTTCATTTGTGGATGGATTTAAAGAAAGACCACTTTTACACCCTAAGTTTTTTATTTTTTTAATCGTTTCTTTTGGATTTTTTTCCGCCTCAGGGTGGAAGGTAATTATATCTGATCCAGCATCTGCAAAACTCTCAAGGAGTGGATCTACTGGTTCAATCATCAAATGGACATCGAAAGTTTTTGAAGATGATTTTCTAATATCTTTTATGACTTCAGGGCCAATTGTTAAGTTAGGAACAAAATGACCATCCATTACATCTACATGGATATAATCTGCACCGGCATTTGTAATTGCTTCAATTTCTTTTCCTAGGCAAGAAAAGTCAGCTGATAAAATAGAAGGGGAAATTTTTATTTCATTGGTCATTTAGATTCATTAACAGAGCTTTTATTCTGAAGCAAGTTCTCACGCAATTTTCTTTATCCTTGCAATAAAAAAGCCATCATTTCCTCCGTTAAAATCAAAGCTATTTGGAAAGATTCTTAACCACTTATTTTTGTCTATTATCTTTAATTTTTTATCAATCTCTTGGGTATTTATTTTATCCAATATTGAGTCTTTTTTTCTTTTTAAAAAACTCTCAATTTGATATTCACCTTCCTCTTTTTCCATAGAACACGTGCAATAAATCAATACACCATTTTCTTTTAGTAGCCCCCAAGAAGCATCAAGTAGATCAGATTGAAGCTTTGCTAGAGAAAATATATCTGATTCTTTTTTTTGATGAATTATTTCAGGATTTTTTCTTAGTGTCCCTGTTGATGAACAGGGGGCATCTAAGATAATTTTTGACCAACTTTCTTTGGTAGAAAAATTTTTAATGTTCTCATTTTTAATATTAGATTTGTAATTGAGTCTTTTTAGATTTTGTTCCATTCTCAAAATTCTTTTTTTATTATCATCTATCGAAGTAACCTTTGCTCCCAGAGAAATTAATTGTGCAGTTTTTCCTCCTGGAGCTGCACATAAATCGAGGACTTCATCCTCAGGTTTAATGTTTAATAAAGTTACAGGAATTTGTGAGGAATAGTCTTGTACCCACCACTCACCTTCTTCATATCCTTCTAATTGTGATATTAATCCTGGCCCATGGAGTCTTATCGAGTTGTCCGTTATTTTTTTACCATTTAATTTTTTGGCCCATTGGTCTGTATTACTTTTTACATAAATATCTATAGGTGGATTTAAAAAAAGATGCGCACTAATAATCTCGTGATAATTTTTAGCCCAATCTCCCCTCCATTTATTTAATAACCAATAGGGAACCTTATCGCTTTCATTTAAATATTTTTCTGCTTTCACTTTGTTTCTTAATATCTCTCTACTCACACCGTTAATAAGGCCTTTCCAATTTTTTCCACATAACTCTACCGAAGTATTTACAACAGCATGGTCTGGCGTTTTTAAAAAAAAACTTTGGGCTACGCTAATTCTTAAAATCATTAAAACTTTTAAAGGTGTCTTATCTATTGGTTTTGATAAAAATTTAGTTAATAGATAATCAATAGACGTTAAATTTCTGAGAGTCGTTGAAACAAGAAGCCTGCAGAAAGATTTATCTTCATTTGCAAGCTTGGAAAAATGCGAACTTTTTTTTGTTGAAATTTCATATGCACTGTCTAAAGGTTTTTTATTATTTAAGATCTCTATTAGAATCTCTACAGCTTTTTTCCTGGTATAGGCCCCACCATTATTTATATTATCTTTTTTTACTTTTTTCATAATCAAGCTTTTATTTTCTATCATTGTTAGGCTATATATATCGGTATGTCCAAAAACTTAGATAATAATAAAGAAAAACAAAAAGCCAATGCTCAAAAAGCTCTTGCAGAGGCGGCTGAAAGAAAAAAGAAAATTGAAAAATTAAAGATGCCCAAGGAACTAGATGGACGTGATGGACCTGAGCCAACTAGGTTTAATGATTGGGAGAAAGACGGAATAACCTACGATTTTTAATTGAGTGTACTATATTAAGTGTTTGAATTTAAAAATTTCTGTCCTTTGAAATAAATCTGCTTTTTTATAAGGATCATTTTTTGACCATGACTCTGCAGCCTCTTTACTATCAACGTCTATAACAATTAAACTTCCGATCATAGTATCTTCCTCTGAAAGAAACGGCCCTGCAAATTTTACCACGTTAGTTTCCCCGACATAATTTAAATGTGCTTCTCTATTTAGCATCCTTGTTTCAATGGAGTTTTCCCTGTCTATACAAATCAAACAATAAAGCATTATTTTTCTCTCCTAATGGGCCGCGATAAAAGATCATCAATTATTTCGCCAAGCGATCTATTTCTCTCGATTAAATCATTAACGGCATTTGTTATAGGCATTTCAATACCAAGTTTTTTTGATAATTTATCTATTGCTTTTGCGGAATACATTCCTTCCGCAACAGATGATAAATTATTAGTTGCTTCATGCGCATTAAGTCCTTGTCCAAGCTTCATTCCTAAAGAAAAATTTCGAGAAGTTTCAGAATTACATGTTAATATTAAATCACCCATTCCAGATAATCCGGCCAATGTCTCCTCTTGTCCTCCAAGCGCAACAGCTAAGCGATTAATTTCAGAGTATCCCCTTGCTATAGTTGCCGCACGAGCACTGTCACCAAGGTTTTGTCCTTCTACAACCCCAGCGGCTATTGCAATAACATTTTTAGTAGCACCACCAATTTGAGCGCCTATAACATCCTCGCTTAAGTACGGTCGGAATGTTGCAAGATTTATGCTGTCAGCAATACTTTTACCTATAGCTGGATTTTTACATGCCAAAGTGACAGCGGTGGGTTTATTATTAACTACATCAATTGCGAAGCTTGGACCAGAAAGAACAGCTAGAGGATTATTTGGTATAATAGATTCCGCTATTTCGCTCATTAAACTTAATGTCTTCGTTTCTATTCCTTTAGAACATAAAACAATTGGTACTTCTTTACTTAAACTGTCTTTTAAATCATCCAGTATAGACCTCATGAATTGAGCAGGAGTCACCATTAAAAGTAAATCACAATCCAGAACGTCATTAAGATCATTTTGTGCAATTATAAGTTTAGAAAGCTTAATATTTGGTAAATAAAGGTCATTTGTATTTGATGTATTTATGCTTTTTACAACATCAGCTTCTCTAGCCCATAAATTTACCTGATTTCCTTGACGACTAATTACTTCAGCTAAAGCCGTTCCCCATGCACCAGCACCAATAACAGAGATCCTTTTGTAATGATGATAATTTTTTTTATTAACCATTTAAAACCTCATGAATTTTCATTTCCTCTAGCGGCCATCTTGCTCTTGCTGGAGTATCTAATTCATCACTTTGACCTCTCAGTAATCTTAAACCTCCTACCCAAGCTATCATTGCAGCATTGTCTGTGCAAAATTTCATTGGCGGTGCGATAAATCGCATTTTATGCTTTTGAGCAAGTAATGTTAAGTTGTCTCTAATAGCTTTATTAGAGGCAACGCCACCAGAAGCAACAAAATATTTAATCTCTGAGGTATTATTTTGAGCTAACATTTTATTAATGGCCTTTTCTGATTTAATTTTAATACAATCTATTATCGCTTGTTGATAGGATGCAGCTAAATCAGAGATTGTTTTTTCATCAATAGGCTCAATATTTTTTGCCTCTCTGATTAAGGAGGTCTTTAGGCCAGAAAAAGAAAAATTACAGTCATTAGAGTTTTGGAGTGGTCTTGGAAATTTATATTTTTTATTATTACCTTTTTTTGCTATTTTTTCTAATGCTGGACCACCAGGATATCCGATATCTAGAAATTTAGCCGCCTTATCAAAGGCTTCTCCTGCAGCGTCGTCAATTGTTGTTCCAATTTGGATATATTGACCTATGTCTTTAACCATAATTAATTGAGTATGACCTCCAGACACCAGTAATAAAATATATGGCGGATAAATATCATTTGTTAATATAGGCGTAAGAGCATGCCCTTCCAAATGATTAACGCCTATCAACGGAATATCTAAACCCACTGCTATTCCTTTTGCAGTGGTTAACCCTACAATCAGTCCACCTATTAGTCCCGGCCCTGATGTTGCTGCAACTCCATCAATATCTTGAATTTTTAAGGTAGCTTCATTAAGCGCCTGATCGATTAGAGGACT
>CERR01081277.1_pt1 | contig 10183 bp, 9 predicted proteins | sample 530841 | NCBI WGS metagenome assembly CERR01 (sample SAMEA2621021, study PRJEB7988) | marine metagenome | biome: marine biome (ENVO:00000447); feature: surface water layer (ENVO:00002042); material: "saline water (ENVO:00002010), including plankton (ENVO:xxxxxxxx)" | depth 5 m | reverse complement strand
TGTCGTAAAACTCATTATTTAGAAATTTTGAATTATCTTGAATAATTTCAGGAATATAAGATCCGCTTCCAGTTATTTTAATATTCATTTATGAATAATTTTTTTTGGTTTAGTAAACTTATTAAATTAATACAATTTAAAGAAAATTAATCAGTATATAATTCAACGGGCCCACAACTACAAATTAAATTTCTATCCCCATAGGCATCATCCACTCTTCTAACACTTGGCCAAAATTTATTTTTTTTGGTAAATTCTAGAGGGAATGCCGCAACTTCCCTAGAATAAGGAAATTTCCATTCATCACTAGCAATCATTTGTAATGTATGCGGAGCATTTTTTAATAAATTATTTCCGTCACTTACATCGCAATTATCTATTTCTTTTCTGATAGAAATCATTGCATCACAAAATCGATCAATCTCTTCAAGGTCTTCACTTTCTGTAGGTTCTATCATCATTGTTCCAGCAACAGGAAATGAAACAGTTGGTGCATGAAAACCATAATCCATTAATCTTTTTGCAATGTCACTAACTTCAATACCGTTATCCTTAAATTCACGACAATCTATAATCATTTCATGTGCAGATCTACCATTGTCACCCGTATAAAGAATAGGGTAATTATTCATCAATCTTTCTTTAATATAGTTTGTGTTTAAAATTGCTATTTCAGTAGATTTTTTAAGACCGCTTGATCCAAGCATTGATATGTAACCATAAGAAATTAAACATGCCATTGCAGATCCGTAGGGAGCAGCTGAAATCGAGTCAATTGCTTTACTTCCACCAACCTTAATCAGAGGATTTCCGGGTAAAAATGGAGTTAGATGTTTAGCAACACATATTGGTCCAACTCCCGGCCCTCCACCTCCATGAGGAATAGCAAAAGTTTTATGAAGATTTAAATGACATACATCTGCACCTATAGCCATAGGACTGGTTAAGCCGACTTGAGCATTCATATTAGCTCCATCCATATAAACCAAGCCACCATTATCATGGATGGTACTAGTAATTTTTTTAATATCTGACTCAAAAACTCCATGGGTAGATGGATAAGTAATCATTAAGGCTGCTAAATTTTCTTTGTGTTCAATTGCCTTATTTGTTAAATCTTCGATGTCAATATTTCCGTTTTCGGTTGAATTGATTACAATAACCTTCATCCCTGCCATTACAGCACTTGCTGGATTAGTTCCGTGGGCTGAGGAAGGTATTAAGCATATATTCCTGTGTTTGTCATTGTTGTTTTTATGAAATGCCCTGATCACCATTAAACCGGCAAATTCACCTTGGGCACCTGAGTTTGGTTGTAAAGAAACAGAATCAAAACCCGTGATTTCAGCAAGTTGTTTTTCTAGTTTTTTTAAAATATAAGTGTATCCTTCAGCTTGCTTTATGGGTGCAAATGGATGTATGTTACCCCATCTGTTCCAGCTTAGTGGAAGCATTTGAGATGCGGCATTTAATTTCATTGTACAAGAGCCCAAAGATATCATTGATCTATTTAACGCTAGATCTTTATTTTCTAGAGATTTAATGTATCTCATTAGTTTTGTTTCGGAATGATATTTATGAAAAACTTCGTTTTTCATAAATAAAGATTTCCTAATATATTTTTTAGGAATATTTTTAGATCTTGATACTTTTAAATTTTCTTTTGAATCGGATTTACTGTATAACCTAAATACTTCGATTATATCTTTTAAGTCATTAAGATTAGTTGTCTCATTAACAGAAATGGAAATAGTATTTTCATCTGGATAGTAAAAATTAATTTCTTTTTCTTCGGCAATTTTAATAATATTTGGCTTTTTTGCTTCTACTCTTATGGTATCAAAAAAGGTCTCATTTAAATTTTTAAATCCCATTTTAGATAGTGCTTCTGAAAGTGATGTAGCATGACTATGAACTTTATTTCCAATTTCTTTTAGCCCTTCTGGACCATGGTATACTGCGTACATTCCAGCCATTACAGCCAATAAAACCTGTGCTGTACAAATATTAGATGTAGCTCGATCCCTTTTAATGTGTTGTTCTCTAGTTTGTAGCGCCATCCTTAGAGCTCTTTGTCCGTCAGTATCAACTGTAACTCCTATAATTCTGCCAGGAATATTTCTTTTAAATTCTTTTTTGGTAGCAAAATAACCAGCATGTGGACCGCCATAACCTAAGGGAATTCCAAATCTTTGTGTACTTCCAACAACTACATCTGCGCCCATTGAACCAGGGTCTTTCAGTAATGTTAGACTTAAAATGTCAGATGCTACAGCTACTTTGATTTCATTACTTTTACATTTTTGGACAAAAGGTTCGATATCACAAATATTTCCGTTAGAGGAAGGGTATTGAACTATTGCTCCAAAAAACGTGTTATCTAAATTTACATTTTCAATTTTATCAATTACAAGCTCAATTCCAAGAGGATTAGATCTAGATTTTAGCAGAGATAATGTTTGCGGAAATATATCATCAGCAACATAAAATTTAACAGTATTACTTTTCTTCTGATTTCTACTTCTAACTGAAAAAAGTAAAGACATCGCTTCAGCCGCTGCGGTACCCTCGTCTAATAACGAAGCATTAGCAAGTTCCATTCCTGTTAAATCAGAAATCATCGTTTGAAAATTAAGAAGAGCCTCAAGCCTTCCTTGTGCTATTTCTGCTTGATATGGAGTATATGCAGTATACCAACCTGGATTTTCTAAAATGTTTCTTTGAATTACCGCAGGTAAATATGATCTGTTATAGCCCAAACCAATGTAGGTTTTAAAAACCTTATTTTTGGATGAAATTGTTTTAAGATGCATCAGGTAATCTGATTCACTCATTTCATCATCAAGCTGCATATCTTTAGTTAATCTAATATTTTCAGGGATAGTTTCTTTGATCAAAGTTTTAAGAGAGTCAACACCAATTTTATGCAGCATTAAATCAACTTCTTCTTTTCTTGGACCTATATGTCTGTTTAAAAATAATTCGGTTTTCATAAAAAATTTGATGAGGTTAAATGTAAATAATTAAATAGATTTTTATATTGTTAAAAATTATAAATAATGAACAAGATTTGTGGGTTTATTAACAACAAAAATTAAGTCTATTTTAGATTATTATATTGATTCGAGTTTTCATGTTTCATTATGTACAATATGCTATGTCCTACTAATATACAATCAGGTTTATTTTAGCATAGAAATAACAGATTATATTTTTTATGATTTACTGTTTATTTTCGGTACAACTTACTTTGCATATAACTTTATTAAATTTTATGAAATTTTAGTATCAAAAAGTAAACCAATATATATTTTGACTTGGGTTTTTTTTATACTAGCTATAATATGCTTATTATTTTCTGTTTTTATTTTTTTTCTATTTCCTTTAACAAAGCAAATTATCTCAGTTTTTATTGCCTTTTTAACTATTTCTTATACAATTCCATTTTATAAGAAATATACTTTAAGATCTAACCCATTAATAAAAATTTTAACAATTTCTATTTCATGGGTATTTATAATAGTGGTTCTTCCATTTATTGAAATATTAGACATTTGTTTTTTGACATATTATTCGGTTGTTATTTTTCTTATGGTAACAGTTCAAATGGTTCCTTTTGAGATTAGAGATGCAAAATTAGATGCTTACCATACAAAGAACAGTGTAAATGTTTATGGATTAAAATTGGTTAAAAAAATAGGATATATTTTATTGTTTTCAATTTTAGTTTTTCAAATTATCTTTTCTATAATAAATGACAACTTTAAGATTCAGGCTTCTTCACTAATAATATTAGTTATTATGGCTTTATTAATCAGAAAATCAACGAGTAATCAGTTTAAATATTATAGTTCTTTACTGGTTGAGTCGGTTCCTATTTACTGGCTGATTATAGATTTATTGTTATAATTCTTTTTCTGAATCAATTACTTTTTGTTCTAACTGCTTTTTAAACTCAATTAGTTTTTGAGTAATAATCTCATCTGATAAACCTATAATTTGTGCAGCTAAAATACCAGCATTTTTAGCTCCGTTTAGAGCTACAGTGGCTACAGGAACACCATTAGGCATTTGTAGTATTGATAAAACAGAATCCCAACCATCAATTGAATTTCTTGATTTTACTGGCACACCGATTACGGGAAGAGTGGTTATTGAAGCAATCATTCCCGGCAGATGAGCAGCACCACCAGCACCAGCAATAATAACTTTAATTTTGTTATTTTTTGCATTACTGGCATATTTGAACATTCTATCAGGTGTTCTATGAGCAGAAACAATATTTAATTCGGATTCAATGCCAAATTCTTTTAAAACATCAATTGCATCTTGCATGACTGGAAGGTCACTTTTACTGCCCATAATAATCCCTACTTTTTTCATGATGTAACTTTAATTTTATTCTTAATTGATTTTCCGATTTCTATTGCCTTACTAATATCTTCGTTAACTATTGTAATATGCCCCATTTTTCTATTTAATCTTGATTTTTTCTTTCCATAAATATGGATAAATACACCAGGAATATCAAAAATATCATTTATATTTTTATAAACCGCATTTCCTTCTTCCATATTTTCACCAACTAAATTCACCATAATACCTGGTATCAAAATTTCAGTTTCACCAAGTGGAAGATTTAAGACACTTCTTATATGTTGGTCGAATTGTGATGTCATACAACACTCGATTGTGTGGTGACCCGAATTGTGTGGTCTTGGAGCCACCTCATTTATAAGTATTTCATTATTATGAGTTAAGAATAATTCAACAGCGAGTAAACCAACCGTTTCAAATTTTTCAGATATTTCTTTGGCAATTTTAATGGCTTTTTCTTCTATCTTTTTTGAAATATTTGCAGGACACATAACATAATCAACAAGATTAGACTTTTCGTTGAATTCCATTTCAACAACAGGAAAACATTTTATATTTCCGTCATTATTTCTTGAAACTATTACTGACAATTCTTTTTTAATTGAAACTTTTTCTTCAATTAAACACTGATGGTTATATGAGAATTCTAAATCTTGAATATTTTTTATTATTTTAACCCCTTTACCATCATATCCAAACCTGGAGCTTTTCCAAACAAATGGAAATTCAAAATTATCTTGAAAAAAATTTCTCTTAAGTTCATCAAGACTAGAATAATTCTTAAATTTTGATGTGGGAAGAAAGTTTTTTTTGTAAAAGTTTTTTTGATCAGATTTGTTCTGGATAATCTTTAGGGTTTGTGGAGATGGATAAACTTTTTTACCCAATTTTTGCAAAAATTCAAGCGCATTTGTATCTACATTTTCTATTTCAACAGTTATGATATCAACTTTTTTTCCAAAATTAATTACATCTTCATAGTTGGTTATATCACCGATTATAAACTCATCTGCCATTTTATTGCATGGTGCATCATTATTTGAATCCATCACTTTAGTATGAAGGTCATATCTTTTTGCATAATGAAGAAGCATTTTGCCTAGTTGCCCACCACCAAGAATACCAAGTTTAAAATCTGAACTAAAAAATTGCATAAACTTCTAATTTCTTAATCTTTATGTAAAAATACATTTTAATATTTAATGAATTAGATATTAATCTTACCAAAGATTATATTTGTCTTTTAAATAAAAATTAAAATGAAAAATATTGTATTGTTTGGTCCTCCAGGCGCAGGAAAAGGAACTCAGGCAGAGAAAATTAAACATAAATATGATTTATTTCATATTTCAACGGGTGACGTGTTCAGGTATAACATCAAAAATAACACGAAGTTGGGTGTTTTAGCTAAACAATATATGGATAAGGGAGATCTGGTACCGGATCAGCTTACAATTGATATGTTAAGTGATGTAGTTAAAAGTAATATTGATGTAAATGGATTTATCTTTGATGGCTTTCCTAGAACAGAAAGTCAGGCTGAAGCATTAGATAAATTATTAATTAAATTTAATACATCAATTTCTGGAATGATTGCACTTGAAGTTGATGATGATATACTGATCAAAAGATTACTGGAAAGAGGAAAGATAAGTGGTAGATCGGATGATTTAAATAGTTTAATAATCAAAAATAGAATAAAGGAATACTACAGCAAAACAGCGATTTTAAAAACATTTTATCAAAGAAAAAACTGTTATTTTGGAGTTGATGGTTTTGGTTCAATTGAGGAGATAACTTTAAGAATTACCAGTGTTATTAATAAATTATAAATTTATCCAATGACTGAAGGCAATTTTGTTGATTATGTTAAAATTAATTTAGCTTCAGGCAAAGGAGGTAAAGGTTCCACCCATCTTAGAAGAGAAAAATTTGTTGCAAAGGGAGGTCCTGACGGCGGCGATGGCGGAAGGGGAGGTCATGTAATTTTAAAAGGTAATTCAAATTACTGGACTTTATATCACTTAAAGTTTAAGAGACATTTTAAGGCTGAAAATGGTCATGATGGAGGAAAAAGTAGATTAACTGGAGCAAATGGAAATGATATATATATTCAGGTTCCTCTAGGGACTGTTGTTAAGAATTCAGCAGATCAAAAAACCCTTTTTGAAATTACAGACGATGGAGAAGAGAAAATAGTTTGTGAAGGTGGAAAAGGGGGTAGAGGAAATTGGCACTTCAAATCCTCTACAAATCAAACTCCTAGATATGCTCAACCCGGGCTTGGAAAGGAGGAAAAGCATATTACATTAGAATTAAAGGTTTTAGCAGATGTTGGTTTAGTTGGATTTCCAAACGCAGGTAAATCTACATTATTATCTGTTGTTACCGATGCAAAACCAAAAATTGCAGATTATGAATTCACAACACTTAAGCCAAATTTAGGAATTGTTAAATATCGCGATTACAAATCGTTCATCATGGCTGATATTCCTGGTATAATTGAGGGGGCTTCTGAAGGAAAAGGACTTGGTCATTATTTTTTAAGACATATTGAAAGAAATTCGACATTATTATTTATGATACCTTCAGATTCTGATGATATTGTAAAAAGTTATAATATTCTTCTTGGTGAATTAAAAAAATATAATCCAGAAATGTTAGATAAAAGTAGATTAATTGCTATTACCAAGTGTGATTTATTAGACGATGAATTGACAGATGAGATAATGAAAGATATCAAAAAATCAATAAATATTGACTTTATTTTTATTTCATCTCTTTCTAATACTGGTCTTATTGAACTAAAGGACAAAATTTGGAAAATGTTAAATTAAAATATACAATGCAAAATTATAAAACGTTTTTTTTGGGAATTTTATTTTTATTTCATTTGTCTTTTTATGCTCAAAATTACAAATTAGATTCTTTGTTGAGTATTCATGAAAATAATAAAGAAAATGAGAAAATTTTAATACTTATAGGAGAAAGTTATGCCAAAGAAAAAAAATGGGAATTGGCAATAAAATTTTATTCTAAACTGGTTGATTTACAGCCAAATAATTCAGATTATTTATATAGACTTGGGGGTACACAGGCAGCATATTCTGAAAAAATAAGTAAATTGAAAGTTTTACAATTAATCAATAAAGCAAAATATAATCTCGTTAAATCATCAAATTTAGATCCTAGAAATATTTTCAGTAGATGGGTTTTAGTTCAAATTCTCACTGAAATGCCTGCTTTTTTAGGTGGTGATAAGAATAAAGCTAAATTATACTGTGAGGAGATATCTAATATTTCTAAAATTCACGGATTATTATCAAAACAATACTTGTATCATTATCAAAATAATTTGGTTAAACTTCACATTGTTGAAGATAAAATTATTTCATTAATAAGATCAAAACCAATTACATTTAACTTTAATTATTTTAATTATAAAGTTGGAATATTGCTGATCAAAGAAAAATACAAAAATTATTCCATTGCTGATAAATATCTTCTTAATTACATTAAAGAATACTCATCTGCAGACAGGTTTTCTATTGCTGAGGCATATTATTTTCTTGCCTTTAGCAAGTATAAACAAGGACATGCAAGTTCTTTACGATATTTAGATAAATCAAAGTATATCATTAATAAATCAAAGTATAAGGACGATGATTTGGTTAAAAAGGTAGAAGCGTTATATAAAAAAATATCTAAATGAGAGTACACTTTATTGCAATAGGTGGGGCAGCTATGCATAATCTTGCAATTGCTTTGAAATTAAAAGGTTATCATATTTCCGGAAGTGATGATATAATTAATAATCCTTCATTTTCAAGATTAAAAAAACATAATTTATTACCAGAGAATCAAGGATGGTTTAAAGAAAAAATTTCAAAAAAAATTGATATAATTATTTTGGGCATGCATGCAAAGGCTGATAACCCCGAATTATTAAGGGCCAAGGAAATTGGATTACAAATTTATTCCTACCCAGAATTCATTTTTAACCAATCAAAAAATAAAATTAGAATTGTTATAGCTGGCAGTCATGGTAAAACATCAATTACAGCTTTAATTTTACATGTTTTAATGAATCAAAATATTGAAACTGATTATATGGTGGGTGCCCAGCTTGATGGGTTTGAAGTAATGGTAAAGTTATCTGAGTCAAGTAGATTTATTATTTTAGAAGGTGATGAATATTTATCTTCTGTAATTGACCCAAGACCTAAATTTCACATTTATAAGCCTCATATAGCTCTTTTAAGTGGAATTTCGTGGGATCACATTAATGTGTTTAAAACTTTTGAAGATTATATAAAACAATTTGAAATATTTATTGATTCCATTTTAAATCAAGGAAAATTGGTTTATAATTTTAGTGATAAGGAATTAAATAGTATTATTCAATCAAAAAATAATAGTATTGAATGTATTCCTTATTCTATACCTAATCACAAAATTATCAATGGTGTGTCTTTTATTGATTTTAACAATAAATTATACAGACTTAAGATTTTTGGTAAGCACAACCTTCAAAATATCGCTGGAGCTCATCTTGTTTGTAACTTAATTGGAGTTAAAAGCGAAGATTTTTATAATGCTTTAGCGTCATTTAACGGTGCAAGTAATAGGCTTGAGTTGATTTACAAGACTTCCGATTCTGTTATCTATAAAGATTTTGCACATTCTCCCAGTAAAGTCAAAGCTACAACAAACGCTGTAAAAGAGCAGTTCAATAACAAAAGGTTAATTGCCTGTTTTGAGCTACATACGTATAGTAGTCTTAATCCAATTTTTTTAAAAAAATATGAAAACACTTTAGATAGCGCTGACGAATGTGTAATATACTATTCAGAAAAGAATATGAAAATTAAAAGATTAAAACCTATTGATTCGAATCTAATTTCTAAGTCATTTAATCATAGAAATTTAGTTGTTGTTGATGATCATAAAAAATTTGAAGATAAAGTTCTCTCATTTGATTTATCAAATACGGCATTACTTATGATGAGTTCTGGAAAATTTGGAGGTTTTGATTTAGATAAATTAAAAAGTTTATAAATGAAGTGTATTAAAAATATTTTTTTCGATTTAGATCATACACTTTGGGATTTTGATAAAAATTCTGATTTAACTTTTCATAAAATATTAAAAAAAAATAATGTTAAAATAGATGTATCTAAATTTTTAGATACATATCATCCAATTAACAGGCATTATTGGAATTTATACAGAGAAGATAAAGTTACTAAGTCGCATTTGAGATATTATAGACTTTCGGATACATTTAAGGAATTAAAGTTTAAAATTAATGATGAGATAGTAAACAAACTAGCGATAGATTATATTAAGCATTTATCAGATTTTAATTACCTAATTCCTGATACTATTTTAACATTAGATTACCTTCATTTAAAATATAATATGCATATTATAACCAATGGTTTCAAAGAGGTTCAAAGAAGAAAACTAGAGAAGTCAGATTTATTGAAGTACTTTAGGACAATCACCATATCAGAAGATGTAGGGGTAAAAAAACCTGACGAAATTATTTTTAAACATGCATTACAAAAATCCAATTCTTTAATCGAGAATTCTATTATGATAGGGGACAACTATAATGCTGATATTTTAGGTGCCAATAATATTGGTATGAAATCGATATATTTTAATTTTCATAAAACCCAAGAGGAACAAAAAAAGGATATTTTGGTCATTGATGATCTGAAAGAAATTCTTGAAATACTCTGATTATATTCTTTGCCTTACAACTTCGTAAAGAAAAACACCACAGGCTACAGAAACATTT
>CERR01060140.1_pt1 | contig 10191 bp, 11 predicted proteins | sample 530841 | NCBI WGS metagenome assembly CERR01 (sample SAMEA2621021, study PRJEB7988) | marine metagenome | biome: marine biome (ENVO:00000447); feature: surface water layer (ENVO:00002042); material: "saline water (ENVO:00002010), including plankton (ENVO:xxxxxxxx)" | depth 5 m | reverse complement strand
ATAGAATAAACGATTTATAGAATAAAATGCTTTAAAAACCACGTTAAAGACCTAACTCAATATTGATACTCCAAAGGCTTATTAAGTTTAAGAATACGGGTAAAAGGGAAGAAATATGGAAAAAACTACTAAATCAGCTAACCTGCTTTTTGATGGAAAAAATTATGATTTACCCGTGAGATCCCCATCAATCGGACCAAAGGTTATTGATATCGGTAAGCTTTATAATGAGGCAGATGTATTCACTTTTGATCCAGGTTTCACCTCCACTGCCTCTTGTGAAAGCTCAATAACATACATTGACGGTGATAAAGGTGAATTACTTTATAGAGGCTATCCAATCGATCAATTGGCTGAAAAATCACATTTTTTAGAAGTATGTTACTTATTATTGTACGGTGAGCTTCCGACTTCATCTCAGCTAAATGATTTTGAAAATAGAGTGACTATGCATACTATGGTTCATGAACAGATGCATAATTTATTTCGTGGCTTCAGAAGAGACGCTCACCCGATGGCAATCATGGTCGGAGTTGTTGGAGCAATGTCAGCATTTTATCATGATAGCACTGATATTAATGACCAAATGCAAAGAGAAATCTCTTCAATAAGAATGATAGCCAAAGTACCTACAATCGCTGCAATGGCATACAAATATTCGATAGGTCAACCCTATGTTTATCCCAGAAATGATTTAGATTATGCCACTAATTTTTTACGGATGTGTTTTTCAGTTCCGGCTCAGGAATATGAACCAAATCCAATTTTAAGTCGTGCAATGGATAGAATATTCACCCTGCATGCGGATCATGAGCAGAATGCTTCAACATCTACAGTCCGACTAGCAGGATCATCTGGAGCCAATCCATTTGCATGCATAGCGGCGGGAATTGCTTGTTTGTGGGGCCCAGCTCATGGAGGCGCAAATCAAGCGTGCCTTGAGATGCTCCATGAGATTGGTTCATTGGATAGAATACCCGAATACATTAATCGAGCAAAAGATAAAGATGACCCCTTTAGATTGATGGGCTTTGGGCATCGGGTTTATAAAAATTTTGATCCCCGAGCAAAGGTAATGAAAGAAAGTGCAGATGAAGTCCTAGAACTTTTAGGTATTGAGAATAACGAAATACTAAAAATAGCTAAGGAACTAGAACGAATTGCATTAGAAGATGAATACTTCATCGAGAAGAAATTATATCCAAATGTTGATTTTTACTCTGGAATAATTTTAGACGCTATGGGATTTCCTACCTCAATGTTTACACCCATCTTTGCATTGAGTCGAACAGTTGGCTGGATTTCACAGTGGAAAGAAATGATAGCTGATCCAATTCAAAAAATTGGAAGACCGCGCCAACTTTATAATGGTCCTGTTGAAAGAGATTATATTAAGTTAGAAAACCGATAGAAACCCGTTTTAACGAAAATTATGATGACCATTGAGTGGAAAACATCAACTAATGTCGTTCCTTACGAAAAAGCCCTATCATTTATGGAGAATAGGGTAGATGGAATAATAAGAGGTGAGCAAAATGAGCTTATTTGGGCACTTGAGCACCCACCTATTTATACATCAGGTACATCTTCCAAGAAAGAAGACCTCTTAAACCCCAAAAATCTTCCTGTTTATGAGGCAAAGAGAGGTGGTCAATATACCTATCACGGTCCTGGACAACGGGTAATTTACGTGATGTTAAATCTAAACAAAAGAGGTCGTGATTTAAGAAAATTTGTTAAAAACTTAGAAAATTGGATTATTTATACGTTATCAGATTTTGAAATTGAGGGTTTTACTCGACATGATAGAATAGGTGTTTGGGTAAAAAGACCTGAAAAACCATCTTCAATCAAAACAGATGTTTGTGAAGAAAAAATCGCTGCCGTAGGCATTAGGTTACGAAAATGGGTAAGTTTCCATGGAATATCAGTGAATGTCGATCCTGAGCTCAATTACTACGAAGGGATCGTTCCTTGCGGCATTAGTGATTACGGAGTGACATCGATGAGAGATCTTGGTAAAAATGTTACAATTGAGGAGATAGATAAAAGTTTTAAGAAATCATTCAGTTTGGCTTTTTAATGCGTTGGTCAAATTAACGCACCCACAAGATTCACTAGAAAATTCTTAAACTCGACCTAAATCACGTATATATAAAACTATAAACCCAGCAATAAGAATTTAAGGGTGCGGCATAACGAATGGTTGTAAAATTAATATCATCCGTTAGATCATGAACGATAATAACGTGGTTCGAAAGAATCATCAGTAATTTAGGAGCAGCAGTATGGCAGATGTAGCCTCTCAAGATCATCATACCCACGAAAAAAACTTTTTTGTAAGATGGTTCATGAGTACAAACCATAAAGATATTGGAATCTTATATATCTTCACAGCAGGATTACTCGGTCTAATATCAGTCGCATTTACCGTTTACATGAGAATGGAGCTAATGGAGCCTGGGGTTCAATACATGTGCTTAGAAGGTGCTAAATTTACAGCACAAGCGGTAGAAAACTGCACGCCAAACGGTCACTTATGGAATGTTTTAATAACAGGACATGGTATTTTAATGATGTTTTTTATTGTAATACCGGCTCTTTTTGGAGGCTTTGGCAATTATTTCATGCCATTAATGATTGGGGCACCCGATATGGCCTTCCCGAGAATGAATAATCTGTCTTATTGGATGTACGTTGCTGGATCATCTTTAGCGGTAGCCTCGTTGCTCTCGCCGGGTGGAAATGATCAGTTAGGTTCAGGCGTCGGGTGGGTTCTCTACGCGCCGCTCTCGACGAATGAAGGCGGTTATTCAATGGACCTCGCAATTTTTGCTGTTCATGTATCCGGAGCTTCATCAATTCTTGGAGCCATAAATATGATCACCACATTTTTGAACATGCGCGCTCCTGGAATGACACTACACAAAACTCCTTTGTTTGCTTGGTCGATTTTTGTAACTGCTCTCCTTATTTTATTGTCACTACCAGTTTTGGCTGGTGCCATTACAATGCTATTAACAGACCGTAATTTTGGAACTACATTTTTTGATCCTTCAGGTGGCGGAGATCCAATTCTGTACCAACACCTCTTATGGTTTTTTGGCCATCCAGAGGTTTACATGATCGTTGTCCCTGGTTTTGGAATAATATCGCACGTGATATCTACATTTTCTAAGAAACCGATCTTTGGGTACTTGCCAATGGTCTATGCAATGGTAGCAATTGGTGCGTTAGGTTTCGTTGTATGGGCACACCATATGTATACAGTTGGAATGTCATTAACTCAGCAATCTTATTTCATGCTAGCAACAATGGTAATCGCTGTTCCTACGGGAATTAAAATTTTCTCTTGGATAGCAACTATGTGGGGTGGATCAGTTGAATTGAAAACGCCAATGCTTTGGGCTTTTGGTTTCTTGTTCCTATTTACAGTGGGTGGCGTGACTGGGATTGTTTTATCTCAGGCAGGCATTGATAGAGCCTATCATGATACTTACTACGTTGTGGCCCATTTTCATTATGTTATGAGTTTAGGAGCGGTTTTTTGTATTTTTGCAGGAATATATTATTGGATTGGTAAAATGTCTGGTAGACAATATCCTGAATGGGCAGGTAAACTTCATTTCTGGGCTATGTTTATAGGTGCCAATATCACTTTTTTCCCTCAACATTTTTTAGGCAGACAAGGCATGCCAAGAAGATATATCGACTATCCAGAAGCCTTTGAATACTGGAATGTAATATCGTCCTACGGAGCGTTCCTTTCATTTGCTTCATTTATTTTCTTTATAGGAATTGTGTTTTACACACTATTATTTGGCAAGAAAGTAGAGGAAAATGCTTACTGGGGTGAGCACGCAGATACTTTAGAATGGACGTTACCAAATCCTCCACCAGAGCATACGTTTGAGATTCTTCCAACTCAAGATATGTGGGATAAGCAACCTAGTCACTGATGCCCTATTCAACTTTGGACCTAAGCGATGAAAAGACAGTGGTCGCATCGAAAGAAGCACCATTGTTAGCTTTAAAACTATGGCCTAATAGATCTCTTCCGAAAACAGGGTTTTTTTATCTGCTTCTCACCGTGTGGTCTCTCATGACTATACCAATGCTTGCATTAGTAGGCTCTGCATCATTCTGGGGCGTGGTGCCATTTTGTTTGTTCACCTTACTCCTTCTCTATTTATCGCTCAGAAAGAACTATGATGATGGCAAAATTATGGAAAGGCTTTTGGTATGGTCAGACTTAATCACTGTTGAGCGTGTTGAGGTAAATAAATCTACCAAAAAATGGGAAGCAATTCCGTATTGGTCAACAGTAAACTTATATAAAGAAAATGGGCCGGTTGATAAATACTTAACCCTAAAGGGAAACGGTAGAGAAATAGAACTAGGATCGTTTTTAAGCCCCGAAGAGCGTGAAAAAATTTACTCTCAATTAAAGCGCATAATTAAATCATCCTAATATTTTCTTTATCATTGCACCAACTTTGCCGAAATCCAATTGTCCAGTATACTGACCTTTCAAAGAACTCATAACTTTTCCCATATCTCTGATTGAGCTGGCACCAACTAATGCAATAGTGTCTTTTATTACTTTGCTTACCTCGTCATCACTAAGTTGGCGTGGCAAAAACTCCTCAATGATTTTTATTTCCGATAATTCTTGCTCTGCTAACTCAAGCCTTCCACCCTCCTCGTAAGCCTTTGCGCTTTCCTGTCTCTGCTTTACCATTTTTCCTAATATCTGTAATATTTCAGAGGATGAGACCCCATCAGGTCTATCTTCTGTGCGTAATGCAATATCTTTGTCTTTAATGGCAGCATTCACTAATCTTAAAGTTGAAAGTCTTAACTTATCTTTTGATCGCATCGCATCTTTGACGGCAGTATTAATAATCTCACGCATGATCAAACCTTTATGCAATATTTATAATTTAGAAATTCGGTTATACATCTCCTGTAAAGAGAGAACAATAATTAATTGAAATTTGTAGCACAGGAGATTTTAACTCTTTGTGTTCCTTGACCAATCATACTTAAGATTCTATCAAGCAACTTAACACATTGTCGTGGGTATATATGTCAGTAGATACTGTAAAACTTGATAAAAAAATAAACACAGCTTGTATTCTTTTTGAAGATGGAAATATCTTATATGGACAAGGATTTGGTTCAGAAGGGTCAGTGATAGGAGAGCTATGCTTCAACACATCGATGACAGGATATCAAGAGATCATGACAGATCCTTCTTATGCAGAGCAAATAATTACTTTTACATTCCCCCACATAGGAAACACCGGAATAAATACTGAAGACGATGAGAATAAATTAATTTCAGCACTCGCAATGATTGTCAAATGGGATCCGACAAAAGCTTCAAACTGGCGTTCACAAAAACAGTTATCTCAGTGGTTAAAGGAACAAAATAAACTTGGAATTGGTCAAATCGATACTCGATATATTACGAGATTAATTCGAGAAAAAGGAGCACAGAATATTGCTGTTTGTTGTAATAATAATGGAAATTTTAATATACAAGAACTCAAAGATAACCTTGCTAATTATTCAGGATTAATCGGCAAGGATTTAGCCAAAGATGTCTCTTGCAAAAAACCCTATCGATGGAATAAGCCGCGATGGACTTTTGACAAAAGTAACCCACATACAATAGCAAAACCAGCAATGAATGTTGTAGCAATTGATTATGGAGCCAAAACAAATATTTTGAGATGCTTGATGTCATCAGGTTGTGAAGTAACCGTAATGCCTGCTCAAACAACTGCACAAGAAATAATTGACAAAAAACCAGATGGTTTGTTTTTATCAAATGGGCCGGGGGATCCAGAAGCAACAGGAAATTATGCTGTGCCCATGATACAGGAAATATTAGATCAAACTAAAATACCAATATTTGGAATTTGCCTTGGACATCAGATGTTAGCACTAGCTTTAGGAGCAAAGACACTGAAAATGAAATATGGTCACCATGGGGCTAATCATCCTGTCAAGGACTTAGAGACTGGAAAAGTTGAAATTACCTCTATGAACCATGGCTTTACAGTAGATTCAAAAAGTTTGCCTGAAGGGGTAATAGAAACTCACCTATCGTTATTTGATGGTACAAATTGCGGTATCCGATTAAGAGATAAACCTGTTTTTTCTGTTCAATACCATCCCGAAGCAAGCCCCGGACCACAAGACAGTTTTTATCTCTTTGAAAAGTTCGTAAAATCAATGTCAATAATAAAACAAAACTGATTATGAAACTAAAATCGTTCAGAGATGCTGATTTTTGGATATTTGATTTAGACAATACACTTTATCCAAGAACAGCCAATTTATTTGCTGAAATTGAAAAAAAAATGACAACCTACGTCATGAATGAGTTGAATGTAGATTTTAAAAGGGCAAATTTTCTCAGAGATTATTATTGGAAAAATTATGGAACTACATTGTCTGGGATGATGCAAGAGCATAAAATTGACCCTTTACCATATTTATATGAGGTTCATGACATTCCATTGGATTCATTGACTGTCGATCCTCTGCTCGTGAAAGAAATTAACAAATTGAATGGGGAGAAGATTGTTTATACAAATGGATCAAAATTTCATGCCAATAGGGTTTTGAATGCTCGTGGATTAACTGATTGTTTTCACCAAATTTACGGAATTGAAGATGCAAATTACGTACCAAAGCCGGAAGAAGGCGCCTATAAACAAATAATTAAACTGGCTGATGTAAACCCACTTAGTGCTGTTATGTTTGAAGATGAGCCAAAAAACTTGGAAGTCCCACACAAAATGGGCATGCAAACAGTTTTAATAACTGACGAAGAAATCGAAGATTCTAGGCATCATATTACAAATAATTTGACTAATTTTTTATTAAAATTAAATGAATTATTAAATGAAAACTGACGTAACAATTGTTGGAGCAGGTTTAGCTGGACTTATAGCTTCCATTCAATTCTCACAAATCGGCTATAACGTTGCTTGTATTGATTATAAGGGTGAGAAAGACAAAAAAAGCGACATGCGCAGTACAGCTTTGTTACTACCATCAATAAACTTGTTAAAAACCTTTGGTGTTTGGGAGCAGATAAAAGTTAATGCATGTCCTCTACAAGCTATGCGAATACGTGACCTGTCAGATGAAAAAAACATTGCTGAAGTTAAATTTCATGCCAAAGAGATTGGTGAAGAACAGTTTGGTTATAACGTTCCAAACCAAAACTTATATAATAACTTGGTCACTTTTTTGAACAAGACCAAAAATATTAAGGTTATTCATAATGATAAATTTATGAATGTTAGAACGCGAACAAACGCTACTTTTATTGAATTAAAATCAGGAATTAGAATTCAAAGTAAACTTTTAATCGGAGCAGATGGTCGAAATTCGTCAGTGCGGGATAAACTTGAAATTCACGTAAAAACAAAAACTTACAATCAGCATGCGTTAGCATTCAAAGTCAAACATGAACAACCACATGAGAATGTATCTACTGAAATATACAGAAGTGGTGGACCATTCACAATCGTACCGTTAGCAGAGCAAAACCAATCAGCAATTATTTGGATGGATAACACCAGTAAAATTCGAAATCTTACAAAATTGGACGATGACCAATTTAACAACGCTATTACAATTCGAAGTGGAAATTGCCTAGGAGTGTTAAGTCGGATCAGTGAATTAACGGATTGGCCCATTAAAAGTCAAATTACTAACAATACTGTCAAAGAAAGATGTGTGTTAATCGCGGAAGCAGCACATGTTTTGCCACCAATTGGCGCTCAAGGGCTAAATATGAGTATTCAAGACATAAAAGCCTTAGCGGATATTGTAGGCAAAGAAAATGATCCTGGATCAATGCACTTGTTAAGTGAATATGAAAAAAATAGAAATAGGGATAGCAAATTGCGTGCTAAATTAATTCATGGGCTCAATCTTTCTTCAATCTCAAATAAGATTCACACGCAAAAAGCAAGATCGATGGCCATACAATTGATTGCTTCCTCACCAAAACTTAGAAGTTTTCTAATCGAGGCAGGTTTAGGGTAACTAAGTTGAATCAATAATTTAACCCAATGGTCCAGGACGATACTCCTCGGAAAGCAAAACATTTGCTTCGACATCTCCAACGCCCGGTAAGGTCATTATTCTACGTCTTAAAACTCTTTCAAAATCACTAATATCTTTTGCAACTACTCTTAGTCTATAATCATAGAGCCCTAAAACGTGTTGGACCAACTGTACTTCAGGTATGGAGCACGCAGCACGTTCAAAATCAGCAAGACTAACCCTTCTTTTTGTGGCTAATTTTACTCCTAAAAACACAGTGACGCCAAAACCAAGCTTCTTTCGGTCTACTAAAACCTTCTTACCTGTTAAGACACCAGAATCTGTTAATTTCTTAACTCGTCGCCAAATTTTCGATTGAGATACTTTTAAAGACCTGGATATGTCACTTGGGGTGGAATTCTTATTTTTTACAAGTAATGTAATGATGGACCGATCGAGGTTATCTAAGGCAATCATATTGGCAACACATCACTGCGTTTAATATTTGAAATAAGCATTAGGGCTTCGACCTCAGCGATATATGGAAGATTCAATATTTGCTCACGATAAATTGACTGATAATGAGCAAGATCTCGCGCCAGAATATTTAAACGTACATCAACTCGTCCCAAAAAAGTTTGGATTTCATTAACTTCACTTATCAATCTGGCACGAGATATGAAAACCTCAAAAGCATCAGATTGGGTCTTATCAAGTGTTATTCTTAAACTAACTTCCAATTCGTACCCAAGTTTTTTCCAATCAACCTCAAAAATAAAACCTTTAATTATACCTAAATCTTGAAGTTTTTCAATTTTTCGCCAACAGGCAGTGTTGGACATACCAACCCGCTCCGCCAATACTTGCGTTCCTGCATCAGGATCATCCATAATATGCCGGACTAATCGTTTGTCTAAATTACTTAATACATGCATAATTTTTTCAATTTTTAATTATTTTATAAAAATAAATTACAATAAAGTTTTTTATTAATCAATTTTAAATTAAAAAATTCTTAATAATGAGATAGAATGGCGGAAAAATGAAAGGAAAAATAATGAGAGTTTATTATGATCGCGATTGCGACGTTAATCTAATAAAAGATATGAAAGTAGCAATACTAGGTTATGGAAGCCAAGGCCATGCCCACGCACTAAATCTCCGAGATAGTGGTGCAAAAAATATTACTGTAGCTCTTCGAGAGGGCTCAAGTTCTGCCAAAAAAGCTAAAAGCGAAGGCCTTGATGTTATGGGGATCGCAGAAGCTGCGGCCTGGTGTGACCTAATCATGTTTACGATGCCAGATGAATTACAGTCCGAAACATATAATAAATATGTTCATGACAACTTAAAAGATGGGGCTGCTATCGCATTCGCTCATGGTTTAAACGTTCATTTTGGATTAATCGAACCTAAAGAAGGTGTAGACGTCATAATGATGGCACCCAAGGGCCCTGGACACACCGTCCGTGGTGAATACTCAAAAGGTGGAGGAGTTCCTTGCTTAGTAGCTGTTGACCAAAATGCCTCTGGTCGAGCACTTGAAATTGGTTTATCTTATTGCTCTGCAATTGGTGGTGGACGCTCCGGCATCATTGAAACTAACTTTAAAGAAGAGTGCGAAACAGACCTTTTTGGTGAACAAGCTGTACTTTGTGGCGGATTAGTAGAACTTATTCGCGCCGGTTTTGAAACTTTGGTAGAAGCTGGCTATGCTCCAGAAATGGCATATTTTGAGTGCCTTCATGAAGTCAAGTTAATAGTAGACTTGATTTATGAAGGCGGAATAGCAAATATGAATTACTCTATCTCAAATACAGCAGAATACGGTGAATATGTCTCTGGGCCCCGGGTCTTGCCGTACGATGAAACTAAAACCAGGATGAAAAATATTTTGACCGATATTCAAACTGGAAAATTTGTAAGAGATTTTATTAGTGAAAATCAAGCAGGCCAACCATTTTTCAAAGGAACCCGCAGAATTAACGACTCCCATCAAATAGAACAAGTTGGAGAAAAACTACGTGAAATGATGCCCTGGATATCTGCGGGAAAAATGGTTGATAGGTCAAAAAACTAATGATCTTAAGGGTGTTGCCTCAATATTTTTTCTGGCCA
>CERR01126215.1_pt1 | contig 10209 bp, 9 predicted proteins | sample 530841 | NCBI WGS metagenome assembly CERR01 (sample SAMEA2621021, study PRJEB7988) | marine metagenome | biome: marine biome (ENVO:00000447); feature: surface water layer (ENVO:00002042); material: "saline water (ENVO:00002010), including plankton (ENVO:xxxxxxxx)" | depth 5 m | reverse complement strand
CGATTAGAACAGCTGTCTTATATTCGATCATCTTCAAATACTCATTTTCACTTACTACTTTTAAACATTCAAAATCCATATCCATCTGCTGACCTTCACATACTTTCTTTGCAGCCTTATTAAACTCAGATAAAACCTCGTTTAAACAATCCTTCCTAACATTTCTTAACAAATCATATGAGTGAACTAACACTGAGTCTCCTGCTAGTATCGCAATGTTTTTGTTCCATTTTCTATGGATAGTTTTTTTTCCTCTTCTTACGGGCGCTTTATCCATAATATCATCATGAATTAATGTGAAGTTATGAAAAAACTCAATTCCTAGTGAGGGAAGAATAGATTTTTCCAAATCATCTGAAAAAATTTGATGAGAAAGTAAAGTCAAAACAGGGCGTATTCTCTTTCCTCCATCTAAAAGAAAATACCTAATTGGATCGTAAAGGTTAGCGGGTGAATTTGGAAAAATTATTTCTTTACTCTTATTATTGATCAAATTAAATATTTGAGTATATGTTCTCATTATTTATCAACTAAACTTTGTAAATATTTACCATATCCGCTCTTAGATAATTTTTCTGATAAATGAATTAATTGTAATTTGTCAATATATCCCATTCTATAAGCAGCCTCTTCTATACACCCAACCTTTCTACCCTGTCTTTCTTCTATAACTTGTACATATTGATTTGCTTGCATTAATGACGCAAATGTCCCTGTATCAAGCCATACAGATCCTCGCCCAAGAATCTTTACTTCCAGATCTCCCTTTGCCAAAAATACTTTATTAACGTCAGTTATTTCATATTCTCCTCTTTTTGAAGGCTTAATATTTTTAGCAATATCAATTACAGAATTGTCATAATAATATAAACCAGGAACCGCATAACTTGATTTTGGGTGAATAGGCTTCTCCTCTAGTGATATTGCACGATAATTTTTGTCAAATTCAACTACTCCATATCTTTCTGGATCATGAACATGATAACCAAATACAATTCCACCATGAACATTTTTACAATCTGCTAAAGTAGCTATCTTCATTTGAAAAATATTATCTCCTAATATTAAACAGACTTTATCGTTACCTATAAAATCTTCTCCTATAATAAATGCTTGAGCTAATCCATTAGGGTTATTTTGTACCTTATAACTAAATGAACATCCAATATCACTTCCATCTCCTAACAATTGTTCAAATCTTGGAAGGTCTTCTGGCGTTGATATAATTAGTATTTCATTAATTCCAGAATATATAAGCGTTGTTAGCGGATAGTAAATCATTGGTTTATCATATATAGGCATCATTTGTTTACTCATAGCTAATGTGAGTGGATGTAATCTAGTACCCGAACCTCCGGCTAAAATAATTCCCTTCATGATTTTTTGTTTTTAATCTTTAACTCTGACAACTCTATATCTTCTTCCTCATCAAAAATATCAATTAATGGCTCTCTAAATGCTTTATTTGTAATAGATTTTTCTAATGATAACAATAATGATGGTAATATAACCAAATTTGTTAACATTGCAACAAATAACGTAATAGACACTAACAATCCTAATGCAACAGTACCTCCAAAATCTGATGCAACAAAGACGAAGAAACCAAAAAATAAAACTATTGATGTATATATCATACTTACTCCTGTTTCTTTCAAAGAGTTAAAAACCGAGGTTCTAATATTCCAATTGCTAGAAATCAACTCCTGCCTATATTTTGCAAGAAAATGAATTGTATCATCTACAGAAATTCCAAAAGCTACACTAAAAACTAAAATAGTAGATGGCTTTATTGGTATTCCAGCATATCCCATGATTCCTGCAGTAATTATCAAAGGAATGATATTTGGTAATAATGAAATTAATACCATTTTGTATGAGCGAAACATCCACGCCATAAATAAGGCAATCAACAACATTACCATACTTAAACTTCTAACTAAATTACCTGCTAAAAATTTTGTTCCTTCTAAAAAAACTCTACTGCTTCCAGTAAGATGAATATCATAATCTTTCTTACTATCGTTTTTTGATGTAAAATTAAAAGTAGAGTCTATAATAGGCCTCAAATTATTTAAAATAATATCCATTTCTGGAGACTCTACATCTTTCATTCTAAATGATATACGAGTTTTTGAAGATCTTGAATCATGCAGGCCTAATTTAAAAAAAATTGACTCTTGATTTTTATTTTCTTTAATCTGAGTTTTTAAATGATCGTAAAATCTTCCTATTTTCATATTATGAGGACGATCATGCAAATTATTCTTTGGTAGCGGTAGAGAATAAAAATTTGGATCACTATTATTATAAATTTGGTAAGCGTACTTAATTAACTCAATATCTGAAAATGGTTTCGAAAACACCTTGTCATTAAAATTAATCAATGAGTCTTGCAATATCTCAACCTTCCTCATAAAAGATTTATTTAAGAAAATTCCAGTAGTATCCTTAGGCTGTATTATAATTTCAACAGGCATAACTCCAGAAAAATTATCCTCAAAAAATTGCAAATCCTTATACAGATCTCCTTCTCTAGAAATATCATCTGTTATATTTCCTGTCGTTTTAATCATTAGCATACCAATAATTCCTAATAATGTAATCAACAATGTAAATAAATATACACTCCTTCTATTGCTTAATACCCATTTAGAAAGAACATCAATACATTTATTAATCCATTTCTTATCTAAATGTTTAACCTGATTCAATTTTGGATCTTTAATAAAAGAGAAAAATATAGGTATAATGAGTAAAGAAATAACATATATAGTCAATATACTTAACGCGGCAACTAAACCGAATTCCTGCAGTGATATACTATCAGTTAAAGTAAATGCAGCAAAACCAGCTGCTGTAGTTAAATTAGTTAGTAAAGTGATATTTCCTATTTTATTAGTCATAATTTTTATAGAAAGTATCTTATCCTTGGATTTTTTATATTCTGTATGATATTTATTAATCAAGAATATACAATTAGGTATCCCGATAACTATAATAACAGGGGGTATTAACGCAGTTAAGGCATTAATTTCATAGCCATTAAATAAATTTTGAAGAATACCGGTAATTCCAAATGAATAAATTACACCTAAAATCACTACTACCATTGATATCAATGTAGGTTGTATAGACCTGAAGAAGACAAATAAAATTATCAGAGTAGATATAAGAGTAAGCATGATAAAAAATGAAACCTCTTGTTTAACATCTTGAGAGTATTTGATTCTCAAGTATGGTAATCCAGAATACTTTAAATCAATATTTTTATTATCATTTTGTAAGTTCATTACATTTTCATATTTTTCTCCCAAACTTTCAATATCCTCAACTACTTTTTCTCGAGACTTGTTAGCAACTACAGTGTCATTCAATTGAATAATCATTATAGATGAATTTGACTCTTGTCTGAACAACATGTCTTTGTAGATCATGTGTCTATGAAACTCTTGACTTGCTGAATCTAACTCATTTTGATTATATTTTGGACTGTACCATAAAGCAGGTCTATACATAAAAGTACTATCAACAATTATTATTTTATAATCAATTAATTTTCTAATCTCCAATTCACTTAGTGAATCGAATTTGTTGAAATGTATAGAATCGTCTATTTGTAAATCCTCCGCATTTAAAGTTTTTTTATAGTAAACTGTGTCTTCTTTTTGCAATATATATGCGTTAGTTATACTGAGTACAGATTCAATACCATAGGCAGAATTAACATGATTATTATCATCTAAAAATGTATACTTTTTTTTCTTTAACAGTTCGATTTCGTTAGTCAAGAAGTGCCAATTTAATAGGTTTTCTCTCTGGAAGAAACCACTATCCTGAACAGCAATCACAATAGTATTATTTTCTCCAAATTCATCAATATACTCTTGGAATTGAATGTTTACTTCATTTTTATCAGGAAGTAACTGAGCCATTTTATATGCAAATTTTGGGGGGTAAGCAAAAAAACACATTATAATAGTTATTAAGGATAATAAAATAATGTTTAGTTTCCTGTGCTTTAAAATTATGTCTGAAAATTTTAGCATAATTTATAAACGCTATTAGATAGTCATTATATCTTTTTCTTTATCATCAAAGCGCTTATCAACAAGGCGTGTATACTCATTAGTTAAATCTTGTATCATCTCCTCAGTATTTCTTGCCATGTCCTCTGAAAGATTGTCTTTCAATAATTTTTTAATCTCATCATTTGCTTTTTGACGAGAATTTCTAATACTAACCTTAGCGTTTTCTGATTCGGACTTTACTTGTCTTACCAAATCTCGTCTTCTCTCTTCAGTTAGAGATGGAACGTTAATCATAATTAACTCCCCGTTGTTCATTGGATTAAGTCCTAAATCGGCTTGTGAGATTGCTTTCTCTATATCTTCCATTACACTTTTATCAAAAGGCTGAATAGAAATAGTTTGAGAATCTGGTGTATTTATATTTGACATTTGGGATAGAGGAGTTAAAGCTCCATAATAATCAATCTTTATTGAAGATAACATATTAGGACTTGCTTTCCCCGCTCTTATTTTAGACAAAACAGTATCTAAACGACCAATCGATTCCAACATTTGTTCTTTAGATAGCTCTAAAATTAATTCTATTTCTTCTTCCATATAATTATTAAAATTTAACTATTGTTCCAATATTATCTCCTAAACAAACTTTCATTAAATTACCTTTTACATTCATATTAAATACTCTAATAGGCAAATTATTCTCTTTACATAATGTAAAAGCTGTTAAATCCATAACATTTAATTCTTTTTGAAAAACCTCATCAAATGAAATATTACTATACATTGATGCAGTTGGATCTTTTTCAGGATCTGATGTAAATATCCCATCAACTCTTGTGCCTTTTAAAATAATATCTGATTCTATTTCTATCGCCCTCAAGGCGGCAGCTGTATCAGTAGTAAAATAAGGATTTCCAGTTCCTCCACCAAAAATAACAACTCTACCTTTATCTAGATGTCTAGTAGATTTTCTTCTGATAAATGGTTCAGCTACTTGTTCCATTCTTATAGCAGTTAAAAGACGAGTTTCAACGTTTATCTTTTCTAAGGCAGATTGCAAAGCCATTCCATTAATTATAGTAGCTAACATCCCCATATAATCGCCCTGAACTCTATCAAAACCCGCTCCCTCAGACTGAATACCTCTATAAATATTTCCGCCACCTATTACAATAGCAACCTGAACACCATCATTAACTATCTCTTTAATTTCACTTGCATACTGTGATAACCGATCAGAATCAATACCATACTCCTTACTACCCATCAAAGCTTCACCGCTTAATTTTAAAAGGATCCTATTGTACTTCATAAGTATCTGTATTAATAATACAAAGATATACAAAAGGATGACATGATTAATATAAAATTATTAAGATATGAAAAAATAGAATTACTATCCTAAGGAAACTCTTTTAAACCCTTTAACTTTAAGCTCTGATCCATAAGTTTCTATATAAGATCGAACATTAATACTTTCGTCCTTAATATAAACTTGATCCAATAAGCATTGTTCTTGATCCAATGTTGTATTGTCCAAAATAAATCTATCTATTTTTCCAGGTATTATCTTATCCCAAATATGTTCCGGCTTTCCCTCCAATCTTAATTGATCTTCTATTGACTTTCTTGCTTCGGACAAAACATCCTCAGATAATTGAGCCATAGATATATATTTTGGAACATTTTTTAATGTTTTTCCTAATCTGGATAATTCGATATTATCTTTTTCAATTGCCGCTATTCTAGCTCCAGTTTCTTGATCTAGAAAAGATTGATCAAAGTCCAAATAAGATAATGTAGTTGCCCCCATAGAAGCAATTTGCATTGATAAATCTTTTGCTAAAACATCTACTCCTTCATTGGTAGAATTCAATCCTACTAAAACAGCAATTTTAATTCCATGAGTATATGATCCCACATAATCCGCTTCTACTCTTTCAAAATATGGGATATCAAGCTTTTCACCTATAACTCCAGTTTGTTCAACAAGCTTTTCTGACACAGACATTCCATGAATATCAGCAGATAAAAAAGCATCTTTAGAATGACAATTTAATGCTATTTCTGCAAACTCATCAGCTAACTTCTTAAACTCAATATTCTTAGCAACAAAATCTGTTTCGCATGCAACAACAATTGCAATGCCCGCGGTATTATCTTCATTAATTTTAGTTAACGCTATACCCTCATTAGCATCTCTATCAGCCCTTTGAGCAGCTACTTTTTGTCCTTTTTTTCTAAGAACAGTAATAGCCTCGTCAAAATTACCATTAGCTTCCAACAGAGCTTTTTTACAATCCATCATACCCGCTCCTGTTTGTTTTCTAAGTTTTGCTACATCTACCGCTTTGATTTCTGCCATTTTAATCGATTTTAATCTTATTTGAATTTTATTTTTCAGAAGTTGGATTCTCCTCTTTTTTCTTTTGATTATTTTGTTTATTATTATACTCTATTCTTTCTGAAACACCTTCCTTTATAGCATCAGTTACAGTAGATAATATCTTAGAAATTGACTTAGATGAATCATCATTAGAAGGAATAGGGTAGTTAATTAAATTAGGGTTAGAATTTGTATCAACCATTCCAAAAGTAGGAATACCTAATTTAAGCGCTTCGGAAACTGCAATATGTTCCTTATTAATATCAACAATGAAAATAGCTGATGGCATTCGATTCATCTTAGAAATACTTCCTAAATTTTTCTCTAGTTTCTCTCTAGTTCTTGAAATCTGTAATCTTTCTCGTTTTGATAACGTATCCATAGTTCCATCTTCGATCATCTTATCTATTGTCTCCATCTTCTTGATAGATTTTCTAATAGTAGAAAAATTTGTCAGCAAGCCACCAGGCCATCTCTCTGTAATATAAGGCATATTTACAGATTTTGCATGTTCTTCAACTATGGATTTTGCTTGTTTTTTAGTAGCTACAAATAAAATATTTCTTCCTGATTTAACCACTTGTTTCATAGCGGCTGCGGCTTCGTCTAACAAAACTATTGTTTTATTTAAATCAATAATATGTATACCGTTTTTTTCCATAAATACATATGGAGCCATTCCGGGATTCCACTTTTTCTTTAAATGTCCAAAGTGGACTCCACAATCTAATAATTCTTTGAAATTTGTTCTATTCATGTTTACTTTCTTTTTAGTAAAGCAACTGTTTGGTAGAAGTAAAATAAAACTTGTCCTAACAGTTTAGATGCTAAACATTATTAATAATTTTATCTTTTAACCCATTGGAATTTCTTACGAGCTTTCTTCTGACCTGGTTTTTTTCTTTCTACTACTCGCGAATCTCTAGTTAATAAACCCTCTGATTTTAAAGAAGGTCTGTTTTCAATATCAATTTCACAAAGAGATCTGGATATTGCTAATCTAATAGCCTCTACTTGTCCGGTAATACCTCCGCCTTCAACATTAACCTTTATATCATACTTACCTTCAACTCCTACTAATTTTAAAGGTTGGTCAATCTTATACTGTAATGTCTCTAAAGGAAAATAAGTTTTGTAATCCTTGCCATTAACATTGATTTTCCCTTTTCCCTTAGACATATATATTCTAGCTACAGCTGATTTTCTTCTTCCTATTTTATGAATTGTTTCCATATTTTACTTAATCTTATTTAAATCTAATTCTTCTGGTTTTTGAGCTGAATGTTTATGTTCTTCTCCAACATAAACATGAAGATTTCTTAAAATAGCTGCTCCTAATTTATTCTTAGGCAACATACCTTTTACCGCACTTTTCACCAAAGACGTTCCATCTTTTCTCAGTAATTCTGCTGGGGACTTCCGTTTTTGACCTCCTGGATATCCGGTATGACTAAACATTTCTTTATTGTTCATCTTTTGACCGGTCATAATGATTTTTTCAGAATTAATCACCACTATGTAATCTCCACAATCTACATGCGGAGTATAGTTTGGTTTATGTTTTCCACGAAGAACAAAAGCAATTCTAGAAGCCATTCTACCCAATGTTTGATTTTCAGCATTTACTAAATACCATCTCTTATCCGATGACTCTTTATTTACTGATAATGTCTTATAACTTAATGTTTTCAAAACTTTAATCTTTATTTCTAATAATTTAAGGATTGCAAAAATACACTAAATTTTGTTTTTGCCTTGGAAATTTTGAAAATAATTCTCTCTATATAATTTTTAAATATTTCCCTACTTGAACAAACGAATCTATTGCTCTATCTAATTCCTCTTTGGTGTGAGAGGCTGAAATCTGAACACGTATACGAGCTAAACCTTTAGGTACTACTGGAAAAAAGAACCCAATTACATAAATTCCTTCATCTAACAATAATCTAGACATCTCTTGTGAAAGTTTAGCGTCATATAACATCACTGGTACAATGGGATGAACTCCTTTTTTAATATCAAAACCATATGATAACATTTTCTGTCTGAAATATAATGTGTTATATTCTAATTTATCTCTAAGCTGTGTAGATTCTGTCAATAACTCCAAAACTTTAGTAGCTGCACCAACAATTGATGGAGCCAGAGAATTAGAAAAAAGATAAGGTCTTGACTTTTGTCTTAGGGTTTCTATAATTTCTTTTCTTCCTGATGTAAATCCTCCCATAGCTCCACCCAAAGCTTTTCCCAAAGTAGAGGTAATTATATCTACTCTATCGATAACATTATAATATTCTGGTGTTCCTCTACCATTTTGACCAATAAAGCCTGTAGCGTGAGAATCATCAACCATAACAAGCGCATTATACTTATCTGCCAAATCACAGATTTTATCTAATTTCGCCAGATATCCATCCATTGAAAATACTCCATCGGTAACTATAATTCTATTTCGTTGATTTTGAGATTCCTTTAACTTATCCTCTAAATCTGACATATCACTATTTTTATAACGATAACGAACTGCTTTACATAGCCTAATTCCATCGATAATTGAAGCGTGGTTCAGCTCATCTGAAATTATTGCATCTTCAGAAGAAAAAAGTGGTTCAAATAAGCCTCCATTTGCATCGAATGCGGCGGCGTATAAAATTGTATCCTCAGTTTTTAAAAATGCTGAAATTTTATCTTCTAGATTTTTATGAATATCCTGAGTTCCACAAATAAACCTAACAGAAGACATTCCATATCCATGGGAGTCTAATGATGATTTTGCTGATTTTATGACTTCTTGATGAGAAGATAATCCTAAATAATTATTCGCACAAAAATTCAAAACTTCTGAATTTTTTACTATTATCTTCGATCCTTGTGGATTTGTAATTAATCTTTCTTCCTTATATAGCCCTTCACTCCTTAAAAAACTTAATTGATCTTGTAATTGCTTTTGTAAGTCTTTATACATTTAATAAAAATTTCTATACTACACCTTGATCTATCATAGCATCAGCCAATTTAACAAATCCAGCAATATTTGCTCCTTTTACATAGTCAATAAAAGAGTCTTGTTTACCATATTTGACACATGCAGTATGAATATTCTTCATAATTTCTTTCAATTTAACATCAACTTCTTCCCTAGTCCAACTTAATCTTAATGAATTCTGACTCATTTCTAAACCAGAAGTTGCAACACCTCCAGCATTTGAAGCTTTACCAGGAGCAAATAAAATTTTAGACTTTTGAAAAATCTCTATCGCTTGAGGAGTTGAAGGCATATTAGCTCCTTCAGAAACGCAAATACATCCATTATCTATCAAAATTTTCGCTTCCTCTTCATTAATTTCATTTTGGGTAGCGCAAGGAAATGCAATATCGCACTGAATAACCCATGGTCTACCTTCATGAAATTCGCAATCATATTTATCAGCATATTCCTTAATCCTTCCTCTTTTTTCATTCTTTAAATGCATAATAAATTGTAATTTTTCTGTGTCAATTCCTTCTGAATCATAAATAAATCCTGAAGAATCTGACATAGTAACAACTTTTGCTCCTAATTCAATTGATTTCTCACACGCATATTGGGCAACATTTCCAGATCCTGAAATAGATATAGTTTTTCCTTTAATATCATCTCCTACATAATTCAACATATTTTGAGCAAAATATACATTCCCATAACCTGTTGCTTCTGGCCTAATCAGTGATCCTCCCCAATTAACACCTTTTCCTGTAAGAACTCCAGTAAATTCATTTCTTATTCTTTTATATTGACCGAACATATATCCT
>CERR01017498.1_pt1 | contig 10212 bp, 9 predicted proteins | sample 530841 | NCBI WGS metagenome assembly CERR01 (sample SAMEA2621021, study PRJEB7988) | marine metagenome | biome: marine biome (ENVO:00000447); feature: surface water layer (ENVO:00002042); material: "saline water (ENVO:00002010), including plankton (ENVO:xxxxxxxx)" | depth 5 m | reverse complement strand
TACCTTACATTTTCATAACTAATAGAAGAAATTAATATTGGATTTGATTTATCAGAAATATCTACAATTGTAATTGCATTTTCATTGCTGCCAATGAAGATTTCTTTTCCTGTATGATCGATGTCTGGTCCGCTATAAGTTACAACTTGAGCATCATGAGTATATCCGTCATCTTCAAATCCACCTTCTATGTAAGGAGAAGTAGGATTTTGTATATTAACAAATATTGGACCACCGTCAAATAAGCCCCCCTCATTTTCACATCTAACAAAATTTCTACCCCCACCCTGATTTCCAACGGGGTATGCGTAGCCGGAATCTTCATTTATAACAATATTGTGTGCTCTTCCAAAATCTTTAAAATTAACATCAGCAGTAAATTCAACAGGTGTTTCTTCTACATTTCTTAGTCTTGTAAGATCAAAAACCTGCATACCATGTTCGTAAGCTTCACTAACAATATATACATGATTTTGGTACACTTTTAAATCTCTCCATAAACTATTGACTGTGGCAGTAGGCAGTGTTCCAATTAAAATTAAATTATCAGGATCACTCATATCAACAAAGGCTGTATGAGATGAGAGCCCAACTATTGCATATTCTTTATTATCTATTGGGTCTGTCCATCCCCATGAGTCATTAACTCTGGTATTATTAGATGAACCTGAATCAATACTTAAATCATCAACCGACAGATAACCAATTAAATCATAACCATTACAAGGGTATTCCCCTGCAAACCCATTGCTGCACGGCAATGATGAAAAGTCAACTAAATCACAAGTATCTCCAATTCCATCTCCATCACTGTCTTGTTGATTCGGATTAGCTGAAAAAGGACAATTATCAATTCCATCAATTAGACCATCATCGTCTAAGTCAGAACAAACATCTCCAATACCATCACCGTTTAAATCTGATTGATTGGGATTTGATATAAATGGACAGTTATCCGTTAAATCAAAATATCCATCATTATCATTATCAGCAAAGTTTTGATCAATTGATTCGTTTTCACAATTTGAAAAAATAGAACAAACGAATAATAGTAAAAAAATATAAGAGTAATTTGAATGATTTAAATTCATAATAACCTGTAAGTTTTAAAACAAATTTATTTAAATTAAATTAAATAGAAATTTGCCTATCAATTTGTTGTTCCAGAGATATATATGTTTCAGTTCTTGAAACACCTTTTATTGTCTGTATTTTTTTTGTAAGAATTTTCATTAAATCTTCATTATCTCTACACAATAATTTTGTTAGCATACTCCAGTCACCTGTTGTATAATGACATTCTAAAATCTCCGGTATTTCTTTTAGCTTGTTAACAACAATTTTATTATTGGTAGCTCTGTCTAAAAAAATTCCAATATATGCCATTGTGGTAAAGCCTAATATTTTTGAATTAATCTTAATGCTTGAGCTATGGATTAAATTTTGTTTTTCCAGTTTTCTGAGTCTTTGGTGTATAGCAGCTCCAGAGATGCCAATTTTTTTTGCAATTTCAAGAATAGGTCTTCTAGAGTTTGTCATTAACATTCTAACAATTTCCTTATCTATTCCGTCTAATTTCAAAATATTATCATTCATATTTTATACTCTTCAAAGTTTATTCCAAACTTTCTTAGTTCTTCTAAGACGGGGTTATATATATTACTATATAATGGGGTTTGAATTCCATTAAGATTAATTTTATCATTTAATATTAAAAGAGAGGAAATAGCTAAAGGTAATCCAACTGTTTTTGCCATAGCTGTGTAAACATCATCGTCACCTTTACAAACCATTGTTGACAAAACTTTTTCTTTTGATCTGGTTTTATTTTCATACTCAAATTCATGATACATAACTATCATGTCTTTATCCTGTTTTTCTAATTTCCAAGAATCTTTAAGTATAAATTCTAGTACTTCTGCAGGAGATGCATTTTCAAGTGGAATTTTTCTGGCAGAACTAAAAATATCAATCTCTGTTAGCTTGTTCCAATTTTTATCATTTTTTGATATAGACAAAACTTTTGCAAGTTTATCTTCAATACTTAAATTTTTATCGAATGGCAAAAAACAATTAAGATAATCTCTATAGCTCATTCCTTTTGAATTTGAAATTTTGAAATCATCGTTTGTTAGACCTAGTTTTATAAACATATTCCAAGATTCAGAAAATCCAACTTTTCTTATAGTTCCCCTGATCATTGTTTCAATATTATTTAGTGAATATATATTTCTGTATTTTAAGGAGTCTCTGTTGGGATAAACTTCAAATTCCCCGTATCCTTTTATTTTAATTTTTTCTGTAGTCTTAAATAGTCTATTATAAGGGATGTATTTATATTTTTTATTTTCAATATACTTTGCAGGAACTCCTTGACCAGCTAAAATAACATTCCTTGGATTCCACGTAAATTTATAATTCCACTTATTATTATCACTCTCAGGAGCAATTAAACCACCTGTATAGGATTTAAAAGAATTTATTTTTGAACCTTTTTTTATTAAATTATCAATTATTTTTTTTGCACTCATGTGATCAATTCCAGGGTCAAGCCCCATTTCGTTTAAAAATAATAATCCGTTATTTTTAATTTCATTATCTAATGTTTTCATTTCATCGCTAACATAAGAAGCAGTTAATAAGTTTTTTTTAAATTTAATACATGTTTTTGCTAGTATAATATGAAATTTTGCAGGCAACATTGAAATCACTAAATCTACCTCTGAGATAAATTTATCTCTTTCTTCTTCGTTTGATAAATTAATTGATGAAACTCTACATCTATTATTTTTTTGATATTTCAAAAGATGATTTATTGATAAATCAACTATGTGTAATTTTAATTCTTCTTTTTGAGAATTGTCGAGTAAATATTTAATTAAATAAGGAGAAGACTTACCTGCACCCACTATTAATATTTTTCTCATACTGCGATAATTTAATTATAATATTAGTAAATAATTATTAGTAATAATTAAATAATTTAGATTAATTTTAAATCTTGTAACCTATTGAAAAATTCCAAATATGATCGTAGACTTAAACGATTCAGATAGCCCAGAAATTTCTTTAAATAATTACGGAATTCTTAGTTCAAAAGTAAATTACAATCTTTCTATTGATGCTTTATATAAACTATGTTGTGAAAATAATTTAGGAAAATTAACTAATAAAAATGTATTAGCTATTAACACTGGAAAGTTTACAGGAAGATCTCCCAAGGATAGATATATTGTTTCTGATATAATAACAAAAGAAAAAGTTTGGTGGGGGGAAATTAACAGACCACTTGACTCTTTTGTTTTTGATAATCTATATTCTAAAATTACACATTATCTTTCTGAAAAGGAGTTATATGTTAGAGATTCCTATGCATGTGCATCAGAAAAATATAGATTAAATATAAGGACTATATGTGAATATCCATGGAGTGATATATTTTCCTACAACATGTTTATCAGACCTAAAAAGAATGAAAAGTTTAATATAGAATGGACTGTTATTTCTGCTCCTGAGTTTAATGCTGATCCAGACATAGATGGAGTTGACAATAAAAATTTTTCAATAATTAATTTTTCAAAAAAAATTATTATTATTGGTGGTTCAGGTTACACCGGTGAAATAAAAAAAGGGATTTTTTCTGTTTTAAATTTTATTTTACCTACTGAAAAAAATGTCCTTCCAATGCATTGTAGTTCAAACACAGGAGCTATGAATGACACATCTATATTTTTTGGACTCTCTGGAACTGGAAAAACAACTTTATCTACAGATTCATCTAGAAAATTAATTGGAGATGACGAACATGGATGGGATGACAGTGATAATATTTTTAATTTTGAAGGTGGTTGCTATGCTAAAGTTCTTAATTTATCAGCTGAAAAAGAACCAGAAATTTACAATGCAATCAGACCTGGAGCTTTACTTGAAAATGTTATATTGGATAGTGATGGTGAAGTAGATTATACAGATAAATCAATTACTCAGAATACAAGAGTTAGTTATCCTATAAACTTTATAAAAAATATAAAAACCCCTTCAATTGGGAATAATCCTAGAAATATTTTCTTTTTAACTGCTGATGCATTTGGAGTATTACCTCCAATTTCTAAATTAAATCCTAGTCAATCTGCATATCATTTCATATCAGGTTATACCTCAAAACTTGCAGGAACGGAAGATGGAGTAGATGAGCCAGTTCCTTCTTTTTCAGCGTGTTTTGGAGCTCCTTTTATGCCATTACATCCAACTGTATATGCAGAGATGCTTATTAAAAAGATGAGTGATTCTGCTGTTAGTGTTTGGCTTGTAAATACGGGTTGGACTGGAGGCCCATATGGTGTTGGGAAAAGAATGGAGCTCAAATATACTAGAGCTATGATAAATGCAGCAATATCTGGAGAATTAGATGAGGTAAATAAAGGAAATTATCATACTCATTCAGTATTTAATTTAATGCAACCAAGAGAATGTCCAAATGTTCCCACAAGTGTTTTAAGTCCAAGGAAGACCTGGAATAATGATGAAAAATATTATAAGAAAGCTTATATGTTATCTAATGCTTTTATAAAAAATTTCAAAAAATTTACTGATCAAGCTAATGATGAAATTATTTCAGGTGCTCCGAATATCAGATAGTTTACCTTTTATTTGCCTTAACAATATAATTATCTAGCGCCATAGTCATGGATGGAAATTTTGGAGATGGAGCATATATATCTGCCTTTAAACCTTTTTCTTCGACAGCTTTTTTAGTAATTGCACCAAAAACAGCAATTCTGGTATTATTTTGCTTAAAGTCAGGAAAATTATGTAGAAGTGATTCAATTCCTGAAGGGCTAAAGAAAACTAAAATATCATATGTAACATTAGCTAAGTGAGATAAATCGCTAATCACTGTTTTATAAAATACTGATTGTCTCCATTTAATTTCTAATTCATCAAGAAGTTTTGGAACTTCTGGCTTTAATTTATCAGTTGTAGGTAAAAGAAAATTTTCATTTTTATGTTTAGCAATCAAGGGGCATAAATCAGTGAAAGTTCTTTTACCGACATAAATCTTCCTTTTCCTGTAAACAACATGATTTTGTAAATACAAAGCAACAACTTCAGATTGACAAAAATACTTCATCGAATCAGGAACTTTAAATCTCATTTTTTCACAAATCCTAAAATAGTGATCTACGGCATATCTACTGGTCAAAATAATAGCTGAAAATTTTGTTAAATCAATTTTTTGGAGTCTAATTTCTTTCACAGTAGCTCCTTTAACATGTATAAAAGGAATAAAGTCTATTTTTAATCTTCTTCTTTTTTTTAAATCAAGAAAAGGAGAATTTTCAAGTTTTGGTCTAGGTTGCGAAACTAAGATTGTTTTAACTTTCATTTTTTGTTAAACATTTAAAATCTCATTTATAATATAATAATATGGGATAATTTCAAGTGTGCAAAGATACAAAATAAAATAAAACCAATTTTTATAAATCAATTTTTTAAATGAAAAAAATATATAGAAATAGCTGATAATCAAATAGAACAAAGTTATAAATAAAGAAATATAAACCAATTTGTCACTAAAAATAGTATTATAAATACATAAAATATTTAGAGCTAAAATGAGTAAACCTAACGAATTATTAAACATAATTTTTGCATATAGATAGTTTTTACTAGCTCTTGTAAATTTAAATAGCCATCCTATAAATTGTTCGAAAAAATATTTAATAATAAAAAATATTGCAAAGTAGGTAATCAAAGATTTAAAAACTTCAATCTTAAATTTATTTTCTAGAAAAACGGAGAATAAAATTGATAAATTAACCAGAAAAATTATAAAGTAACCAAAATTTATAAAACGAATTGATAGTTTGTCATTATTAGATAATTTATTTAATAGGCTTTTTTTTTGAAGACTTACATTAAAAAAAAAGACTTGATTATCGATTTTTTTCAATAAAATTATAAGTAAAATTGAAGATAAAAGCAACAATGTTAATATGTCGTTTGAAAAATATTCTCTAATCATATATCTTTTAAATAAGACTCCTTTTTAGCCTAAAAATTATATTTTTGCAAAAAATAAATTGATGAATAATGTCTTAATAATAATTCCCACCTTTAATGAGGTTGAAAATATCTTAAGAATTATCAAATCAATATTTTCTTTACATAACAATATAAATATTTTAGTTGTCGATGATAATTCGCCAGATGGAACTTCAGCTAAAGTTAAAGAACTTATTCCAAAATTCAATAATAACTTACACCTTATAACTAGAGCTTCAAAACTAGGTCTTGGAACTGCATACTTACGTGGGTTTAACTGGGCAATTCAGAATAAATTTAAATATGTAGTATCTATGGATGCAGATTTTTCTCATGACCCTGCTGACATTGAGAAACTTTATAGTGATTGTGGAAAAAATAAAAGTGATGTCTCCATTGGCTCAAGATATATTAAAGGAATTAATGTTGTAAACTGGCCATTAGAAAGAATTATACTTTCATATTTGGCATCATGGTATGTTAGAATCATTACTGGAATGAATATTAAAGATCCAACATCTGGTTTTGTTTGCTATAGTGTAAAATCTTTAAAAAGATTATCTTTAGATTCAATCAGATTCAATGGCTATGCTTTTCAAATTGAAATGAAATTTAAGTTATTTTTAATGAAATTAATTATAAGTGAAATCCCAATAATTTTCACAGACAGAGAATTTGGAAAATCAAAGTTGAATAGTTCAATCATAGGGGAAGCATTTTTCGGAGTAATTTCAATGAAGCTAAATAGTTTTTTTAATATTACTGTTAAATGAAAAGGACTTTAATAAAAAACTGTAATATCATTAATGAAGGCGAAATTTTTGAGTCCGATATACTAATTGAAAATTCTATAATAACTAAGATTGATAATTCAATAAGCCCCAATAGTCCAAATATTAATATTATAGACGCAGAGGGTAATTATATAATTCCTGGTTTAATCGATGATCAGGTTCATTTTAGGGAACCTGGTTTAACTCACAAAGGAAATATTTTTTCTGAATCAAGAGCTGCTGTAGCAGGAGGTATAACTTCTTTTTTTGAAATGCCTAATACTAATCCAAATACTACCACAATTAAAGAGCTTGATAAGAAGTTTAAAATTGCTAAGAATTCATCACTTGCTAATTATTCATTTATGTTTGGCGGTACTAATACCAACCTTGACGAAATATTAAAAAATGATACTAGTAAAATACCAGCTATTAAGCTTTTTTTAGGTTCATCTACCGGAAATATGTTAGTAGACGATTTGGATTCTCTAGAAAAAATATTTTCAAATGTTGATATTCCAATTGCTGTTCATTGTGAAGATGAGCAAACCATAAAAAATAATTTAAAACTTCACATGGATATATTCGGGGACGATATCCCAATTAATTATCATCCTAAAATTAGAACTGAAGAAGCTTGTTATATTTCGTCAAGTATGGCTGTAGGATTAGCAAAAAAAACAGATGCCAGACTGCATGTTTTCCATCTTTCTACTGCTAAAGAACTTGAATTATTCTCGAATAATATCCCATTAAAAGATAAAAAAATTACTTCTGAGGTTTGTGTCCATCATTTGACTTTTTCTGAAGAAGATTATGACAAATTAGGAAGTAAAATTAAGTGGAATCCTGCTGTTAAAACTACTAACGATAGAGATATGTTATGGAAAGCACTTGAAAATAACTTAATAGATGTGATAGCTACAGATCACGCTCCACACACTGTCGAAGAAAAAAACAACCCCTACACTTCATGCCCATCAGGTGGTCCTTTGGTTCAACATTCTTTAGTTTCTATGTTAGAAGCGTACCATGATGGAAAGATTTCTTTACAAAAGATAGTTGAGAAGATGTGTCATAATCCTTCAGTCCTTTTTAATATTAAAAATAGAGGATATATTAAAGAAGGATATTATGCAGATCTTATTATTTTTAATTTAAATAATCCCTGGACAGTGACTAAAGATAATTTATTATATAAATGTTCGTGGTCTCCCTTTGAAAATAAAACTTTTAAATCTAGAGTTTTATATACATTTGTTAATGGTAATATTGTCTATTCAAATGGTGTAATTAATGATTTAAAAATGGGTATGCAAATTGAATTTGAGAGATGAAAAAGTTTTTAATTTTTTTATTTATACTGAACTCTTGTAGTTTTATTAACAATAATGAAAATCATAAGCCTGAAAATTTAATCAGTCAAGAAAAAATGATTGAGATTATTTATGATATGTCACTAATAAGTGTTTCCAAAGGAATTAACAAGAGAATTCTTGAGAATAACGGTATGAAACCTAAATCATATATTCTTAAAAAATATAACATTGATAGTTTACAATTTGTTACAAGCAACGAATACTATTCAAAGGATTTAGAACAATATTTATTCATTTATGAAAAGGTTTTAGAAAAGCTAGAATTTAACAGAAAAATTGTTATTGATAGCATAGAAAACTATAAAATTGATCGAGCAAGAAGAAGTAAAGAAATTATTTCAGAATCTATGAGTGATGTTGAATTATCAAAACCAATAGGGTAATTTAATTATTAAATTTTTTAAAAAATTAGTTTATCTTAGAATCAGATTAATATTTTTAAATGAGTGATTTTATAGAAGAGTTAAAATGGCGTGGTTTAATTCATGATTCAACCCCTGGAATTCAAGAATTTTTAAACCAAAAATGCAGGACTGCATATATTGGTTTTGACCCAACTTCTGATTCTTTACATATTGGTAATTTGGTTCCTATTATGCTTTTATCACATTTTCAAAAAACTGGTCACCAGCCAATTGCTTTAATTGGCGGAGCTACTGGTATGATTGGAGATCCATCAGGTAAATCAATAGAAAGAAACTTGCTTGACGAGCATACCCTAAAACACAATCAATTATGTTTAAAAGATCAACTTTCAAGTTTTTTATCTTTTGATAGTAAATCAGATAACCATGCATTAGTACTAAATAATTATGATTGGATGAAAGATTTCTCTTTCCTAGAGTTTATAAGAGATATTGGGAAGCATATTACTGTTAACTATATGATGTCTAAAGATTCAGTTAAAAATAGAATTTCATCTGATTCAGGAAGTGGTATGAGTTTCACTGAGTTTACCTACCAAATGGTTCAAGGATTTGATTTCTTATTTTTAAATAGAAATCATAATTGCTCTATTCAAATGGGTGGAAGTGATCAATGGGGGAATATTACTACAGGTACAGAATTAATAAGAAGAATTGATAAAGGAAAGGGATATGCGCTTACTTGTCCATTGATTACAAAGTCAGATGGATCCAAATTTGGTAAATCTGAAGACGGAAATATTTGGTTAAATAAAGAAAAGACTTCAGTGTATAAATTTTATCAATATTGGTTAAACACCTCTGATGAGGATGCTAAAAATTATATTAAAATTTTTACTTTTTTAAATAAAGAGATTATTAAGGAATTAATTTTAGAGCATGAGTCTAATCCCCATTTAAGAATTTTACAAAAAAGATTAGCATCTGAAATAACACAAACTGTCCATACATCCAAGGAATTAAATAATGCCATCAAAGCATCAGGTATTCTTTTTAGTAAAGAATTTAGGAAAGAAATTGAAGAGATTAATGAAAATCTATTCTTAGATATTTTTGAAGGTGTGCCTATTCATGAAATTTCATTTAATCAAATTAAAGATGGAATTAATATTATAAAATTACTTTCTGAAATAACTGGGTTTTTACCTTCGAATTCTGAAGCAAGAAGGGCATTAAAGGAAAACTCGATATCTGTTAATAAGAATAAAGTAAATGAAACCTTTATTATAGGCAATAGTGATTTGATAAACAACAAATATATAGTTCTTAATAGAGGTAAGAAAAAAACATTTATCATTAAAGTTGGCTAGCTAAATTAAAAGATTACATCCCCTAATATCACTATTGTCAATTCTACCAAGTATCTGAAAGCTTGATCCTTCTTCCATTTTTCCAAGATCATCTGTTGCAATAAAACTACACGAATTTAAATTTGCTAAGTCGATAATATTAATTCCTCCTGATTTATTATTTAAATTAAAATTTTGAGCATCGTTAATATCTCTAATTATTATTTTCATCCAAGGTGGACAATAAAAAATTCCGTCTTTTTTTGAGTATGCTTGAGATAATAATTCAGTCATCCCATAC
>CERR01034500.1_pt1 | contig 10233 bp, 5 predicted proteins | sample 530841 | NCBI WGS metagenome assembly CERR01 (sample SAMEA2621021, study PRJEB7988) | marine metagenome | biome: marine biome (ENVO:00000447); feature: surface water layer (ENVO:00002042); material: "saline water (ENVO:00002010), including plankton (ENVO:xxxxxxxx)" | depth 5 m | reverse complement strand
TTTTTTCGGTCATCAAACGTTGAATAAGGTTGTCGTTATATTCTGCTGTGATAACCGGCAAAATAGCGCCTTCGCGGGATGACAGCATTGCTGTAATACGCGCAGTACGTTCAGTACCAGAGTCGACCACCACGCCAGATAAATCTTCATCCATTAGCAAGGTATCTAGATGCGCAAGACGCGCTACCTGGAATAAGCCTTTTGGTGCGCCAGTAGATTCAAACTTGTTTTGAATTTCTACTGCTTCTTCATAGAAGATTTCAGACACAACTGATACTACCGGGTTACCCGTTGATAGTGCGGTCACAATAGACAGTAACCAGTATTCGAAGGTTACTTCTTTATCGGCGAAACACACCAGGATTCCGCGAGGCTCTAAGTAAAGCTTGTTCGATTCACCTGTTGGGCCCGGCAAGGTTTGAGGCTTGGCAAGCTTTCGCTCAACGCTGGTTAGCTGCTGACGCGCCGTCGCGAGCGTGCGGTTCAAGTCATCAGCAAGCTCATCAACAATGTCTACTTTCGCAATTTTTGCCAGAAGCTGACGTACCATAGAAATACGATCGTTTAACGGCGTATGACGCCACTGCACTTCTACCGCTTTCGCTTTATCCATCATCACGTGCGCACGCTCGGCAATCTTTTCATCACCGACAAGCGCTGCATCAGTACCGTCTACATCATCAATGTGCGATGGCTTAGGTGTGGCACGTTCCATCATTAAGCGAGGCAGATAGTTAGGGCCACCCGCTTTTGGACCTGTGCCAGACAATCCACGTCCACCGAAAGGCTGAACGCCAACAATAGCGCCAATCATGTTGCGGTTAATGTACACGTTACCCGCGCGGCTCTTCGCTGCTAGCTCGTTAGCACGCTCTTCAATACGCGAGTGAATGCCCATAGTTAGGCCGTAACCTGTGCCATTGATTTGCTCTAGCACACTATCAAGGTCTTTCGACTTAAAGCGAACAATATGCACCACAGGGCCGAACACTTCTTTTTCAAGCACGTCGATATTCTTGATTTCATACAAGGTCGGCGCAAAGAAAGTACCGTTTTCAAAGCCTGCTGGCATTTCATTGCGATAAAGCAGCTTAGCTTTATCTTCCATGTACTCTTGGTGATTGGTCAGGCTCTTAAGCGCCTTCTCATCAATAACAGGGCCCACATCGGTAGCAAGCTGCGTTGGGTCACCAACGGTAAGCTCTTTCATGGCGCCGGTTAGCATTTCGATAAGATCATCAGCAATTTCGTCTTGTACAAACAATACGCGAAGTGCTGAACAGCGCTGACCGGCACTTTGGAAACCAGAGTGGATCACGTCATCAACTACCTGCTCTGGCAGTGCAGTTGAATCAACAATCATACAGTTTTGACCGCCCGTCTCTGCAATCAATGGCACCTGTTCGCCACCACGTTCTGCAAGCACTTGAGAAATTAACGTACCGGTTTGCGTTGAACCTGTGAACATTACCGCTTTAATGCGCTCGTCTGGCAGAAGGGTTTCGCCCACTTCTTTACCTGGCGATACAATAAGTTTCAATGCATCTTCTGGCAGGCCTACCGAGTGCATAATATCTATCGCACGCTGCGCAATAATACTGGTTTGTTCAGCAGGCTTAGCAATAACCGTGTTACCTGTTACAAGTGCCGCTGCCACTTGGCCTAAGAAGATGGCTAGTGGGAAGTTCCACGGACTGATACACAGCACAACACCACGAGGAAGTAAGCGTTGATCTTCAGCAAGCTCTTCTGCACGGGCCGCGTAGTAGCGGCAGAAATCAACGGCTTCACGCACTTCATCAATACTGTCTTGAGCTACTTTACCCGCTTCACGCATACAGATAGCGATAAGCTCAGCCATGTGGCGCTCAAGCGCATCTGCTGTTCGATTAAGTATTTCACCGCGCTCGCTTACATCGCGTTTAGACCATGCTTCAAACCCAGCTTCGGCTTCATCTAATGCTTTGCGCATATCATCAGGCGTAGCGTAATGGTGATAACCTACCACGTCGTTGTGGTTAGTTGGGCTAAGTACCGCTGTCGCACCTTCTGGCACTTCACCGGTCACTTTGTAGTAATCCTGCCAGCGTTCAAGTTCGTGTTTAAGCGCCGTTACCGCATTGGTGTCGGTTAGGTCTAGACCACGCGAGTTGTCGCGCTCTGGCGCATACAGCCCACGTGGGGTTTTGATTAACTTGTTATAACGTACTTTCAGGCGTTGTGTTTTCTCTACCGGATCTTCAAGCAAAGACTCAACCGGTTTTTCATCGTCAACGATAGCGTTTACAAACGACGAGTTCGCGCCGTTTTCAAGAAGACGACGTACAAGGTAGGCCAATAAGTCTTCGTGTTCACCTACCGGTGCATAAACACGGCACTGAATTTTATCCTGTGTTACCACCTGATCGTAAAGGGTATCGCCCATACCGTGCAGACACTGGAACTCAAAACCTTCTTTGTCGTCACCAGCAAGCTCAACAATAACAGACGCTGTGTAGGCATTGTGAGTCGCAAACTGCGGGTAAATAGTATCGCGGTATTCAAGTAAGCGGTTCGCACAGGCATGGTATGACACATCTGTTGACGACTTACGGGTAAATACAGGGAACTCTTCAAGGCCCGCTTGTTGGGTAAGCTTAATCTCAGTATCCCAATAGGCACCTTTAACCAAACGCACCATTAGCGGACGACCTACCTCTAGGGTAAGTTCACGTAAGTGCTCTATAACGTGGATTGCGCGTTTTTGGTAGGCCTGTACGGCCAAGCCAAAGCCTGTCCAACCGTTCAGGTCTTCATCGCGAAATACAGATTCAATAATATCTAGAGAAAGCTCTAGACGGTCAGCTTCTTCCGCATCTACGGTTAAACCGATATCGTATTCTTTAGCCATCATACACAGCGCTTTCAAGCGCGGCGGAATGTCTACCATGGCACGTTCGCGGTGAGAAAATTCAAAGCGCGGATGAATAGCAGAAAGCTTTACCGAGATCCCCGGTGAACGTTTAGGCCCACGTCCGTTAGCCGCTTTACCGATAACTTTAATGGCTTTCACGTATGCATCGTAGTAACGCTCAGCGTCGCGCATAGTACGTGCGCCTTCGCCTAGCATGTCGTAAGAATATACGTACCCTTTGGTTTCTTTGTCTTTGGCGCGATCTACCGCATCTTCAATGGTTTCGCCCATAACGAACTGACGGCCCATCACGCGCATCGCAATATTCATGGCGCGGCGAATAACAGGTTCACCCAAGCGGCCAAGGGTTTGTTTTAATAAGCCAAACTGTTCTTTCTTGCGCTTGTCGGCATAGTTCACCATGTTGCCCGTAAACAACAAGCCCCACGCCGATGCGTTAACAAATAACGACTCTGAATTCCCCAAGTGAGGTGTCCACTGACCCTGAGACAGCTTGTCACGAATAAGCTCATCTTGAGTCGCTTTGTCTGGAACACGCAGCAAGGCTTCAGCCAAGCACATCAATACCACACCTTCTGCTGTAGATAGCGAGTATTCATTTAATAATGCGTCAACACCACCGTGCCCTTCTTGCTCTCGGCGAATTTGAAGCACCATCTTTCGTGCACGTTCCCATGCACGGCTTCGTGCACGTGGGTTTACCTCGGCAATGGGAAGAATTTGATCCACAGCCACCGACTCACTAATGCGATAGTAGTCTCTTATACGCTGGCGTAGGGGTGAAGTTGTATGAAGTGTGTCGTTAATGAGCATTGCAACCCTTTCATAGAAATAGCTGTAACAAAAAGCGTTCCCGCCGTGTAAGACTGCTCACGGTTACATGGAAGCGGCTAAAAAACAAGCAAAGTCGAAACCCTGCGTTGACCTGTCGTTCTTCTTTTAACTTTATACTTTTGGATGAAGATCACGACAGTGCCAAATTTGCGCGGATGGTAGCACACAAAATCGCCCTGCCAAGCCCCTGCTAGCAAAGTTTTTTTGATTCTCTGTCAAGCTACGTATTCAGTGCGTTAGATGACATTTTTTAGCCTGTTGATACCGCATTATTTTTTAGTACAAAAGCGGTGAGCGATTTGCTTCTAAAGTCGTAGTAAAGCTCGTCTATAAATGGTGTATTTTTAATCGTAATAAAAAGCGGTTAATAAAAAACCGTCTACACTTTAAAAAAACAAAAATACAAATAGATAGGTATTTGCCGATGTGGTTAAGAAAATTCAGTTTAATTCAACGTTTGGGCATTATCGTTGCCCTAATTACGCTGTTATTTGTACTTCTTACTGCCGTTGTTTTAAGCAGGCACTACGAAGCATTAAAGCAAAAGTCTTATGATGAAAATCAGCACCTGGTCGAGGTGGTTCATACCATGCTCAGTAGCTTCGCGGCGCGCACCGACGTAGACGAGGCAGCCGCTAAGCAACAGGCGTTAGAGGCCGTCAAAGCGCTACGATACGACGGCAGCAACTACTTTTGGATCCAAGACCAAACGCCATCTATGGTTATGCACCCCATCAAGCCCGCCCTTGACGGTCAAGATTTACGAACCTTTAAAGACGGGAACGGCAAAGCCTTCTTTATAGAAATGGCGCAAAAAGTGAAATCGAAAGGTGAAGGTTTTGTCGATTATGTATGGCCGCTTCCCGGCGAAGAGTCACCTACCGACAAAATTTCCTACGTTAAAGAGTTCAAGCCGTGGGGATGGACAGTGGGCTCTGGTATCTACCTTACCAATCTTGAAAAAGAATTTGCTCATCTTCGCAATGTGATTGCGGTGTTTTGTCTGGTTAGTATAGTGCTAGTCGTGGTGCTTGTTTATGTTATTGGCGGCAGCATAGTGAAACCGGTTCAAGAAGTAAGTGAGCGAATGAAAGATATCTCACAAGGAGAAGGTGATCTCACCCGCTCGTTGCCTGAAACTGGCCAAGATGAAGTAACGCGTTTGGCACGCTACTTTAATGAATATACCGAAAAAATGCGCCATTCGCTGTTGGGGATCCGTGAGAATATTAATTCACTGACCCAGCAAGCAGAACTTGTAGAAACATCAAGTAAAAATAGTAACGCTCAGGCACAGACGCAGAATGAAAATATGCTTCAAGTTGCCGCTGCCATGGAAGAGATGACAACGCAGATAAATGAGGTTAGCAATAACGCAGATTCTGCAGAAAAAAGTACCAGCAGCGCGCGGGGTAACGTGCAAAACGGCGCCTCGGTTGTGGATAGTACCGTAAACGATATACGCTCTCTTACCTCTGATATTGAAAGCGTAAGTAGCGCTGTTACCGAACTTGCTGCGCAGACTGAAAGCATTGGTGCTGTACTTGATGTAATCCGCGGCATTGCCGAACAAACTAACTTACTGGCGCTTAACGCTGCTATAGAAGCAGCGCGAGCTGGCGAGCAAGGACGAGGTTTCGCCGTCGTAGCTGATGAAGTGCGTACACTGGCAAGTCGAACCGGACAAAGTACCGATGAAATCCAAGCGATGATAGAAAAGCTGCAAAGTAATGCCAAAAGCGCAGTAGATGCAGTAAAAGTAAGCCAGTCAGCGTCAACCAAAACGGTAGACAACGCTATACAGGCGAATCAAAATCTGCAAGAAGCTGATCGCTTAATGACTGAAATTGCAGATATGAGTAGTGAAATAGCGCGGGCTACCGAGCAGCAAGCAGAAGCCGCTACCGAAGCGAATATGCGCATCAATGCACTGTCAGGTGCTGCTGATAGTAGCTTGAGAACGGCAGATGAATTAGCAGCTGCGAGCCAAGCGTTACGCGCAAGCTGTTTAGCAATAATGGACATTGCGAACCGCTTTAAGCTTTAAAGCATTTTACATTTCAACGAGCCTGCTGCGCTTTGCTGCAAAGCATTGAGAAGCAGGCTCCGTTTACTGCTGCTACCACTCCATAGCAGACGGTAATTTTCTTTTAAAAAAAGTAAACTTTGCCGAATTTTGCTTCTCTTACGTCAAGTTGTTTAAAAGCTCACATGGTTTAATCAATACACCTACCTTCTGCGTATGGAAGAAAAGACCTGAGTGCATTACACTCAGAGGCACCATAAGTGGCGGTTAATCGATTACTTTTTATTGAGCGATATACTAGCCACCGAAGTAGTGACTTATGCGCAATAAAAGCCAGACGCGCAAAAAAATCAAGGAGTTGAATATGAGCAGTGGTTCAAAGGGTAAGCCTATTTTATTATGGGTTGTCGGTTTTTTCGTGTTGCTATTTTTGGTGTATTTCCTGTTCGCCAATACCATCATTAAATCTATTCTTGAGTCCAAGCTGGGCGAATCCTATGGAGCAGAAGTGAATATCGACGAGTTCGACCACTCTCTTTTTCCAACAACTGTTACGCTGAAAGGTATTGCACTTACCAACCCCACAAAGCCTACTCACAACCAAGTTTTTGTAGGCGAAGCTCACGCAGACGTTGAGCTAAAGCCACTGTTAGATGATCAAGTTATCGTAAACAATCTTGATTTACTGAAAGTGCAGTTCGATACACAGCGCGAGTCTGAAGGTGAAGTGTATCGCGTTCCAGAACGCTCTCTGTCCTTTGACGAAATTAAAGCAAAAGCCAAAGAAGCCGTGCCTACGGTTGACGAACTTCTCGCCCGCAATCCACTAAAAACCACTGCTGCCATTGAAAATGCAAAGTCTGCTTACGAAACCTATGGAAAAGGTTTGAAAGAAGACTATGAATCTTTACCTGATAAGTCGCGCATTGAGTACTATAAAACGCAGGTAGCCCAGCTAAAAGAAACAAACTACAAAGACCCACAAGCTTTGGTACAGGCGAAATCTTCGTTTGATAAATTAAAAGAAGAAATGCAGGCAGACCGCGCGCTTATTAGCAATTTCACGGAAAAAGCGAGTGATGCCAAACAAGCCCTAAGCGAAAGTGTTGAAGCACTTAAGAAAGCACCACAAGATGATTACGCGCTGCTAAAAGGGGTAATTGCCGGTGACCAAGCGGCACTTACTCAAGTAACTTACTTTGTGTTTGGTGACAAAGCGGCGGAATACACGGAGTACCTTATGGCAGCAATGCAAATTGTTATGCCGCTCATTCAAGGTGAAGAAAAAAGTGAAGCGCCGACTGAAGTGCCCTCGATTTTGGTGAAAGAAGCCAACGTATCAGTGCTTTGGCAAAATGAATCTATCACCAGCAAATGGAATAATATTACGAACGTTCACGAAGTATTCGGTAACCCCACAACCTTTACTATTGAAGCAGCGGGCGAGTTATTAAAGTCGTTTACTTCTAGCGGTGAATTCTGGATTGACGGCAACGGTGTTGATGCCAGCCAAGTCTGGCAGCTAGCCGGCGTAAATATGTCTAACATTTCGTTTAGCGGTAATGAAACACTAAATGCGGTGCTTAAATCAGCGCTGATGAAAACCAATGGATCGATGAAAGTCACTGATAACATGCTTACCGGTACGGGCGAAGTTGACCTTCAACAGCTTGTTATGGAAGCAACTGGCACCAGTGATATCACTAGTGCTATTGCACAGGCACTTCAAACGTTAACCAGCTTAAACATGACGATGCTGCTAGACGGCACGCTTTCAGATCCTGGCTTTAACATTAAGTCTGATCTGGATAACAAGCTGGCCAAAGCGGCGCTTTCACAGCTTACTGCCAGCCAAAAAGACAAGCTGGATGAATTAAACAACAAACTCAACCGCATGATAAGCAACGAGCAATCATTGCTATCAGGCGAGCTTGTAGACGTAAACAGTATGCTTAGCGCAGCCCAAGGCGACAGTGCCGCCCTTCAGGAGCTGCTCCAAGCTCAACTTAACAACGTTGTTGAGCAGCAAAAAAGTAAGCTGTTTGATAAATTGAAGGGAAAATTGGGCCAAGGTGAATAATGCGCCTTTGACTCGACGCTGCTTCGCGGCATAATAAGACACAGCAGAGGCGAAGAGCCTCTGCTTTTTTTCCGCTTAACCACATTGTCAGGTGAATCTGTGTTGCAAGGTAAATGGCTTCCCATTGTATTGATAGTACTGCTTGGTCTTTTGCAATACAGGCTATGGTTTGGAAAAAATAGTATTCCCGATTACTTCAACCGAAAACAAGAAGTTCACTCTCAAGCCCTTCAAAATGCCAACCTCGCTCAGCGCAATGCCCTACTTAAAGCTGATATTAGCGATTTAAAAATTGGTCTAGAAGCCATTGAAGAAAGAGCCCGAAATGAACTCGGTCTGATCAAAAAGGGAGAAACCTTCTACCGTATTTTGCCCGCAGATTCTAAGTGAAGAAAATGACATCGCCCCGCGTTGTTGCGGTTATCCCCGCTGCCGGAGTTGGCAGCCGAATGCAGGCTGACCGCCCAAAGCAATACCTCACCTTAAATGGTAAAACCATTCTTGAACACACGATTGACGCGCTGCTACAGCATCCGCTAATCGACGACGTGATCGTAGCGATAAGCGCAGGTGACGCGTATTTTGATCAATATCGGTTACGTGAAAAACCCATTCGCGTTGTAGATGGCGGAAAGGAACGCGCTGATAGTGTATTGAACGGGCTTATGTCACTTGGCGAGAACGATTGGGCACTGGTTCACGATGCCGCGAGGCCTTGTATAGAAGAGAGCGATATTTCCGCGCTGCTCGAATTAATGAGCAGTGATGACGTTTCTGGCGGTATTCTAGCTACCCCTGTTCGTGACACCATGAAGCGGGTCAGACCTTCAACAAATGTTATATCTCACACCGAAGACCGAAACGGTCTTTGGCACGCTTTAACGCCTCAACTTTTTCCAGCAACATTGCTAAAACGCGCGCTTCAAAATGGTTTATCACAAGGCGCGAATATCACAGACGAAGCCTCTGCCATGGAGCTTGAAGGCTACAAAGTTGCCATGGTGAGTGGAAGTCCGGCAAATATAAAAATAACGCATCCGGCCGATCTTCCTTTGGCAGAATTTTATCTTAAGCAAAAATTAAGCGCGCAAGGCCAGAACGCTCAAAACTACAGAGCTCAAAGCCACAGCGCAAAAAATCAAAAGGCACAATCATAATGCGAATTGGACACGGATTTGATGTACACAAGTTTGGCGGTGAAGGCCCCATCACAATAGGTGGCGTCAGTATCGACTATGAGCAAGGACTGTTAGCTCACTCAGATGGCGATGTATTACTACACGCACTGTGTGATGCAATGCTAGGTGCAGCAGCACTCGGTGATATTGGCAAGCACTTCCCTGACACAGACGACGCATACGCGGGTGCAGACAGCCGCGTGCTGCTGCGTCACGTTGTCAAAGTAGTAAGGGAGAAAGGCTATGGCTTAAGTAATGCAGATATGACCATTGTGGCGCAAGCACCTAAAATGGCGCCGCATATTGCTGCTATGCGTGAGATTATTGCCCAAGACTGCAACGTATCGCTTGACGACATCAATGTAAAAGCAACGACCACTGAAAAGCTAGGTTATACAGGCCGTAAAGAAGGCATTGCCTCTCACGCCGTTGTTCTACTGGAAAAATTATGAAGCCTTTACACACTGACCACTGGCAGTACTATTTCGCAAAACCTGTATCCACCGGTATTTTTAAATTCCAAGCCGACGATTTTCAAGTTGTCGAGGATTTGGGTTATACCCCTTGTGGTGAAGGCGAGCACCAGTTTGTATTTATTGAAAAAACCAACACCAATACCGCGTTTGTCGCTGAGCAGCTAGCCCGTTTCGTTAACCTTCCATTACGCCAAATTACCTATGCTGGTCGCAAAGACAAATACGCGGTAACGCAACAGTGGTTTGGTATTCACGCGCCGGGTAAGCCTGACTTCGACTTCAGCAACTTTGAACTGGAAGGCGTTAAAGTGCTTAAGCAAATGCGTCACAATAAAAAGTTGCGAACGGGTCAGCTTAAAGGCAATCACTTTACAATTACTTTGCGTCAGGTACTGCATCCTGAGGCCATTGAAGAGCGTCTTCAAGAAATTGAAAAACACGGTGTACCAAACTATTACGGCGAACAACGCTTTGGCGTAATGCGCTTAAATGACATGGGTGAAGTGCAGCGCGGTGGAAACCTAGTAATGGCCGAGCGAATGGTAAACGGTGAAACCATCAGACACCGCAACAAACGTTCCATGGCGCTTTCTGCACTGCGCAGCTGGTTATTTAATGAAATGCTTTCTGCACGCTTAGAAAAAGACGTATTCGACAAGGTCACTCACGGCGACGCGCTAGTGCTTTCAGGTTCTAACAGCTTTTTCATCAACGAAGGTTCCGAC
>CERR01125326.1_pt1 | contig 10261 bp, 9 predicted proteins | sample 530841 | NCBI WGS metagenome assembly CERR01 (sample SAMEA2621021, study PRJEB7988) | marine metagenome | biome: marine biome (ENVO:00000447); feature: surface water layer (ENVO:00002042); material: "saline water (ENVO:00002010), including plankton (ENVO:xxxxxxxx)" | depth 5 m | reverse complement strand
GTCCATCATCTCAAGAGCCTGCATTTTCAGACCCTCTGGAACTTGTAATGCCACCAAGCGATGGTCGTTGTCTTTGATCCGTTCGACTAAGTCGTCGAGCTGAAAATCATGACGCTCCATGTCCATGGTAACCAACTTGCCATCCTAAATTTCAATCGACAATCTCGACTTTACCATCGATAATGTCGATTCTTGCTAGTGAACGGATTGGCCAATGGGGTTTCTCTCGGTTCAATCTCTCACGCCCTTCTCCCTTCTCGATAGCGATTACAATATCCTTTAGGATTACACCCATATCTTCGAGTTGTTGAATAAGAGGCTCCAAAGTACCACCAGTGGAAATAACATCATCAACAATAACTATCCTTTCTCCTGGTTTGATGTCGTTTATGTAAACAGTTGATTGAGAATAACCAGTAGCAACATCAACACGTGTTTCTCCTTCCATGCCATATGATCGCTTTCGAATTACAACTGTAGGTTTTCCAGTAGCATCACCTACTGCAGCAAGAAGAGGTAGACCCATTGCTTCAACAGTCACAATTAGGTCTACTTTTGACCAATCAACACTTGAGACAATTAGATCCCTAGTTGCTCGAAGTACTTCGGGATCCATTCTTGGAATACCATCTGATATTGGGTGAATGAAGTATGGGTATTCACCCTTCCAAATGATTGGAGCATCCCTGAGGGACTCTTGCAGAATACTGAGAGGATCATTAGATCCCATATTGCATCAACCTCAGATTAACCCTAGTTCGCGAAGCTCTTCATGCCCCTTCTTTACTCGAATAGTTGTTGGGCTTGGAATTTTCATTCCTGCCTTCCTGAGTGAGTCACGAGCTTCGGAATAGAATTCAGGGGATGTGTGAACTGAGACAACTACGTCGTTCTTTGGTACACGAGCCGCAGTTCCAACATTCTTACCGAACGATAATCTCATTCCTTGGGATACACGGTCAGCACCTGCGCCTGTCGCTTGCTTGTTTTCGCGGAGGATATTGTGCGGGTACTTGTGAATTCGAAGTGCATATCCCATCTCTCCTGCAGCTTCCCTAATTGTTGCATTTGATACCATTCTGGCTGATTCTAGAGCGGTATGTCGGATTTGAACTGCATTATCGACAGTCATTTCTAAAATCACCTCGAATTCTCCTGCTTCAGCAGCCTTTCGATTACCCATATGATAGCGAAGAATTCGATTATTTGGTACACCACCGGTGTACTCTCGACGGGTGTATGCCTGTCCCTTGACTTGGCGGTACATTTTTGCCGGCTTGCGTGCCATCTCAATTACCTCGGGCTCGGCCGACCTACCCGCCGTATATAACGGTAGGTGCAGCCCCTACGGGGCTAACTAAGTCCTCTATCCAATACGCAATCTTTCACTTTCAACTTGAACCACTCTGACTCCCATAACGATTAGAACAAAGCCAAGAAGAAGTGACCATCCAAAGTTCTCGTCAAGTAGTAAGACTCCTCCTAGTACCCCGAAAACGGGCATCATGAATATGTAAGATGCAGCAGCAGTTGCTCCAAGTTTCTCAACTCCAATCGCAAACCAATAGTAGGCTAAAACGGTTGAAATCGCAGCGAGATAAATGATTGCATACCAATCCTCTGGGGTTGGTTTCGGAATACCATATTGGTAGGTTTCCCAAGCGGCTAAAGGAGTTAATAGAACAGTTCCAATAAGAGAGTACCATACGACAATTTCCAGTGTTGTCGCCTCTTGTTCGCCATTTCTTCTTTCCATCATTCGTTTGGTGTTATTAGTAGTCATTGCCCAGCATAGAGCGGCTAGGAGAATCATGAAATCGCCTAGGATTCTATCTTCAAATGGGATGTCTGTGTTTGGGCTCCAGCCCGTAACTACTGCAACTCCGGCGAATCCACATACTAGCCCTATGAACATTCTACTGGTAATTTGTTGACCAAGCATTGGTGCTGCCAATAGTACTGTGAAAACCGGATTAAATGTGATAATTAGTGATGCATCACCCGCTGCAGTAAGCTGCATGCCATTCATGAAAAGTAGTTGATACCCAAGAACTCCTGTTACTGCAATTATGGTTAGAGTCCGCCAAGATTGAAAGCCGCTAGGAAGCCAATTTACTTCTTTACCTTTCAATGACAAAACCGCAAACCAAGCATAAAACAAAATCATCGTTAGTACGTATCTAAGCCAAGCGCCAGTCACTGGAGGAAGTCCTAGTGCTAGGATTCTACCTATTGCCCAGGCCATCCCCCATGAGAAAACAACCAGTACCATTAGTCCGTGGACTCGCCATTGATTCCCGAAACTCATCGCAGCCCCTCAGACCTGCGTGTATTGACTTGGGTCAAATAGTGTACTGAGTTCAAAATAGATGAACAATTACTCTATTCCAAGCCATAATTGCAAATACAGTAATTGTAGAAAACAACCACAAATTGTAGATTGGTTTAGGAACATTGATTTCTTTGATATCAGATATAAGGGGTACTAAAGATCGCAATGCAAGATAAACGAAGGCTAAGTAAATCAATGGTGTTCCCAAATTAAAATCCAATGCGGATTTTAAATCAAAATGAGTAATTGCAACAAATCCTCTAGTCATTCCACAGAATGGACATTCATGTCCCGTAAGGTGGTAATGAGGGCATAGATTTAGGCCATCTATATTTCCATGTGGTAAAATCGCAGAGGTGATTAAGGCTCCAGAAGCAATTACACCTTCAATATCCTCTTTTGATAAATCGGAATATGAAAATTTGACCATTTTGGGCACATCCAGTTCTATTGCTAGTCGTTTTACATCACTTCTATGCCGGAGGTTAATTTAAACATAGAAGAGCAGCCGCATGGTTTGATGGAAGAAGAATATTCTGAAGTAGACTGGACCGTATTGCTAATTTTGTCCCTATTACTGGGTGGATTAGGTGTTGACCGATTTTACTCCGGCCACATAGGCCTTGGAGTATTGAAGTTGATAACAGTCGGCGGATGTGGAATTTGGGCACTCTATGATATCATCATGATTGCAACAGGCAAGTTCCGCGACGGCGAAGGTAAGCTAGTTGTAAACCAATAAAACTCTCATTTTCATTAGATTTTGGGAATTCACATTCTAACCTAGCGAGAGCTAGGCTCTAACAACAGGCAAATCCTTCCCAAAGGGAAGGTTAGCACAGGATTGCTTATGCACCCTAGGCTCACAGGCATAGCCCACGCGCAGCGTAAGCGATGGAGGGATTTGGTATGTCAAAGCGTTCAATGCTTGACCAATTTGCCGAAATAAAGGCGCAGTACCCCGATACTGTACTATTTTTCAGGATGGGTGATTTCTATGAAATGTTCTATGAAGATGCCGAAATCGCTTCCGAAGTCCTCGGAATTACTCTGACTAGTCGAGACAAAAATGCTGATGATCCTGTCCCTATGGCTGGTGTACCCTGGCATTCCGTTGAAACCTACCTCCAAGGAATGCTTAGAGCGGGCTACAAAGTCACGTTGTGTGAACAGGAAGAAGAATTGCGACCAGGTTCGAAAATTCTTGAAAGAGTTGTCACGCGGGTATACACTCCTGGTTCATTGTATGAAGAAGACCTAATTGGTGAAGATGGCTCAAGTTTGCTTGCAGGATTAGTTTCTCGCGGAGACGGAATAGGGATTGCAATCCTAGATTCTTCCACTGGCCGTGCATGGTTGCAGGAGCACTCTGGCGCAGGCCGTTACGAAAGACTGCGAGACGAATTGCAAAGATGGTCTCCAAGCGAGTTAGTGCTTGTACGCCGAGATGCAGAAAGTGAAGAAATTAGAGAGTTAATACACACTTTGGATGGAGTTACTATGAGCATTGCTAAGGGTAACAAAGAACAACATCTTCAGGTAGTAAAAGACCACCTTGAATTGGTTGACTTAGGTTCTGTTGACTTAGACCGTAGACCATTAGCAATGGAGGCTTGCGGAATGACTACGGGATATATGGCTAATTTACATCTAATCGATATTGTACCATTGAGAGAAGTTCATTTCGATGCTGATGATGGACATCTTGTATTGGACCAGACAACCCTTCGTAACCTAGAGTTGACTCAAACCTTGGCTGGTGAGAAAGAAGGTTCTCTCGTTCAAGCGATCGACTGTACCCGAACATGGATGGGACGTAGAAAACTCAAGGAATGGATACTACGTCCACTTACCGATTCTGAGAGAATTGCTTCCAGACAATCTGCAGTTGCTAGTTTAATTCGTGCCCCGCGTAGATTGGATTCCATTCGTGATTGTCTGAAATCAATGCGTGATTTAGAAAGATTATCCACTCGTTTAGCTTATGGTCGGGCTAATGCACGAGATTTGGTAGCCGTGGCTGATTGCTTAGAGAGAATGCCACGACTCCAAGGATTGTTGTCGGAAGGGGATTCTGAGTTACTTCATCAATGTGCAGAAGGATTGGCTGATTTAGATCCATTAATGCATCATATCTCATCAAGACTGGTTCCGGAGCCTCCAATGACAATTAGAGATGGTGGAATTTTCCTTTCAGGGTTCAACGAACAATTAGACGATTTTCGAGAAAAGGCCGGTGAAGGTACGAATTGGTTGAAGGGCTTTGAATCCAAAGAGCGAGAGAGATTAGATATTCCTAGCCTGAAAGTTAAACAAAATCGACAGTTTGGTTTCTTTATTGAAATCACAAAATCTCATCTCGAGAAGGTGCCAGAAGATTATCGCAGAAGACAGACTATGACCAATGCTGAGAGGTTCTCAACTGAAGAACTGAAGCAATGGGAGGAAGTTATTCTGACCGCTGATGATAGGGCTAAGGCACTCGAATATGAACTCTTTTTGGAACTTCGAAAAGAAGTTTCATCGCAAGCGGCAAAATTGAGTGAATTAGGGCGTAAAGTGGCTTCTTCAGACGTGCTTTCTGCCTTTGCATATCATGCGAGAAAACACTCTTGGAATCGCCCAGAAATCAAACACGATTCGACCATGCAAATCGTTTCTGGCCGTCATCCTGTGTTGGAAGGAGATGGCCGATTTGTTCCTAATGGAATCAGTTTTGACAAGAATCGTAGGTTCCTATTATTGACAGGGCCAAATATGGGTGGTAAGTCTACCTACCTTAGACAAACTGCTCTTATCACGATACTTGCTCAAGCTGGGTCCTTTGTGCCAGCAGAAAAAGCTAGGATTGGAATTGTAGATCGTGTATTCACTAGGGTTGGAGCTCACGATGATTTGCGTCGTGGTCGTTCGACATTCATGATGGAAATGATTGAGGTGGCTCATATCCTCAGAAGAGCCACGCCTAGAAGTCTCATTTTACTCGATGAGGTAGGACGCGGAACATCGACCTTCGATGGTCTAGCAATAGCATGGTCGGTTACTGAGGATATCTCTACGAGAGTTGGAGCCAGGACTCTCTTCGCAACTCATTACCATCAATTGATCGGCTTAGCTGACGAAATTGATGGCTTGGTAAACATACACGTTCAAGTTGCTGATGTCAAAGGAGAGATAAGATTCCTACACACTGTTGCCGATGGTCCATGCGATGATTCCTATGGTGTTCAGGTAGCCGCTTTGGCAGGTCTTCCTAGTGGGGTTGTAGAAAGGGCAAGAGATCTGTTAATTTTCCTTGAGAGTCAAGCCCAAGGGGCAAAAGCTGGAAGTGATGGGACGCCAGATTCGAGGGAATCGGGACAGTCTAGTTTGTATGGTTGGATGTTGCCTTCTGGAAGAATTCAAACGAGTACTAATGATGTGAATACAGCTCCTGAAACAACCAAGGAAATTGTAGTACAGGAAGACCCTATCCTCAGAGAAATAGCTGAAAGATTAGAATCTCTTGACCCTGATACTCTAACTCCCAGAGAGGCTCTTGAAGCACTTTACGCAATGCGCTCCGCTATGCAAAAATCTCTGGATGGCAAGCACTTGGAGGATTGAACATGTCAACCTTGGAGAAGCCAGATAGAGTTTCAATCAAACAACTCGACGAGTTGACGATTGGAAAAATCGCTGCAGGTGAGGTCGTTGAACGTCCGGCTCAAGTGGTCAAAGAATTAGTTGAAAATTCAATTGATTCAGGCTCAAATAGGATTAGAATTGAGATTGAACGCGGGGGTTTTGATAGAATTACTGTAATCGATGACGGTCATGGGATTCCAAAGGATGAACTCCCACTTGCCATAACCCGTCATGCAACAAGCAAATTATCTGGTCCCGAAGACCTTGGTAAGATTGAGACGAAGGGATTTCGAGGCGAGGCACTTTCATCGATTGGAGCGGTAAGTGAACTAATTGTAGCAAGTAGAATTGGTCAGGACGATGGCGCTCAAATCCATGTTGACAATGGAGTAGTTGGAGATGTTGAAGCGGCAGGAATTGCACCGGGTACCAGAATTGATGTAGTCAATTTATTCCAGAAAGTTCCAGCACGTCTCTCATTTCAACGGCGACCATCAACAGAGACCGCCGCGATTGTTGATGCGTGTGTACAGATGGCCTTAGCAGAGCCAAATGCGGGAATCTTAGTTGAAGTAGACGGAAGGAAAGTATTAGATTGTCCTCCTGCAAATTCAACCGAAGACCGTCTATACGATTTGTTTGGAACAACTTCGGCTGAATTGATCCCATTAAGCACCTCATCCGATGACAAAAATGCACCCGGAGAGGAAAGTTGGAATGGTTGGATTTCACCGCCAGGTCTGACCAGAAGTCGATCCGATGACATTCATATTTTAGTTAATGGAAGGCCAGTCGCTGCTGCTCCATTCCTACAATCTGTTAGAAGAGGATATCATACTAGATTGATGGTAGGAAGACATCCCATTGGAGTTCTTTCACTGACGCTTCCCGCAGATGAGGTTGATGTGAATGTTCACCCCACAAAAAGAGAGGTTCGGCTGAAAAACTCGTGGCGGGTTTTAGAGCGATTGGAGCGTTCGATAAAATTCACACTTTCTCAAATTTCAACTCGACCAGAAGCTAGTGATGAAACAGTTCTTGAGGGAATAGGGGAGAAAGAAGGAACACAAATTCCGGTTTCAAATAATGATTTACCCCAATGGGCAAGTGCTGTTAATCAACACCCAACGGTCCAAACAAAATTTTCTAGCGTCCGTACGACTGTGGATATTCCCTCTCGTGAAGAATCAAAATCAATTTCTGAATATGTTACTCAACAAGACACCTTACCAGGAATGGATACTAACCCAATCGCGCCTTCACTTTCCTCCGAAGAAAGAGAGTTACATCGTCACGCGATTGGCGATTCAATATCTCCACTTGATGAACCACTACCCGAGGCTTCGACAATACCTGAACTTCCTGAAATGAGGCCGCTATCCCAGTTGGCGCATTCTTACATTTTAGCAGAGGGAGAAGAAGAATTATTCATCATCGATCAACATGCTCTTCATGAGCGTATTCGCTATGAGAGATTACGTGAACAAATGGTTAGTTGGGAAGGTCAGGAGTTAGTTACTCCTGTGTTTCTCTCTGTTGGCTCAAGACAAAAAGCTGCAGCGGTTTCAGGTCAGTCTATTTTGGAAAGCCTTGGAATTAAATTTGAGATTCAAAATGATGGGCTACAAATTAATGCAGTACCTGATGTGTTAGTCGGTAATGATTCAATTGAAGAGTTCCTACAAGATTTACTGATAGAGTTAATGGGCACTCATAATGATAATGAAGAAATTGAAGCGGTAACAAAACTCCGAGATCATGTTGCATTCATGCGTTCTTGCAGAGGTGCAGTTAAGGCAAATGAAGAATTAAGTCTAGCCCAAATGAGACGATTGTTACAGGACATGAGAACAGTCCCTAATCCATGGGCCTGTGTCCATGGTAGACCTACGCTTCTGAGATTGACAATGAAACATCTTGACCGGCATTTTGGTCGTCATGGCTGAGATAAGGCTAGCAGTTGTTCGATAAATCCAGGATGAGATACTTCACAAATTTCAGCATTGACAACATCAGCACCGACCTTACTGGCAAGAATCATTGCTACCATCGCTAGTCTGTGATCCATGTGCGTCTCAACTGGATTTATTGGAGCGGTTGGATTTTGACCGCCAGGGATGGATATTCCATCCTCTGTCTCCTCCGCATTCAACCCGAAGGCTTGCATCAATTCCACAGTTCTAAGAATTCTATCTGATTCCTTTCCTCTTGCGTGTGCAATTCCGGTTATGTTTCCTCCTTGTGATAACGCCATCCAAACCGCTGCCGGGGTAACCAAATCACTTGCATCCCGCAAATCAACTTGTCCTCCATCAGCTCTATCGATTGCATCAAAAGCCAACAAAAGCAGAGGGTCATAAGTAGCTAATTCTGTTTGCAATCTCAATTCTTTGTGTAATAATTCTAACAGAATTGCCATAGGGAACAAACTTAGCTCTGGAGGCACCTCAACTTCGCTTGGTGTGTTTACTTTCCAACTTTTAAGAAGTAATTCTGAACTCATTTCAAAGGGGCAACCACAAGTTCTTACAATATCGAAAGTTAAACCTAGATATCCTCTGCTTACCGCCTCGCCTATTGTTTTAATCTGGATTTTATTTTCTAGATTTGGGGATGCGAGGATTAGTGCGCTGAGTGGTTGACTTGATTCGCTAAGATCCACCTCCACTTCACCACTCATTTCTCCATCAATTATTGCAGGTAGGGCATCATTATCCACTTCAACATCTAACGACCTCAGAACGGCACTAAGTTGACTTGTTCTATTTCGGAGTGACTTATCTCCATCTATTCTAATCTCTTCCCCCATAGTTGCCGCAATTGCAGTCAAAACTCTTGCAGCAGTACCCGAATTGCCACAATTCAGTGTAATTTTGGGGCTAATCAGCCCCTGCGAAGGAGGTTCAATAAACCAGCCATTTTCTTGTTGATCAACCTTCAAACCCATTTCTCGAAGGCAATTTAACATCGAATAAGCATCTTCTCCAGGTTTGTTTTCAAGCTTCATTAAGCAACTGGAATTACCTTGTCCTATCATTGCCAACCATCGAATGATATGGCTTTTTGATGGTGGTAATCGCCACTCGCGAATGCCAAAGAGGTTCATCTCAGGTATGCTGAGCACAACCTCTCATAGAGGTAAACCAATTCAACCCAGCGATGATTAATTGAGCAAAAATCAGTATATCTCAAGAGCGAATAACATCACCAAAGTCATCCTCTTCGTTCCAAGATTTTGCTTTCTCATCAATTTCACAGGCGACTAATGTTTCCTCCAAAGTACCTTTCATTTCAATCAGGTTTGCTCGTTCTAGCATCTTTGGACTTAGGCCTGGCATCAATATCGATAGAGCCTTTGGAACCCTTTTCGGGTAAACTTCATTCACATGTCTAACGATATTTGTTGTACATGTATTTGTCAATGTGTTATACCATTCTGGATCGTTTGCAAGGTCATTTGTCCTTCTGAGGTAGGATTCAAACATTCTTCTTTCATTCCCTGGCCCCAGAACTACAGCCTTGAAAAGATGGGTGACCGAGTGTCTTCTACAGCGAGTTCTAACCCCTATAACGTCCCTCTCTGTGGCCCATACATAGATCAATTCGTATTCCCTAAAGAGCCCCTTGATGGGGTGGTACACTTCTCCTTTTTCTCTTCTGACCTCTATCGAACAGGCTAGACGTCTTCCATCTTCGAATTGGAAAGAAAGAATTGTATGTGCCATCTGTTTATGTCTCGGGTCGAAATATTCCAATGTTAACCAAATGGAATCTACTGTTTTTAGATCGTATTCCTCATCAATCCATTTTTCGTCATAATCCTTCGTTGTCCGCCACTTAAAATCACGAATATTTGTTATTTTTACCAAATCCCCATCAAACTCAATTCTGGTATTTCTTGAATTATCGTTTACCCAAGAACGATCATTTGAAGGTCTTAATTTCTGAACTCTAATCCATAAAGCGATCAATAAAAAGAATCCAAGTATTACAATTCCTGTGGCCGCGATCGACAGCAGCCCGAGTATTTCCATAATTGATGAAGAGCAGTCCAGCGAATGAATGATTCTGCTTCCTAAGGTAAATCTACCCAAATCTTTCCTTCTTCGACTTTCTTCTGATAGATTTTCAAGTCTATTTTCATTTCCATTTTGCCTTCCTTTCAATTCGCTTCAATCACTTCATGCCAATACATTAGAATCACGCCACCTCAATTTTTTTTCAAATTAAGTTTGTATAGTGAAAATTTTTGATTTTTGGCGCGGCAGGGGAGATTCGAACTCCCGAGGTGAAACACCACTG
>CERR01126515.1_pt1 | contig 10296 bp, 6 predicted proteins | sample 530841 | NCBI WGS metagenome assembly CERR01 (sample SAMEA2621021, study PRJEB7988) | marine metagenome | biome: marine biome (ENVO:00000447); feature: surface water layer (ENVO:00002042); material: "saline water (ENVO:00002010), including plankton (ENVO:xxxxxxxx)" | depth 5 m | reverse complement strand
AAGCATTCTATGTAATTCACTAGTTGAAAGGCTATTAGGGTCAATTGATGTAAACTTATCCATTTTATCTATTTTATTTTGATCCTATTAATTTTGTTTTCACTTCACCAAAACCTACTCTTTTACCATCTTTTTCACAATAGCCTCTCATTATAACAGTATCATTATCATTTATAAATACTCTGCTACTTCCATCATCTAAAGTTACAGGATTTTTTCCACCCCATGAAAGTTCTAACATTGAGCCGTAAGATCCTTTCTCTTTACCACTAATAGTTCCTGAAGCCATTAAGTCTCCAACATTTATATTACATCCATTTATTGTGTGATGAGCTAATTGTTGAACCATGTTCCAATACATATATTTAAAATTAGAAGAGCACACTTTTGACTCCTTTGATTCTTCTGGCTTAATAGATACTTCTAAATTAATATCATAGTTCTTCATGTCATTATATTCTAAATAGGGCAAAACCTTAGGGGCTTGTTCAGGCCCTTTAACTTTATATAAATCCAAAGCTTCTATTGTTACAATCCATGGAGATATTGAAGAGGCAAAACTTTTACCTAAAAATGGACCTAGAGGAACATATTCCCATTTTTGAATATCTCTAGCAGACCAATCATTAAATAAAACTTTTCCAAAAATATAATCTTCAGCTTCATTTGTCGACACTGAATCACCCAAATTTGTTTTTTTGCCAATTACAAATCCCATCTCTAATTCAAAATCTACTCTGGAAGATGGCTGAAATACTGGTGTGTCCTTATTTAGTAATAGCACTTGACCCTTTGGCCTATGGATATCTATACCACTTACAATTATAGATGATGCTCTGCCATGGTAACCCACAGGAATATGCTTCCAGTTGGGAAGTAAAGGATTTGAAGGATCTCTAAACATTGATCCAATATTAGTAGCATGTTCTATACTAGAATAAAAGTCAGTATAATCTCGAATTTTTAAAGGCAAGTGCATTTGGGCATCTGATTGCTTAATTAATACATTGCTGTTGTTTTTTAAAACCGAAGATGAATCAGAAAGTTCTTTTTGAATAGTTAATCTAACATCATTTGTTATTGATTTTCCTAAAGAAATAAAATCATTAAGGTAGAGGTTTTCAAATACATTAAAATCAAAAGTCAAATGATCAAATACACCTAACTCTGATGATAATTTTAAATCAAGAATCATTTCACCAATAGCTATACCTACCCTTTTTTTTAAGTTTTTTGTAGAAAAAATTCCAAAAGGGATATTGTATATTGAAAAATCAGAATTTTTTGGAATATCAACCCATGCTTCCATATTAAGTTTTAATAAGTTTTAATGCATTATTAATTAAATCACTGTACTTGTCTTTTTTACTAAGTTTTATTAAATAATTATATAATTCATCTTTAAAATTACATTTAGAATCATATATGATTTCATATATCTCAAAAAGAATAAGCCATTCATTTTTATATTTAGATTGAATTTCTGAATACACATTAGCTAATAACTTAAAATTAGTTTTTTTGTTTTCTCTAAAACTTCTAACCTTCTTGTATAATTTGAACAACTCTTTTTCTTTTTTAGAATATTTAATTTTTTTTGTTTTTACCTTAGAAACAGTATGCAAATCATCAAATGATTCATCAGATGCAGGGCCTGCATAAACAGATACGATCTTTTCTCCTACCGCCATATCATAAATTCCCCATTCTGGCTTGAACAATATTTGCTTATTATAAGTAACTGTACATTCATTAAATGATATTAAAAGTATCTTTCCTTGCAGATCCCTTTTGCCTGTAATAATTTTACCTGAAACCTTAACACCACCTTCAAAATTTAGTTCTATATGTTTTTTCTCGACTATTCCATAAGCAACAAGATCTTTTGGTGACATATCTTCAATTGGTAAATTTACTCCTTCTAATTTTCCTATAGGAGTCCCATAGCCTTCTGTGTGATATTCTTTTCCATGACCAATTAACTCTTTTCCCTTACTAGCTAATGCTGTAGGACCATTAGTCTGTATATAAATTGGATTGTTATTGTGTTTTATTACACGAGTGAAAACTCCTGAAATTTGAATTCCAGTACTTAATTCAGCTGTTCCTAATTGTTTGGATTTTATAACTTTATTCATCCCTGATAGACCTCCTTTTCTAAGAGCCATTGAATCAGCAAATTTCTCTAAGACATAACTCAAAAAAGAGAAGGTTGGAGTTACAAATAAATGGGGTTGTGGTTTTGTTATATCAAAATTTATTTTAGAAGCCTTAATAGTATAAGGTAATTTCTTGACAGATGTTTTTAGGCATTGTTTACTTTCACCAATGGATGATAATAATCCTGCACCATAAATTTTTGGATTATCTATTTTACCTATTAATCCATACTCTACAGTCCACCAGTGTAAATTTCTAATTTTTGCCATTTCAGAAAGTTCACCCATGTTATTTTGTATCTTATTTACATTAGCTGTTGCTTTTTTTATTTCTTGTTTGGAAGAATTTGGATTTTCTTTCAAAATCGACAATAATCGAATTGCTTCATACATTTCGTTGTCCTTTGGAGATGAAATAGCTTTACTACCTATATAACCAAATCTTCTTAGATATTCTGAATATTCTGGATCAGCAATTATAGGAGCATGGCCAGCAGCTTCATGAATAATATCTGGTGCTGGAGTATAAGCAACATGCTTAATTGTTCTTATTTCTGAAGCAATAACCAGAACATTGTGAGCTTGAAACTCCATAAATGCATTTGGAGGAATAAACCCATCAACTGATACAGCAGCCCATCCAATATCTTTTAAAATTCTATTCATTCCTTCCATTCTAGGAATATGATCAATTGAAATACCTGTCTTACTTATTCCTTCTAGGTATGAATCATGAGCAACAGATTTGAGATAATCAACGCTTAACCTCATTACATACCGCCACACTGCCTGATTTTGAGGAGTATATTCATCGTAAGGTTGTTTGACTATAAATTTGTGTAGATGTTTAGGCAACTTTTTTGTTACACTATTAAATTCTATCTGATACTTTTTCTTAGTCATAAATAATTAAAGGCATCAATATAACTAAAATATCATAGATTACCTCTGTTCCTTTGTTCCGTTTCAATTGCTACAAACAGTGCTTTAAAATTTCCTTTACCAAATGATTTAGCTCCTTTTCTTTGAATGATTTCAAAAAACAAAGTAGGTCTATCTACTAATGGTTTAGTAAAAATTTGAAGTAAATAACCATCATCATCTCTATCAATTAAAATACCATATTTTTTAAGTTCTTTAATATCTTCTGAAATCTTTCCAACCCTGTCAATAATTGTATCGTAATATGAATCAGGCACGTATAACATTTCTACACCTCTTTCTCTTAGGTGGCTAACTGTATTTACAATATCATCTGTTTCTAATGCTAAATGTTGAACCCCTGCTCCATTATAAAACTCCAAATATTCCTCAATTTGTGACTTATTTAAACCTTCTGCTGGTTCATTAATTGGAAATTTAACTCTTCCGTTGCCACTACTCATAACCTTACTCATAAGAGCTGTATACTCCGTAGATATATCTTTATCATCAAAAGAGATTATTTGAGAAAAGCCTAAAACATCTTCGTAAAATTTACTCCATACATTCATTTTATTCCATCCTACATTACCTACAATATGATCTATGTATTTCAATCCTATGCTTTCAGGATTATGGTTTGAATCCCATTTTATATAACCTGGAAGAAAAACTCCATTGTAATTATTTCTTTCAACAAATAAATGAACTGTCTCACCATAGGTATGAATACCTGAGCGAATTATGTATCCGTTTTCATCTTCTTCTCTAGTAGGTTTCATATAAGGCTTTGCCCCTCTTTTTACAGTCTCATCAAATGATTTTGTTGCATCATCAACTAAAAATGCTATAACTTTTACTCCATCACCATGTTTATTGCAGTGCTTATTTACTTCAGAATTTGTTTTGTAGGAAGAAGTAAGAATTAATCTTATCTTCTCTTGTTTTATGACAAATGAAACATTTTCTCTATTACCAGTTTCTAATCCAGAATAAGCTTCAGACTGAAACCCAAAAGCTGATTTAAAGTAATGTGCGCTTTGTTTTGAATTACCAACATAAAACTCTACATAATCAATCCCTAGAAGCGGAAGAAAATCTTGAGCATCTTTAAAAATCTTTTCAGTTTTATTAAGTTCCTTAATAGCTGACATTTAATTCTTTTTGTTTAACCACGATTTATAATATTTACCATCATCAATTTTTAATGCTTCTTCAGTAACCATTAATGGCTTAAAAGTATCAACCATAACAGCTAATTCTAGAGTCTCCTTCATTCCTATACTTTTTTCCATAGATCCAGGATGTGGTCCATGAGGTATACCGGCGGGATGTAGGCTTATAAATCCCTTATCAACATTGTTTCTGCTCATAAAATCCCCATCTACATAATATATGACCTCATCAGAATCAATATTACTATGATTATAAGGAGCTGGAATTGCCTTTGGATGATAATCGAATAATCTAGGCACAAATGAACAGATTACAAAACTATTTGTTTCAAATGTTTGATGGACTGGAGGAGGTTGGTGAATTCTTCCAGTAATTGGCTCAAAATCGTGTATTGAAAATTTATATGGATAATTATATCCATCCCAACCAACAGCGCTAAAAGGGTGTGCTGCATACACATACTCATGTATTGTATCTTGCTTCTTTACTTTAATTATAAATTCTCCTTTATCATTATAAGTCTCTAAATGATTTGGAGGATGAATATCTCTTTCACAATATGGGGAATTTTCTAAAAGTTGCCCAAACCAATTTCTATATCTTTTTGGAGAATACACAGGACTTTTGGATTCTACTATGAATAATCTATTATCGGTAGAATCAAAATTAATTTGATAAATAACACCTCTTGGTATCACCAAATAATCTCCATATTTAAAATCAATATTTCCAAGAAAAGTCCTTAATTTTCCGGACCCCTTATGAACAAATATCACCTCATCTGAATCAGTATTCTTATAATAATATGTTGTTAGTGATTGCTTTGGTGCAGCAAGAACAATCTGACAATCATTGTTAATTAAAATACATTTTCTACTTTCTAAAAAATCATTTTCTGGTTTTACTTGAAAGCCTTTTAACATTAAAGATTTCATATTATTTTCAACAGCTATTTTTGGCTTTACTTCATATGATTTTAAAATATCTTTAACCTGAGTAGGTCTGTGCGTGTGATATATTAAAGATGACATTCCGTCGAATCCAATTGTTCCAAAAAGTTCTTCATAATAAAATTTATCATCATTGCTTTTATGTATAGTATGTCTTTTAAGAGGTATATTACCTAATTTGTGGTATCTAGGCATAAATTTTTAAATAAAATTATTAGATTTTAAATAGTTTTTTAAACTATTCATAATATAATGAGAAATAATTAATTTTTTAATAAAAAAATGTTAAGTAAAGTTGTTTTTTTTTAACAAAATTAGCTATTTCAGATGGATGAAATGTAGATAAATCGTGTATCTATTTATAATAATACGAAAGCTAGTTTTTGTCTATAGAATATTTTCCAGGCCCCATCATCATAATTACAATAAATCCAACTAAAAATAATAAAGGCTTCTCAATTCTTCCAAAAGGATCACCCCCAGCCATATGTACAATAAAAGCTGCTACAAACATAGTAGCTGCAGGAAAAAAGCTAAAAAACTTTGTCTTATAGCCTACAATTATAAAAATTGGAGCTAAAAATTCAGAAAAAACAGCAAGAATTAAAGTTGGAGCTTCCCCAATTCCAATTGGATTAGAAAAACTCAAATTTCCTTCAATTAACTTGCTTAATTTCCCCAAGCCATGACCATAAAGCATTGAGCCTGCAAAAACTATTCTTAATGTTAATAATGCTATATTATTCATTTTAAAAGATATTATATTAATATTTCAAATTTAGTTAAAATAAATTAATACAATTATCTCTTAATTAATTTATAAATATTTGTGATTCCATCTGAAGTTGTAATTTTTAGCATATATAGACCTGAAGATAGTCTGTCTAATTTTGAATTAATAGATTGCATTCCTGAATCTAAATCACCTTTAAAAATATCGATTATTTTAACCCCTTTGATGTCAAACATAGAAACTTGAACATTTGATGTTTTATTTAGATTTAGAAATACATTAATCTCATTATTAAAAGGATTTGGAAATATTATAGAATTTGCAAGATCCAAGTCTGTTATGGATGCTGTAGAAGTGTTTACTTGATCTGGACTACCATGCAAATTTATATTTGACCAACTCTCAGGTAAACTATTATCTAAATTTGGAGATATTAATTCTAGCGTATAACCTCCTCCATTTGATAAATCTGGCCATGGATCCGAAGATAAATAGTTAACTTCATCTTGAAGTACTCCATCTGAATTAAATATCCTTACCCCATCACTAGAGCTAGATAGTCCGAAATCAAATTCACCAATTATATTTGTTATTTCTGGAAAATAATCTAGAAAATCATCTTCATCTTTTACTATGACAAGATAGCTGTCTTCTTGAATTGTTGTTCCTTCAGGAATAATATAGGTGTTAGAATCATTATTATCCTTAAATACCCAACTAGAAAGATCAATTGAACTTGAATTTGGGTTATATAACTCTATCCAGTCTCCTGTATCAAATTCATCAGATGATTTATAATTAATTTCATTTATAACAATATTTACCTCTGAACCTGGAATAAAATGTGCTTGTATTTCTGAATATTCAGAAATACTTAGCTCTATTTCGCTATCTGTCGAATCACTTTCCCCACTCCAATGAGAAAACTCATACCCAGACTCTGCAACAGCCTTTAATGTAATTGGAACCTCTTCAAAATAATCTCCTTCCCAATCTTCTTCTTGTATTGTCAGATTATTATTTAATCTAACATATCCATATGCAGGAGTTTGATTAAGAATTGAGACTTTGTGATAATCAGGTAAATTAAATTCTTCTAAAATATGCTGTTTGGCTTCCGGCTGTCTATTTGCAGCAAAATTATTCATTTTATCTACATAAAAATATATGTCTGATGAACTCATACCGCTGTTCCATCTATCAAGGTGGTTAGGAATTTCACTTAAAATACTATCATAAATATTAGTAAAATGGTCGATAACTCTATCAGGAAGAAATCTAGAATTCATCTCATCTGCATATCTATTAATAAACTTGTTTCTAAACTCTATGTTTTCTACAAGTCTTCTAAACATAAGTGTTGACCAGGGTGGGTTTGGCCAACTTGGACCATTTGAATCTAAAGCAAATTCTAAAGTATTATATGAATAGGCATAATCTAAATCCCAACTAGACCACCATTGACCTGAAAAACTAAAATCTGTATCATACAATATCCATCTCCACTTTCCCTCTGGATGTTTCCAATATTTAATATTATTTCCTGGCCAATCTCTATTATCAATATAGATTTGAGCTACATTATACATTATAAAATTTTTAATATCAATTTCATTTTTAACATACTCATAATTACTTTGAATTGATAAATCATTTTCTTCAACAAAATTTCTTAATTCAATATATTCCTGATTATCTCCATCAACAATCTCAGCATTTAATTCAAGTAAATCAATTTCATCTGCATCTATATTATGCTTGGAAGCAAGCATGTTTTCACTAGTTTTTTCGCGCATATGATAAATTCCCCAATAATCACCATTAATATATGATGCTACTGAAGTATATTTTTGATAATCAAGACCAGAGCCCTCCATTAAACTTGTGGTAGCAATATCTCTTATATTACTACGTAACCAATCATTTCCTGAGTTTCTAAGAACTAATGATTGAAATTCGTCATAATTAATATCTTCAAAAAATTGATATTCAAATTCTGAAACACCATATCCTCCTCTAGCAAATATTGACAATGATCTTTGATCCTGACCTCTACTCCAACCACCAAATATTTTTACTCCTGCATTATAATTTGCAGCCAAAGTTCCATCTTCATTATATAATGAAAAATGTATAGGTCGTTCCCAATCTTCCCAGAAATTAGCACCAAAATGGGGATAAGCAGGATTATACTCATCACCATATACGTAAATTCCATAATCATCATCAAATAAATTATAAGGATCTGTAACTAATGAAACAAAAGGGATTTCGTGAGATACATTAAAAAGATAAGTTCTGGTATAAGAATAGGAAGAAATATAACTATCCTTAAAAGATTTTGCTCTTATTATAGAGTTAACATCAATTTCAATGGGTCCTTCATATAAATAGGATAAAGCATTTGGCTCAGTTCTATCCTTAGTATATCTTATATATTCATCTTCTCCAGCTTCTAATACTAATGAAATAGGTGATTCTAATATTCCTGCATTGTGTGAGAATGTAACCTCAGATATTAATACACCTAAAAATTCTTCTGAATTATTCTCACCTTCTGGAGTAGGAATATCAAAATACACTAATTCATTAGAATTCATTGAAACACCATAGGAAACATCTGCAGATAAATTTTCAATATTAACAGAATCAACTAAATTGTTAGATGGGTCTCTAAGATAAATAGTTTCCCCTGATGATGAAATTTTAAAATTTGTATGCATAAAACTAACTGGACTTAAGTCTAATATTTCAGGTGGAATAATTCCTTCATCTGTTGAATCAGAATATACAGCAGAAAGAAATGGAATAATAGTTAAATCTGAGGATTCATCGGAAATATTATGAACTTGAATACTTAAAATATTTTCACCATCTACTAAAAAGTCTTGAGGATTATCAATTGAATATCTCACTGGAATCCCACCATCATATATTAGTGCTTCATGTTCAGCAGGTGTAGTCGCATTATAAGAAGGCGGTGAACCATTAATGTTAGCTCTAGCGATTTCCACTCCATTAATATATGCAACAAAACCATCATCATAATCAACGTCTAAAATTAACCCTTGAATAAGACTAGCATCATCTATAGAGAATTTTTTTCTTAAGTAAACCGAGATAGTTCCAAAAGGAAGCTGAGTTTCATCATCATTGTCTCCATATCCAAAACTACTTAGCCCAACATCCCAGCTTTCATCATTAAAACCTAAAGTATTCCAATATTGAATATTTCCATTAGGGACTATATATTTAAACTCATCACCATGATTCACATGTGTTCTTATATAATTGATTTCAGATCTATCTTTTGAGGATGCCCAGATTAGCAAGTATTCATCTGCTAGTAAAGAGATTTCTGGAAAAACCCATGGCTCATCATCATTCTCTTCATCAGATATATTCCAATTATTTAATGAAATAGCTTCTGATCCATAATTATAAAGCTCAATCCAGTCTGGTGTATCTCCATCTTCATCAAAAATTGTAGAATTTGATGCCACTACTTCGTTAATTCTAATCGATTGAGAATTAATTGTAATTGAAAAAATTAAAAAAATTATTGTAAATAAATTCTTTAGATCCATAGTCTTTACAAATATCTAAAAAAGTAATTAGAATCTCTTACCAATAGATATTCCTCCCTTAACAGTTACCTCTGGCCTATGGTTACGAAACACATCATCTACACCAAGCGGCATAGACTGATCATCTACCCCTCCTACTTCATCAAGTAAATACCTTCCAATACCAAACATTATTTCAAAGGTTATCCCTTTTTTGTTAATCCATTTTCTCCCAATCCCTACTCCTAATCCTATATCAAAATAATTTTCATCAACGAATTCAAAATATGGTTCAGTTAATTCATCATATATACCATAGGCATACTCAACCGTCTCTTGGCCAAAGGAAAATTTAGAAAAAAGCTCAACAAAAAAACCAGCTCCTCCAAAATCCTTCTTGTTTAAAAAATAAAATCTGTAAAATGGAGAAATCGAAAAACGATCAGTCCAAGAAACACTAGAATTAATATTGTTAAAATTTATAAAAACATCTCCTCCAAAGGATGAATAAGAATCTGATATTCTCTCATATGAAAGACTTAAAGCTGGTTGAAATAGCAGGTCTATGACATCTAACTTAATTTCATTTTTTCCTAATGTATTAACTAACTCTGTTACTTGAGAATCATCTTTTATAACTCGAACATTTTGAACATCATTTTGTGAGTAAGAAACAATTGTAAAAAGCAGAGGAATAATAATTCTTTTCATAAGTTTGTTTTTTATTTTTACAAATATAATATCAATAACCAGACCAATACCATATAATGAAAAAGATATTTTTTTTCTTT
>CERR01118766.1_pt1 | contig 10327 bp, 21 predicted proteins | sample 530841 | NCBI WGS metagenome assembly CERR01 (sample SAMEA2621021, study PRJEB7988) | marine metagenome | biome: marine biome (ENVO:00000447); feature: surface water layer (ENVO:00002042); material: "saline water (ENVO:00002010), including plankton (ENVO:xxxxxxxx)" | depth 5 m | reverse complement strand
ACCATAACCACCCCACCATCCGCCAGTACCTGCCACATTATAAGTGATTGATACTAAAGGTAAGTTAGGTCTTGGTGTCCATTCACCACGCCAATGTAAATATTCAGCTCTAATTATATCGTTCGTGTTAGGCCAAACTGGGAAATGTGTCCATCTTTCATATATTTCACCGTATAACCCATTTATTTTTTCTAAACAATTACTCATTTGAATGATATGATGTTTTTTGTAGTCTATTTGAAAACTTTTTATTATTCTCCATAATTCATCCGGAAAGTACATGTTTTATACGTACTTAATTTTCTAAGTGATGTTTAAACCAACCGTATCCATATCTCCATAATTCATCTGGAAGTTCCATTTTACGTCTTATTTAATAATAATCCGGAAAAAATTCAAAAGAAGAACATATTTTGTTAAATACACCATCATCCAACTTTTTTAAAATCACCCAACCATAATATAAATGTATATACCTAACATCGTAATATTCATCATTTGGTGTTATTTCTATTGCATGCAATTTTAATACCATTGTTTCTTTGTTATTTCTTGTCAACACAGAAATTTTATGATTTTTCTTACTAAAACTACACCATGTTGGATTATCCCCTATCCCTGGTGAAAACCCCCCTGTCACTTTTTTATAATATACTGGTCTATGATCTGAAAATATTTGTCCATGACAAAGTTTTAGTCTTCTATTATGATTTTTTTTGTAATCTATTTGGTAATCTTTAATTATCTTCCACAAATCATCAGGAAAGTACATATTACGTTTTACTATCAGTCCAGTTCACGTCCTGTTTTCTTTGACCAACCAAAATGATACAACCATCCACTATCATTAGGTTTTTTTTCTATTTCTACTAATGGTTCTCTCTCATTGTCATTTATATTAATCATATGTTCTGACCATGGAGGATGTTCACTAGAATAAAGTAAATAAGAATAGTAACAATTTTTTATTTTTACAAAGCTTTGTTGTAATTTTTGTTTATGACTTCTTTTCCAATCAAAAGCGAAGTCTTTAATATGTTCCCACAATTCATCTGGAAGTTCCATTTTACGTCCTAGTTTAATAATAATCAGGCTTAATGTCATCAATTAATGCATTGTAACGCCTCCCTTGTTTAGAGAGATTATCAAACATAAAACCAATATGCGATATTCTGTTTCCTATAATAAAGTCTTTTTCATAACACCACCCATAATATAAAATTATATCTCTATCATACCAATATGAACTATTTGGTAATCCAATTTGTTTAGGGGTTATTTCTATAGCATGTAATTTTAACCTAGATGGAGATTCACTACCAGCTTCAAAAATAATTATATCCCTAGTGGATAATGTATTCCAAGTAGGACTATGACCTACTGCTCGAATTAATCCTAATGTTCTTTTTTTTAGACTAAAAGGTCTATCTAACAATAATTGTTCATGACAAAGTTTCAATTTTTTATAGTGATGTTTTTTTTTGTCTATTTGATAGTCTTTGACTATCTTCCATAATTCATCTGGAAGTTCCATTTTACGTCTCTTTAAAATTTTTTAAATCTTTTGATATAAAACCTGAAAAACATTGATCATATGATTCTTTTGGTATATTTTTTAATTTTTCAATAGATAAATATTTTAAAGATGTAGCTTTTATTTCTTTACATACATCATTTATTGTTCTATTATGCATTATTAATTCTTTTTTTGATTGTATAGATATTCCTAATTCACATATATCAATAACAGGAGGTGCTGGTATTCTTACATGTACTTCCTTAGCTCCATAATTATATAATTTGTTTATAATAGATTTTATTACATTTCCTCTTACTATTGTATCATCTACTATAATCAATTTTTTTCCTTTTATTTCTGTTATATTATATATAAATTTTATATCACATATTTTTTTTCGTTCTTCATTATTTATTGCAATGAATGACCTAGAAACTTTCTTATTTTTTGTTATTAATTGTGAATATTTCAAATTTAATTCCTTAGCATAAGATTTTCCAAGACATATACCTGTTAGCGGTATTCCAACTACTGTGTATGTTTCATCAAAATTTTCTTTTTTGTCCTCCAAAGCTATTGTTTTTCCAAATTGTTTTCTTAAATTTTTTATATACATACCATCTGTAAAACTATTTTCATTTAAAAAATACAATATTTCAAACAAACATAAACCTGTTGTAGATTGGGGATGATTGTATATAATTTGAATTCCATTCTCATTTATTTTTAATATTTCCCCAGGTTTTACATCTCTTATATAATTTATTTCTTTTGAAAATGCTACACTTTCACTGCTTATATGAAAATTATTATCTTTTTGTCCAATACATAATGGTCTTATTCCATAACGGTCTCTCATTACATATAAATTATTATTTATTAAAATAACTATTGAATATGCAGCAGGTATTTCATCCATTATATCTATTAAATTACTTTCTATATTATTACTGTTATTCATTAGTTTATTATTTATGTAAGTTGTATCATGACCTTTTACATTTGGTATGTTTCCATTATGAGTTAATGCGTAATGCATATTATTTTTAGAACCTCTTAATGGTTGTATTTCGTTCTGCATTAATTTACCTAAATTAGATGAATGTCCTGAAGTCGAATACCTAAGATGCCCTACACAAGAACTACATTTTGTATCTTTTAAATTATTTAAAGTACTATTTTTTATTTCACCTTTTCTTTTAATACTTAAAATATTATTTTGTATTTGCATTGCAATACCATAACTATCTTTTCCTCTATGTTGTAATTTTTTCATACCATCTTTCAATTCAATGATATTATTATTATTAGCATTTTTACTATATATTGCGTATATCCCACACATATTTAAATAGTTAGTTACAATATTATTTTACGTCTCTTTAATAATAAATTGGACAACAAAATCTTCCTTGACATTCACAATTTGATAACAAATTTTCAAAAGTTTTTTTGTCTTCTCTTTTTAAATTGTACCATCCATAGTAAAATACACAATGTCTGTACTTTTCTATACCCCATCTTTTACTTTTTCTTTCTCCACCTACTTCTATACTATGTAGATAAATTGTTTCTTGAAATTTTCTCCTATACATTCTATCACAACTTTGATGTGTCAAAGTAACTTCAGTTGGAATGTTGAAATACATTTTTTTATCCCACCACCATTCATCACTAGGTGATTTTCCAACTTCAACTGCATAATAACAAACCGGTCTAGTTTCCATCATTTCGTCATGGACAATCCTTAATTTTTTAGTATGATTTTTTTTGTAATCTATTTGAAAGTCTTTGACTAATCTCCATAATTCATCTGGAAATTCCATTTTACGTCTTTTTATTTTTTTCCAACCAAAACCATACCACCATTGTTTTCTTCCTTCCAAATTCCACCCTACTGATGTTATACATAAATTGTGAAAATACCACATACTATTAAACCTATCATTCAAGTTATAAATTCCTCTGAAACTATCTGTATAATATGTTTCACACTCACAATATAATCCATTTATATATTTTAATGAAGGACGCATCTTTCTTTTATGTTTTATTGTGTAGTCTATTTGATAGTCTTTAATTAATTCCCATAATTCATCTGGAAATTCCATTTTACGTCTTTTTAATAATATCCCATATGTGGAAAATGTTGTAAATCTCCTCCAGATTCTAACGGAGCATACTCTCCTTCTCTATCTTTGTCTCTACACCATCCATAGTACAACACAATATTAGATAAAAAAAGTCTTTCATTACTAGACCATGGAAATATTTCAATTGCATGCAAATGTAATTTATGTTTAGGATAATGTGAACCATCTACTGCGTCAATGGTTTTATTGTCCCTTACAAAATTTACCCATGAAAACTCTAATGCTTGTTCAAAAGTTATTCTTTCATAAGCAATAAATTTTCTTAAATACATTGGTCTGTTTTTTAATAGCTCATAATGGACATTCTTTAATTTGTTAATGTGATGTTTTTTGTATTCTATTTGATAGTCTTTTATTATTTTCCACAATTCATCTGGGAGTTCCATTTTTACGTTTAATTGTCAAATTCTATCTTTGTAACTGCGCAACATTCTCCTATGTTCTTGTAAGTTAAAAAATGTATCCCTGATATTTTAGGGATACCTATTACTTCTAACCATTTTTTTTCTTTATCATTTTTGACAACCTTAACATTTTGTGTCATACCATTCCAGGTTGTTAGGATGACATTTCTGTTTACATATTTATCAAAATTTCTATCCATCTTACGTATTTAATAATCTCCTCGTTCCGTCATAGCATTTATTTCATGGTCTTCGCTTAAATAACACCCGATGTGGTAACAAACTTGTGGATCACCATCTTTTAAACTTCTTTTGAAAAGATAGTATCGGGAGCTTTGACTTTTAGTAGGTTTTAACCAACATACACTATTGCGTTCGTGGTCTTGTTCTATGTCACTTGTAACACCACACCAGTGTAATAATTCTGTTCTTATTCTTTCCATTCTATTATCATTTTCTTTTTTTCTTTTATAATATTCGATACTGTTGTAGCCTCTTCTATCACAAGCAAACGATATAATGTGTTCTACTAAATCTTCTGGTAAGTTTTCCATTTTACGTCTTCTTCTTTGTTTAACCACAATTTTAAACCATATTTTTCTTCTACGCCATTGTAATATCTTGCTGCCAATTCTTCATCTTCAAAATTTAGAAAAAGTCCAGTATGGTACAAAATAGTCGGATTACCTTCTTTTAAATTTTCTTTAAACATTTTATATTTCCATTTCTGATAAATACTTGGTCTTAAACTACGAAGTGAAAATGGTCTATTTTTCACTTTCATGTAGAAAAAAAAATCACTTAGTTCTATTAATATTCTTTTCATTCTATCTTCATTGTTTTTTATTCTTTGATAGTAGTCTATTGTATTATATCCTCTTTTGTCGCAAGAAAATGATATAATATGTTCTACTACATCTTCTGGTATACTATTCATTTTACGTCTGAATACTTTACTAAGGATGATAATTGTCATAATATTCTTTTTTGGCTTTAAAATATTCTTCATATTTTGCTGCATTTTTACAATTATATTTGTAAGTAGCAATGTATTCTTCGTATTCACTTCTGTATTTACCAGTATGGTATACTATTTTAGGACATCCTTTTTTCAAACTTTTTAAGAATTTCTTTGTTGCGTCTTTTCTTTTTGATTTTCTCAAATAAAAGCTAGGTTTAAAGAAGTCATTCATTATTATTTCTAATGTGAATAGTTCTATCATTATTCTTTTCATTCTTGGTTCATTATCTTTTACTCTTTGACGGTAATCGAATATGTTATATCCTCTTCTATCACAAGCAAAAGATATAATGTGTTCTACTAACTCCTCTGGAATTTTATTCATTCTACGTAATACATCTATTCATTAATATATTTATATTGTGAAAAAACATTATAATTTAACTTCTTAATTTTTAATATATCTTCTTTTGTTTTCAAATTTCCATGAAAAAAAATAAACTTATTATATTTTGTTTTCTTTAAACTATTAAAGATGTTTGAAGGGTGTGCTGGGCCAAAATTAAACAAAGATATTCCAAATAATTTTAAACGAGATGAATCAATTAATTTTAATATTTTATATACTGTTTTTATATCTGGTTTATTTCTCCAATATGCAAATAATACTTTATTAAATTTAGTTTTTTTCACAAAATTAACATCATCAATTGAATATACTTGTAGTATTATATTATTGTAGTAATTAGTTTTTTTATTTATTTCTATATAATTTATAAGTTTTTGTAATATCTTTATATATGGATTTCTTATATCTAATATAAATGTTATATCATTATGTATGTCTATTATTTGTAATATATCAATCAACTTAGAATAATATGGATGATCGTGATGTGCTACTAAAGTTTTATTTTTACCAAAAATAACATCTATTTCAAAGTATCTAAAATTATTATTATAGTTATATAATACAGTTTCTGGAGAATTAGTATAAATTATATTATCTTTTGATAATCCACCACCGTGTGCAATTTGAATAAACTGTTTTTTATCATTTTTAAAAAAATCATAATTATTTTTAAAAACTAGGAAAAATATTAGTATTAGTAATACTGATACAACTATATTCATATAATAATAACAAATATTTTTTATGTCTTTTAATTATCTAGCTGCACTTTTAATACCATTCTCAACCCCTTTAGTTATACTTTCTAAACCATCATTCAAAGCTTTATAAAGTAATAATGAATAGAATACAAATCCTAATACTGACAGCGCAATTCTATAACCAAATAAATCATTTCCTGAATATAAATTCCCAGCTATGTAAAATACGAATAAGTATATACAAGTACAAATAAAAGTTACAAAAATAAAAATAGTTAATAATGTTTTAATAGTTTTACAAACAAGACCTGGTATTATTTCTTCTGCTGCTCTTTTAGCTGCTTCAACTTTATTAGAAGCTATATTTTCAATATAACTAGTACCCATTATCTTTTTACCAAACCAAACTTTCCAACTGGTTTCCATTGTACCTGATGCTTCTGATGTAATTTTTTCATGAGCTATTTTAATCATATTAGTTTCAATACGATTAAAACATATACAACAATTACCGGTTACACGGTCTTCTGAATATCTTGGTTTACACATTTTACGTCAAGAAATAATCAACCATAAAAAAAAGCGAACCAATATCAAAACAAATACAAGCTGTTAAAACTACTTTGTTTATTGGTTCAGTTTTTATTGCATCGTAAGTGTAGGCTATACATCCTATAGTGTAAAATAAAATACCTAAAAATAGAGGAATACTATTCATTTTACGTCTTCTAATTTAATTACACCCTCAGTACAATGTTGTAAATTATTGTCTGGAGTTAATACATAGAAATTTGCATAAGTTTTATTCCAATAATGTATTATTCTATCTCGATATCTTTCATCGTGAGTATATTCAGGTGGTCTAACTACATTTACCCATACAATCTTCCATTTAGCTCTAGAATATAATTCTAACAGTACCTGTTTATACTGTTCATGATAAGTTGGGTCAAATTGAAATATTAGTGTTAAAACATCAGATGGTAATTTATCCATTTTACGTCTTCTAATTTAATATCCACAACATTCATGAGCCATTTGATTAGGTTCATTGTATAAACAACCCCAACATTCAACTTTATCTTCTTGTGGATTTGTTGTTTCTTCTTCTTCATCCGAACTTTCATACTGATAGTGTTCAAAAGGAATCCACAAATTTTCATCTTCATGAACTCGAATCCATGTAGTTTCTTCTTCTTTATTATGTGATATTTCCCAACCCCATAATCCAATAGACGGACCTATTCTAAAATCAATATCTTCTAGTGTATAAATATTTCCAAATTTTTTATCCATCTCTTGTGAAGAAAGATTTAATTTATCAGAATGTTTAAATTTCCATAGTTCATGTTTTCTATCCAATACTTTATCATATGTATCTGATTCATAACTAGGTCTAGTATAAACTTCTACATTGTCTGGTTCTTTAACTGTATAATATCCAACTGTATTTTCTTCATCGGGACAACAAGTATGATAACTCGTTTGTTTTCTTATTAAATAATCAGCCATTTTACGTCTCTTTACATTTACAACAATGAATATTCTATTCTTCCATCATTATCTTCTTCTTTATTTCTAAAACATAACATTCTTTCTTGTTTAATATAAAAGTAAAATATTGTAACTACGAATGAAGTTACAAAAAAGGCAAATACAATAACATTGGCTAGGTCTTGGTCTCTCATTTTTACGTCTCAAAAATTAGACTTCAATATAATCTACATTTTTATCTTTGTAACAGTATATCTTTTTTTCTCTCAAAAATGAATTTACTATACATGCAACTAAAGATATTACAAAAGCTAATAATATTGATATATCTAATAAATCTTCTTCGTCCATTTTACGTCCTATCCTATTAATTATTTGATTCTTGTACCGATTCTGTTGGAGTGGTTTGTTGTTCTATATGTTGAATCATAAACCTAAGAAATTGTCTTTCTCCTTCTGTAATTGTTCCACCATCTCTTCTACTAATTGAGACACCTCTTCTTCTTCTTCTTCTTCTTCTTGGAGGTTCTGAAGAACCTTCAGAATTGTTATCTATTTCTTCAAATATTCTTTTATTATTAGATTTAACAATTTCATCAGTTACATTATTAATCTTTTTAATAAAATTTCTCATTTCTTTATTTTGTTTTTCTAAAACTATGAATTTTGCTTCCCATTTTGCTTTCTCTTCGTCAAATTGACTTTTTAATTCATTTGCTAGTTTTAAATAATCTCCTTCGTTAGAAGGGATAGGATCGGTATTTGTCTCTTTATTCTGCATTACTATTACGTCCTATTAAAATTATAGGGAATTAGACCTTTTTCTTTTTTTACCATTATCTCTTACTTTTTTTTTAAGAGTTTTTAATAATACTTCTTTTAAATCTGGGTTTTCTCCTCCTTTGAACATATCTGATCTGTATAACATCCAGTGAATATAATCTTTTTCTAAATTTTTTAATTTAACCCCTTTATGTTTACCAAAAGGCATAGTTTTAATTTCATATTGTTCACTCATACCTATCATCATATTATTAGACCTATTTTGTCTAAGTTTATGATAAACATCTATCATTACTAATACATCAGGTAATGCTCTATGTGCAGGTCCTGATACTGTAATTTCAAACCATTGTTTAAGATATTGTAAACTATACCTAGGAGAGTATGGTAAAATTGTTCTTGCCATTTTATGAGTATCAGCAAATCTGTACTCTGGCATTTCCATACCTGCTCTTTTAAATTCTCTTTCAAGAACTATTTTATCAAAATTATCTCCATTGTGTGCAATTAGAACTGAACCTTCAGGGCAATATTTCACAAAATTTTGTAACATGCTTTCAATTTTTGGTTTATCCTTTACTCTTTCATCAGTAATACCATGAATTTTTGTACTTTCCGGAGGGATAGGAATTTCAGGATTAACAAATTCTTCGAATGTTTCGGAAGAATAGAATTTCCCATTTGGCTCATAAACCATTTTACAGCATGCAATTTCGATAATTCGGCCATTGTGTTTCAATAGACCAGTTGTTTCTAGGTCGAAAAAATATATAGCGTTTTCCATATTAGACATCATTTTACGTCTAATAAACTTCATTTTTTATATCTTGTATATTATCAATGAGTTGTCTCTTTAGAAGTCTTTCCATTTTACTTCGTTATAAAATCGGTCCTATTGATGTTGAGAAATTTAGAAACTATATTTGTGATAGATTACTTGAACATTTCGAATACAATATTGGAGATGAAAAATTAAAAGTTTGGTTAGAGTATTGTAATCTAGATGAAAATAATAATCTAACTCCAGCAGGATATGTACAAAGAATGAGAAATCCTGGACAATGGGGTGGAGCTCCCGAAATAGCAATAGCTAGTAAGTATTATAATGTCATCATTAAAGTTTCTTACAATGGAAGAATAGTTTCCAAATTTGATTGCGGTAGAAATCCATCAGAAGAATTAACTTTATTGTATACAGGTGGTCATTATGAACCTGGAGGTATTGTAAATTTGTAAACCCATCTTCTTTCTTCTTTCATATTTTCATCTGCACCCTCAAAAAATCTACAACCTTTATGATATCTGTCTATTTTTTTTCTATGTTTGTTAAACAATTTGATTGCTGTATTAGAACCTACTGATTCTTTTTCAGCAAAATATAAAAATTTCATGAAAGTTAATACATCTATATATTTATCAAGATGTTTAAATTTGTAATTGTAACAATAGTCGCATCTACAAACAGCACTATGAGAATGCATAAACAGAGGTTTTTCATAAACTTTTTTACAAACTAGTATTCCATTCTTGGTAATTTTCCTTCTGTTCTTTCCTTTATAATCTCTTAGCAAATATTCAATAGCTAATCTTTGAAAACTTCCTTTAGAAAGTTTGTGTATTAATGTATAATGATTAAAACACAAACCTTCTTTATGTATTCCTGAACAACATTTTTTTCCTTTCAAAGAATAAGCTTTACATTTTTTCTGAGTTCTTATATTAGATTTATAAATGAATGTTCTAATGTGCCTTTCTAAATCTTCTGGTAATTCCATCTTACGTCTAATCAATTTTCTTAAAATAAACTTGATAAACAATATTAATATTCTGTTATACTCATTTTATCTAAGAAAGCGGCTGCAATCAATCGATGCACCTGATGATATGCATATGTATATCT
>CERR01033100.1_pt1 | contig 10404 bp, 12 predicted proteins | sample 530841 | NCBI WGS metagenome assembly CERR01 (sample SAMEA2621021, study PRJEB7988) | marine metagenome | biome: marine biome (ENVO:00000447); feature: surface water layer (ENVO:00002042); material: "saline water (ENVO:00002010), including plankton (ENVO:xxxxxxxx)" | depth 5 m | reverse complement strand
CTTGATCACTACATACCTCCTGTGAAAGGCCTCGAAGTTTTGCGCAGCTTGCTAGAATTAGTCGCTGCTGGTCAAATACAAAGGCCTAAGTTGATTCTAGGAATTAGTAGTTCTAGCGCTGCAAATGAGGCGATGGAATCTGCGGGGGCTGATGGATCCATAGGCAAGTTTCAACTCGCAAATCACGAGGTGTGGAGGAATTGATTCCTATTTGGTTACACGAGGCGGCTAGTCGTTACAATAGCCAATCATTGGCAAATCGAGACGCCTATGCTGCAGTATTATTGATGCCAATACAAAATCTAGCAACCATTCTTGACTGGACATTCCAATCCTTACCCGACGAGATTCTAGTAGGTATGGATCCTAATCAAAATATATCAAATCCAAAAGATGTCGAGGAAGCATATTTGGGTACGGAACAAAATAACCGACTTTTTGCAGGACAGGGATATCTTTTGGGAGAACCGCACCTTGTCAATCGTGGTGACTCCTTCGAAGTACACCATGTTCCGGAGGAATGGATGGATGGTCTTTTCTCGGCTGATAGAGGTTCTAGAGGAAGTAGGTTCACCCATTGGCTACACACTCACCCGAACGCACCTGCGATTCCTAGTGGCGCAGATGCCGATGCATCACAGTGGACCGAAGGCACCGATATGATTCTTGGAATAAAGTTCACTCCAGAAGGGTACCTTCCATGGTTCGATGAAGTTGATGGAGTTAGGAGACCACTGAAAGAACTCGATGATAATTCTGCATTGGGTCGGGCAAAGACTGGACACCTTATTCATGAGTTAGATTTGATATGTTTCCATCGCACAGGTCTAGGGGTTAATCTGATAATTACAGATGAAAAAGGTCAACCCATTGAATGATTTATTATCTAAACAAGTGCTCTCGATAGTATGCTAATTCTTCTATGCTACCCTTGATATCATCAAGAGCTCTATGTCCAGAATTCTTTCGCCACTTCTTAACATCAGGATACCAAGCCCTTGCTAGAATCTTGATACTGGTGACATCAACACTTCGATAATGGAAGAAGTCGTGTAATTCTGGCATATATCTGCGCAAGAATCGGCGATCTTGACCGATAGTATTTCCACACAATGGCGACTGCCCTGGAGAACAATGTTTTTTCAGAAATTCAATAGTCTCCCGCTCAGCGTTTTCCATCGATACACCTTCAGACTCAATTCTTGCAAGCAAGCCATTCTCAGTGTGATGTTTGACATTCCAGTCATCCATCTTTGCCAATTCATCTGACCCTACGGCTATAGCAAAACTAGGGCCTTCAGCGACTAATGTCAAGTCAGATTCAGTCACTATAGTCGCGATTTCAATAACCGTATTTTCATCTGGGTCAAGGCCTGTCATTTCTAGGTCTATCCAAACTAATCGACTATTCGTCATGCGACCTCACCATTTACCCCTAGGTTCACCCATTCAAAAATCTCTTTTCTTTTGGACTTGAAAATAATAACCATAACAATCCTACCGAAATCTGAATTAGTCCGGTTAGTAAAAGTGTTTCACGCAAAGAAAGAAGACTTTCCTCAATTATGTACCCGGCAGATATTGTAGATATACCCATCACTAAAGTAATGATTAGATTATCTGTTCCAGCCACTCTACCCATCCATTCATTCTCTGTTCTGCGCTGAAGTAGAGTTGTACTGAATACCCATGAAATTCCGCTACAAGCGTGGCTGAAAAACACAAGAACAAGTGTTAGTAAGCCCCATTCAAGATATGCAACTCCTGTGTAAAATATCCCTGCACCCCCCAAAGAAATACCAATGATATAAGGCATGTAACGTTTTACTGTCATTAATGGTCTAGTAGCAATTGGACCAAATCCACTACCGAAACCTCTGGCCATGTAGAGCACGCCGATCCCTGCGGCTCCAGTCGAAATTTCTCCTAAACTCGACTCCATACCAATCAAAATTAGTAAGAAAATTTGTGCGCCTCCGCCGGTTGCCCACATGCCTTTAGCCAAAACAATTCGACTGATTTCCGGACGCTTGATTATGAAACCCCATCCAGAGAAGATTTCTTTGAACATAGAGGATAATCCGGTGTCTTTCTTTTCATCAGGATCTGGTCCTCCATGAGGAAGGGTAGCAATTACTATTGCCGCGATAAGAAATGTAATCGAATCAATAATTAGACCCATTTCTAAACCGTATTCAGAAATCACAAATCCTCCAATTCCAGCTCCTATTCCCATCGATGCAGACCAGCCACCAGAGATTAGGGCATTCGCTGTAAGGAGTTCTTCTTCATCGCATATTGTAGGTAAATATGCAGTTCCTGCTGGGTCATAAGTTGCTCTTCCGACTACTAGTAACATCGCTAAGAGGTATACTGAAAATAAATTGTCAAGAAGTCCTAAAAGAATAAAAGAAGTTAGTATGAAGAAAGAAAATAAGTTAGCAATAACCATCAAATATTTTCTTGGATATCTATCAGCCAACATTCCTGTAATTGGTTCCAATGGAGCAAAAGTGAAACTTCGTACAGCTAGAACACCGGCTATTGCTAAAGGAGAATTATCTGTTGCATCTCCGGCTAACAAAAACATGGCTAGAACAGTAAACCAATCACCGATGTAGAGAATCATGTTCGAACCCCAAAGACGACCGAACGTATTGTTGGTACGGAGTAACTCAAGATAACCTGGACTAGTCAAAACATCACCTGTGAAATCAATTCAAAAAATCTCAGGATATATCCTTAGTATAAATAATGGGAACAAAGAAAAAATTATGTTTCTGAACATTGTGTCCCTTGTAGTTCGTATATGGCTGTCTACGATTGCTTGCATTCTTGATTCGATTGCATCCGCAATTCCGACTGCTGGCTTCTTGACAACCCCAAGACTACCATCAATGAGATCTACACCCCTATCCAAAAGACCAAAGATAATTTTCGAGATAAAGTTTGGTTCATCCACTTTGACAATTTCACCATCTACTTCGTGGTCGACATCAATTACTCTCTTCCAAGGACGAGGTATACGGAATCTTTCCAACCCACGAAGAATCTCTCTTCCTCTAAGAGCTCGTTCAATACCTCGCTTGAGTTTCTCAAGATTTAATCTCGACAGGCGTTTAAGACTACGTCTTGTTCTCATAACTCGTAGAAAATCCCACAGTATCCAGAAAACAAGGGCTAGTACAAGCATCTGTGCAGCGAACTGTGGAACCTCGTCCCAAGATTGCCAACCGATCTCACCTATCGCAATACGTGCAATAGCTGCTGCTATTGTAGGAAGGACAAATGCAAATACTTCTTGTCTTAACAATCCTCCAAAACCTCGGACTGGGATTCGGTCGATATTTTCTCTAAACCAATTTAGATGTCGCTTCCTTTCACCTGTTGGGGCATATGCTTCGATAAGGTCCAACAGTGGTCTACGAAGTAACCATATTCGTAGGAAAAGTGGAATTACAAGTGCCAGAATATAGGCTTCCCAAGGAGACTCGGGAGGCCAAGAGGGCAGTGAGTAGGCGTCTGCCATGCTATCACCTCGGAATGTTTTACCCATCAACTTCACTCAAAGGAGTTAGTTATCTTGCAGGAACTGATAATGCAGATCTTGCCATCACTATGACAAGTATGGCTGAACTGATCAGAGTAATCGCCAGTATGTTCGATGTGCGAACCAACATCAAGCAAAATCCGGTAATACCACATGCATAACTGACTACCTCACATCGAGATGCTAAAAGTAATACAGATGATGGGACCAAAACTGGGTTTGGATATTCCCTAATCATTCGACTTAGTAAGATGTACAGTCCTTGGAATGGAATTGCAATACAAAATAATCCCATTGCCAATAAAAGAAGTCTTTCTGGATCGTTAGAATTCAATTCACTACCCTTCCAAAATAGGTTGCTTAATCCAACACTGAGTAATCCAGTATGGATAAGAGCAGAGGTGGTTGAGACCGATGTCACTTCGGCCGATTCCGGAACCATCAGCCTCATCCAATTAGAGGTGCTCTTGAGAATTGCGCTTCACTTAGGAGGTTTAGGCAAGGTTCTCGGGTATTCTACCCTTCATCCAGCGCTTCCAAATCGGAGGTACTAGACAAGGCCACCAACAGGCATAGTATCCTGCAGGAAGCTCAGGAGCGTCGGGGTGGGGTCTTAATTTCCAAAATGGAACACTTGCGCGAAGGTGATGGTCTGAGTGACGGGTTAGTTCAAGCAATGTCCAACGAGACCAACGCGCTTCAGTATTCCAAGAATGTTCAGCACTAAACTTCTCATCTTCTGGGCGCCTAAGCCCCCAATGACGTATGTAATTGACATATTCCAAAGTCAAAATTGCAATTCCTGATGCAATTAACCATCCAATCAATAGTATCATTCCATTTTGTACCTGAGAAATTGCAATTATTGCAATTATTTGCATTACAAAACCTTGGATAGAGGGGTTACGGATTCCTGTTCTTCCTTTGCGATTATGTACGCGAACTGATGAGATAAATTGTCCAGGAATTGTCTTCAGCCAAAACATCCACAACCCCTGTTCTTTAGTAGCACTTGCTGGATCATTATCTGTTGCAACCCACCTGTGATGATTGTGATTATGTTCGGTGGTAAAGTGAGGGTAATGAATGCTAAAAAGGAGCATTCCAGCCAATCTGTAACCAGCACTTTTTGGTGGCTTGTGACCCAACTCGTGAGCTGTTACAATCGCTGAGGCAGCCGCACACAAGCCTGTTGATAGGGCTGCTGTAACCAACCAGACACTAATCTGAGCCTCGTAGTATGCGAAATAGAAAAAGGAGGCCATGACAACAAAATGAAGGAGGCCATGAATCCAAAGAAGCGTCTCAAAAGGCACACCGGATTCTCTTGGAGGCCTGGCTTGTTTTGATTCTCCCATCAAAACATCTAGAATCGGCCCAATACCCCAAACAAGGACGACTCCCATAACGGTATAAAATCCGCCAAGAAGGTTCCCTGAGATTACAACTAACGGGTTTATTAGACCCATCAAATGCAGAGCCCAAGGCTCAGGATTTAGGTCGATGTTGGAGTTTTCCCCACCGCGCGCAACTTCACTCATACAGATGTGCGTGTTTGGCTCTAGTCTTAGCGATTTTCGGTGAAACAACTGCTTGGCAGTAAGGGTTACGAGGGTTGTTAGCGAAGTAGTCATGATGGTAATTTTCTGCAATCCAAAACTTACCCAATGGACTTACTTCCGTTACTATGTCATCAACATAATTTTGTTGTACATATTCGATTACATGTTCAACGTCCATTCGCTGTTCTTCGTTCGAATAAAATACACAACTACGGTAATGTGGACCTATATCATTACCTTGACGATTCAATTGAGTGGGGTCATGTACAGTAAAGAAAACCTCCAGAAGTATCCGTTGAGAAATGATTTCTGGGTCAAATATAACCCTGACTACCTCAGCATGTCCTGTACGTTTTCCACAAACCTGCTCATAGGTTGGGCTATCGATGTGACCGCCTGAATATCCTGGAACTACTTCAATAACTCCTCGAAGACCTAGCATGGCTCCTTCCACACACCAAAAGCAACCTCCACCGAGAACAATCTGCTCAGTCATGATGAAGCGGGATGGGCTCGTGGTTTTCAGGACTCTGCTGACTCAAGGTAAAATTCCGAGGGAGCCTAATCCGATTAGAAGCATGAATAGCAAAGTGACTAATTCGATGGTCGCCCACAATCCAAAGAGAATCTTCTCTGCAAGAGTAATTCCTCCCCACCACTGCCAAAATTCACCTTTTCGCGGCATAGAGGCTAAACGCGCCAGAGCTGACTTCATACAGGTTGCTTATCATTCGTTATGAATAAGTTATCCCCATCATCAAGAATTAATCTTCCCTAGGTTAAGATAATCTGCAATCGTGAGAGCCGAACGACCATGCGCACCAAGGCTGGCTTGCTCGTTCTGCTAATGATTGGCGCGTCACTCTCTGGCTGCATATTCGGCAGTGAGCCAGTCCCTGAACCCGAACCGGAGCCTGAAGCTGACGTAAGGTTCTGGGTCACTGGACCAGATGGTCAGGTAATCGACCTTCCACCATTACCGCTTAATTTCACTTTCTCAAACGTTGGTGAACAGGGCGCTGAACCAAGTATTGGAATTACTTCTAGTGGCTGTATGTTTTTCATAGCCTTCGAAAAAGTAATGCGTTCATGTGATCATGGAGATTCTTGGGAGATTGTAGACGATATTGCGTCCCATCCCTCCACTTCTGACCCTTGGGGATGGGTTGACCCAATCACCGACAGAGTCTACAATGTGCAAATGGTTGGACTTCTGACAACTTGGATTGCATGGTCTGATGATGACGGAGAGACATGGCTTGGAAATCCCCATGATTCAGGCCCAATTCCTCTAAATGATCACATCAAACTAGGAACTGGGCCATGGACAAATGAGGGATATGGTGCAGTTGCAAACAGTAACCCTGCTGCATGGGAAACTGCAACATATTTTTGCTACAACAAAATTGCAGGAATCTTCTGCTACACCTCTTTCAATGGAGGTGCAACATTCGAGGTCGGTGGACAGGTGTTAGGAATGGCAACCACTAACGGAGGCCTACACGGAGCAATTACCTCAGCTCCAGACGGAACTGTCTATGTTCCTCCTAGAGTAGAAACACCGACTGTCATTTTTTCGAAAGATAACGGATTAACTTGGTCAGAGAGATCGATGGGTTTGGATGTAGGTACACCTAACCCAAGAAAGAACTCGGAAGTAGGTACGGATAGTGCATCAAATGCATACCATATCTGGACTGGTGCCGACCAAGGCGTTTACATGTCAAGAAGCATAGATTCTGGCAATTCATGGGAAGAAAATAGTATCAGAATTAGTCCAGCGGGTGTAATATCATCAGTATTCCCTCACATCGATGCAGGTGATCCAGGAAGGATTGCAGTGACCTACCTTGGAAGCGAGGATATCGATCTATTGAACACCTCAAACATTGATGGAAATCCATGGGATGGAAATGCGCATTTTGCACCCCACAATACCACCTACCACCTCTACATTACTTACTCGCTGAATGCACTAGATGATGAGCCGGTTTTCCATACTATGCGGGTTACAGATGACCCCGTACAAATGGGCTCCATCTGTCTCAACAGCGGTGATTGCAGAGACTTTGGTGGTTCCAACCGCAATTTATTGGACTTTAATGACTTACATATCGACCTAGAAGGAAGAGTCTATGTTGCCTTCGCAGATGGTTGCACAGGTGCCTGTGCGGATGGAAATAATTCCACATCCGAAGACTCACGAGATAGACTGGGGTCGGTTTACTTCCTTAGTTCAGGTCCAAGCCTTTACGAGTCAGTCGACTACCTTGCTGAATTCATGTAAATTCAACGTCGGTAGTTTGGTGCCTCACGAGTAATCTCAACATCGTGAACATGAGATTCCGAAAGTCCTGCGTTTGTTATTTTGACAAATTGGCAATTCTCTTTCATTGCCGATATATCCTCATTGCCTGTGTAACCCATGGAAGAACGTAGCCCTCCAATTAGTTGGTGTAATACATGCTCTACAGGTCCTCTTGCCGGAACTCTACCCTCGATACCTTCTGGAACATATTTACGAGTATCTCCTTGTTCCGATTGGAAGTAACGCTCGTGAGCTCCCTTGCTCATCGCTCCAACACTTCCCATTCCTCGATATACCTTGTATGAACGTCCTTGATAGAGGATTACTTCACCCGGTGCTTCGTCAGTTCCAGCTAGTACACTACCAACCATAACACAGTCAGCACCGGCAGCAATAGCCTTGGCGATATCACCACTGAACTTGATTCCACCATCAGCAATTACTGGAATGTTGGCTTTCTTACAAACCGAAACTACGGATTGAACGGCGGTTAGTTGGGGGACTCCTACTCCGGAGACGATTCTTGTGGTGCAGATTGATCCGGGGCCTATTCCAACTTTGACGGCGTTAGCCCCTGCCGCGATGAGGGCGTCGGCAGCCGCTCCAGTTGCGACATTACCAGCGATAATTTGCGCCTCTGGTCCAGCTGATTCTCGAATTTGGCGAACTGTATGTAGAACTCCATGTGAGTGTCCATGGGCTGTATCGACTACTACTGCATCGGCACCAGCTTGGAATAGAGCCAAGGCCCTCTCGATACCTTTCTCTCCTGTTCCGGTCGCAGCAGCAACTCGAAGTCGACCGTGGTTATCTTTGCAGGAATGTGGATTATCACGACTACGCTGGATATCACGAACAGTCATCATTCCAGCGCACTTACCATCTTCATCAACAACCAAGAGTTTCTCGATTCTGTGTTGGTGAAGTAGTTTCTTTGCGACCTCTGGGTCGACATGTTCTGGTACAGTTACCAAGTCAGTTGTCATCATCTCAGAAACTAGTTTACTATCATCGGAAACAAATCGAATATCACGATTGGTGATTATTCCAACAAGGTTCTCTTCTTCATCAACAACTGGTAATCCAGAGAATCCATGCTTATCTTTCAAAGCTCGCATTTCACCAATCGTGGTATCTGGAGTAATCATTACCGGATCGAGAACCAAACCTGATTCGAATCTCTTCACTAAATTGACCTTAGCAGTTTGTTCTTGTATGGTCATATTTCGATGAATAACCCCAATTCCTCCGGCCTGAGCTAATGCAATAGCCATTCGTGATTCTGTAACTGTATCCATGGCTGCAGAAACAATTGGAAGATTCAAGGAAATTGAATTTGTAAGCCTTGTTTCCAGCTTAACTTCAGCAGGTAGAACTGCTGACTCTGCCGGCAGGAGTAATACGTCATCAAAGGTCAGTGCCTCGGGTATGGTCTCGCTCGCCATTAGGGATACCCGAGAGCGACTGTATATCAACGATTCGTGAATGAAGAATGGTCATTGCATTCTGGACCACTGTGACACGAATATCTACGAATAAGCGTCGGGTTCAAGAATGGAAGGCTGCCGCCGCCGGCAGTAGTGATAGCATGTCAGAGCGGACAGTACTTGGATGGAGGGAGTGGATTGGGCTTCCTGAATTAGAAACCGCTGCTACGTTGGCAAAAATGGACACAGGTGCTTGGTCGAATACGCTACATACTGAGGAAATATCTCTGTCAAATAACGGCATGGAGCAAATCGTCAGATTTCGCCTTAGTAAGAATGCAAATTGGATTGAACGACCTCTATTCGATTGGCGCAGAGTTCGTGACACAGGTGGACATGATACCCTGCGCCCGGTAATTCGAACGACCCTAGAAATTGCAGGACAAAATCATGATATCCAACTCTGTCTACAAAACCGCTCTAGGATGAAGCATCGGATTATCTTGGGTCGTAGATTTCTCAGACAATTCATCATCGATCCATCAAAAGACTGCCTGTATCCAAAGGAAAGAACTACTCCAAGGATAAGCGAATATTGATGAAGATTTTCTCCTACGGAAACGCAGTCAAATACTCGTAATTAGTAGACTCAATCGCTACCCTCGATCGCTGATAAGAGCATAGCTGCGGCTAATACTAATCTTGGGTCTAATCCTGATGATTGAATATTGTTGATGAATAACTTGTTCACAACTGGATTCATTCTTTGTGTGAAAATAACTTTACCCGCACCACTTACCGAAAGTACAAATTCTTGTGGTATCAGTAAATTAGCAAAGGGCACGAACCTACGTACTAAAGCCAATAATCCACTATCTTCACTAATCATTCCAATTTGATTACCAGAGGTGTCCAAGACTTTCCATGAATCTCTAAACATGGATTTCAGACCTTCTCTTTTGAAACAACAAATTGCTTCTCCCGTCTGAGAATCAGTTATGTCATATCCCGCTCCAAAGTCTATTACACTTCGAGCTTTGATGCAGATTAACTCTGTACTCTTTTTTTCGTCATTGTAAACGCGAATATCCTCTTTTAATTTGAGTGCCTTCTGTTTACTATATCCAATTAATTGCTGCATCGAGTCATCAGAATAGATGTGAAATTCTGCGCCTAGTAGTTTCAACACTTTTTGTCTAACCATGTAAGAATCTGCTTCGTATAGATCGCTCATTACCTTCCCTCAGTCGAAGGCCACACTAAATCACGAATAAACGATTTGCCGTCGAAGATAATTGAAAATTGAATTATTGAAATCGGAATCATTCAAGAGAAAGGCCGAACACGCCCAATCCCTGACGCGACCCCATTGTGGTGTTCGAAGTCGGAGTTGATCTGATGCAAGGTGCACCAATTACCAAGATAGAACCAAAGATCGCTGCTCGCTTGGCAAAACAACGCTATCACCTAGTCGGCGATCACGGTGGAGTGAAAGTTTGTCACTGGACTAAGCAAAGTCTGATTGCCGATCGTTCTTGCTACAAAGGAACATTCTAC
>CERR01033953.1_pt1 | contig 10437 bp, 11 predicted proteins | sample 530841 | NCBI WGS metagenome assembly CERR01 (sample SAMEA2621021, study PRJEB7988) | marine metagenome | biome: marine biome (ENVO:00000447); feature: surface water layer (ENVO:00002042); material: "saline water (ENVO:00002010), including plankton (ENVO:xxxxxxxx)" | depth 5 m | reverse complement strand
CTATAACCCTGAATACATACTAGATTTTGCAACCTTAACAGGCGCTGTTGTAGTAGCGTTAGGCCACATTGCATCAGGTATAATGGGAACAGACTCAAAACTAATCTCTAACATTAAAGCGTCATCGTGTACAACTGGAGAAAAAGTCTGGGAATTTCCGTTATGGGATGAATATTTGGAGCAAGTTAAATCAAAAATTGCCGATGTTAAAAATTTGGGGTCACCTGGTCAAGCTGGCACTATTGCGGGCGCAGCTTTTCTAAAAGAATTCGTTAACGATGATATACCGTGGTGTCACTTTGATATAGCTGGTTCAGCATGGGGAGATAAGAAGATAGCTTATCAAAACCCAGGATCAGCTACTGGTGAGATCATCCGATTAGTTTTAGACCTTTTGAAAGTATAATGAGTTTTATTCCAATAATTATCTTTATTAGTGGTAGTATCTTTGGTGCAGGGATGTTTTGGTTGTTAAAGAAGTTGCAAAATAACCAAGATCATGAAAACCGGAGTAATCTTAAGGCTGAATTTGGAGATTTATCTAAGCAAGCTTTAGATCAAAACCTTGACAGTTTTTTAAAATTGGCTGAAAATAAATTTTCTGAACTTCTTAAAACTTCTGATTCACAATTAAATCAAAAGAAAGAACTCATCGATCAATCAATCGTTGATATGAAATCAAAACTTGAGGGATTAGATAAATCGACGAATGAACTAAAAGGCCATGTTGAAAACTCTCAAAAAGGTATTGGCGATCTTAATGAAACCACAAATAAGCTTTCGAGAATACTTTCAAGCTCCCAAGAACGAGGACAGTGGGGAGAGAGAATGGTTGAAGACATTTTAGGTTTTATGGGTCTTGTCGAAGGTATAAATTTTGAAAAGCAACTGCAAGCTGGAGATGGTAGGCCTGATTTTACATTTAAGCTCCCAAACAATAAAATGATTAATATGGATGTAAAATTTCCGTTAGTTCATTATGAAAATTTTCTTAGCTCAGATAATGAAAATGAAAAATTAAATGAAAAAAACGCATTTTTAAAAGACGTCAGGAATCATGTAAAAGCAATCGAAAAGCGTTCATATATAAATCCAGCTGAGGGAACAGTGGATTATGTGCTTATGTTTATTCCAAATGAAAGTGTCTATGCTTTTTTAAATCAAGAAGACAAAGACCTTATTGACTTTTCTTTATCTAGGAAGGTCCTTTTGTGCTCCCCTATTACATTATACGCAGTTCTATCGCTGATCAGGCAAGCTGTATCAAATTTTGCAATGGAGCAAAAAGCTGGTGAAATGCAGGATCTCGTAAGCGTTTTTAGAAAACAGTGGGAGCAGTTCACAGAGAAAATACATTCTATGGGAAAATCTATTACTGCACTAACCAATCATTATGATGATTTGAAGGGGCCAAGGTATCGTGCACTCGAAAAGCCTATGGACAAAATAAACGAATTACAGTTAGGGCAAGATTTAAAAAATAAGAAGTTGGAAGATTGAAAAGAATACTCTTTACAATCCTTGCATCCGTTTTAGTTTCTTGTGTAGGGCCAGCCGATCCCGATCACGGTCTTGTTGAGAACTTGCCAGTAGTCATAAATAAGAATGATGTTTTTTCATTATCATTGAGAGCAGATAATTTTAGCTTTAATGAAATTTTCACTTTATCACTATCAATTCCATCAAACAAGAAAATATTATCAACATTGATTGTTACTGATTTTAACAGTAATGATTCATCTGTAATCCAAATTTTAGGAGAAAATGATTCAACTATTTTTAACTATTTGATTGAATCAAATAAAACTCTATCGAGTTCTAGTAATTATTCTGCCCCAAAAAAGGGATTGATATCTTTAAATAGTTTTTCAGGTATTATTGATTGGGTAGTTACTGCAATTTCCGAATGAAAAATCAATTAATGCATTTGAGAGCATTGAAATATACTTCCAATCGGAGAACCAGGGGGAGCTACAGGAGCTTCAATCATTTTAAAGTTCTTTGGGTCTACCTTAAAATCGCTTAACCTTTGTTTTAAAGCACTCTGATGCGCTTTTGAGCGAAAATCTTTACTATTTCTTCGCACTATTTTGCTTGAGAGTTCATCAATAGTTAGCCTCGTTACTGATTTTACAGAGGACGAGCTCTTATCATTTGTAGCTAGATTCATTAAGTGATCTAAAATAATAAAATCAACGCTACGCTTAACCTCTCCACTAAGACCTGCTGGTGACTCCTTTAATAATGTTTCTTCGACGATTGAATTAATAATCTTTTTAAGCCCTGGTTGCGCACTATCTCTAGCCTGATATTCAATCAACCGAGCGGCCCTTTCTGGATTTAATAGCATTTTTGCTGTCATTGCTGCTGCTGTTTCAGCTAAACTTACTCCATCAAATGTTACCCCAGTTTTTGATTTAAAAGACTCCCTAGTCTTTCCTCTACCAGAAGCTCGTGGAGGTATTAATTTTATAATACCTTCATCCAAAGTAAGAAAGTCTGGTTGTAATGTTTGCATAAGAACGTTTAGCGATTGTAGCTGAGAATCTGAATCAATCATTTCAGTAATTAATTGCCCATCACCTCGTAAAGCATAGCTGTAGTTTAGTCCACCAATTATCTTTGAGGCTGCTTCGATTTGATATCGATGAAGAAGATATATTGGAACAAGAACATCTCCTAAATCACTATACGGCTCCCCAAATCGAATATTTTTTTCTCCAAAATTTTGAAGAGCGACTTTTCTAATATTGATAAGACTTTGAAGTTCATTAGCAGCATTATCGCCGTTATCCCATAGATGACTTCCAGGGTGTGCGGAACCTATTGATCTAGAGTCTTGATCGGTTATAAAAGTAATACCTCGCTTAATACCACTTTGGATTATTTCTTCTAATGCCAACTCTTCGTTTACATTATTTGGAAAATGTTGATAGCCATATGCAACGGATATCTTATCCCATTCTCCGATACCGGTATCATAAGCATTTTCCCATTCAATTTGATTTAAATCGTTAAGTTTCAACGTGGGGTGGGGGTAATCCATCACAGATGCTCGATCAAAAGAACTTGCAAGAAAATTATGTTGAATTCCAATCGTGTGCCCAATTTCGTGAGCAACAAGTTGCTTGATCCTTGCTAAGGCCAGTTGTTTCATCGAGCCAGGTATTGATTCTTTATCCTTGTATGGTGCAAGCAGTCCAGTAGCAATTAAATAATCCTGTCTTAATCTTAAAGAGCCTAATGAAACATTCCCTTTAATGATTTCTCCAGTTCTGGGATCTGAAATCCATCCACCGTATGACCACCCTCTTGTTGCGCGGTGCACCCAATGTATCATATTATATCTAACATCCATAGGGTGTGCGCCATCAGGTAGAGTTTTAACTTGAAATGCATCTATATATCCAGCTGCTTCAAAAGCCTGGTTCCACCATTTACCGCTCTCAAGCATTGCGCTTTTAATTGGTTCAGGAACACCCGGATCAATATAATAAACTATTGGTTCTTTTGCTCTGCTTCTTTGAGCGCTAGGATTTTCTTTTTCTAGTCGATGCCGCTGAATGTATCTGATATAGATAGATTCATCTAGCTCAACAGAATAATCCTGAAAACTAAGAGGGTAAAACCCTGCTCGAGGGTCGTGCTTTCTAGGTATATAATTTTTATCAGGAAGTTCAACTAGCGAATGATGAAGGCGAACCGTTATAGCACTCGGTGTCGGGGTAACCTGACGAACATATTTTCCAGGATTTGTCCCAACATAGGTTATTACTGCTTCAACATTGCTATTTTTGGGAAAACTTAATGTCTCTTCCAAATTTATTGCAGAGCGTGATTCGTCTACGGAAAAATTACCCATTTTTTGTGATTTTAATCGCTCTGCAACTCCATGTGCATCGCGTAGAAAAAAATTAGTTACATCAATAAGAACATTCCCATTCTGCTCAGCTGTAACTTCAAAACCCCATAATGTCGATTTAGCAAAACCATCTGCTACAGACTTACGTTCTTTACTATCTTTTGTAGTTGCTCTAAAATAGTAATTAGGTTGTATCATTAACACCTTAGGCCCGAAGCGCTTAAAGAAAACTATCCTTTCGCTTCCCAGTTGTCCACGATCAAGACCGATATCATTTGACCCAATACCAGCGGATAATGAGTTCACATATAAAAATTCTTTATCAAAATCTTTTATCTCAAGCCAAAGTTTTCCCGATGTATTCTCCCAGTACATATCAAAGAATCCGCTTAATTTCTTCATATTTTTTGTTTTATTGGTAATCGACTCTGATGAAGCAATACCTGTTATGAAAATAAGCAATAATAGTTTTCTCATGAAATTCCTTCGCACATTTATTTATTTAATATCTAGCCTGGTTTCTTGTACCAATCTAGCACCTTGAACAGAAGCGCCTTTTTTTAGCTCTTCTTTAACTTTATTGACATTTACTTTTTCAATCACTTGGGTATCTACAAAATCTTTAGGTATCATTTGTTGGTCTTCAATAACTGCTTTTGGAGGATTTTTGCGAATACTTAGATCAAAATGGACTGTTTCAATTTTATTAATTTGATTTTCCTCCATTACATTTTTTACATATTGCTTAATACCCAACACTTTTTTCTCTAATTTTTTTCTGCGTTCCGCCATATTTTTTTCAGCTTCTTTCATTGCATCAATGGTGCCATTTAAGTTTTGAGTATATTTGATAATATTTTCTGATTTAGTCTCTAAAGTACCCTTAAGGCCCTCAAGTGTATCAACTACCGCTTCGTCTTCAATATCTGTTAGCTCTTCTAATGCATCTTTATAATCTTTTGCAATTTCATATAATACTGGCAATGCCATGTTTTATCCTTTCGATTTTTTAAAGATAAGTTATAAAATTATATTACAAATTGAACTGAATATACCAAAAGAATACTTGAAAAATTAATTCTTAGTAAGTATCCTGCTTTTATTAAACAAGTATTCATCGTTAATTTTGAGTGTTTATTTTTGCATTTTTTTTCAATAATTACATAGCTTAAAAAGGGGACAATATTATGAGATTAAAGCAAGGTGATAAAATTTCATCTTTAAATTTACCATCGATTGAAGGTAAAAATTTTACTATGCAAGAACTTCAAGGTAAAAAAGCCTTAATAACATTTTACCGCTTTGCTAGCTGCCCATTCTGCAATCTGCGTATTAATGAGATGGTTAGAAGATATGATGAGCTTGGTGATAATTTTAAAATGGTCGCAATATTTGATTCACCACTTGAAAATTTAAAAAAATACACAAATAAGCATGATGCTCCATTTTGGATACTCGCAGATGAACAAAATACATATTTTAATAAATATTCTGTTGAGAAATCTTTTTTTAAGTTTCTCAAAGGTACGACTATTCGTATTCATAGACTATTATTTGCGATGACGAAAGGTTACATACCATCTATAATTCCTAAAGGTAGTTTTTCAACAGTACCAGTAGATATCTTAATTAGCAAAGATGGAGTTGTAGAGAGAGTATATTATGCAAAAGATACAAGCGACCATCTTTCATTTGATACGGTAAAAGAATTTTCTAAAAATTAATTGAAAATAAAACAAGGAGTAAAGTATGAACTTTAAAAAGCTAGGAATCGCAGGAGTCCTAGGATTTTTTTCTATGGGGCTTGTTGGAGGAATCACCTTTGAATTATTTCACAAAGGCCACTTCGCATCAATTGTAGAAAAATATCCAGACGTTATAACATTTCCACCTAATATGGCACCGGCTATGCTTGGAGGCATTTTTTATATGTTTGTGATGGTATATATTTATGATAGAATGGGAGTTGATAGTTTAAAAGCAGGCGCAGTCACAGGTGCTTGGTTTGGCGCTGCAAAATGGTTATTTATCAATACCCAATGGATGGCAATGATGCCGAATCTTTTTGATCCAGGTTATGTTGCTGTTGATGTAGCGCTTTCAGCAATTATGTATGGTATATCAGGAGCAGCTATTGGATGGGCTTTAAATCGATTTAACTAATGCTGTCTTGGTTTAAAAAGAAAAAAGTACTTCCTAGATGGAAGCTTTTAGCGATGCTCATGATTGGAATATGGTCTGGACTTATGCTATCAAAGGGATTAAGCATTTCAAATATTTGGATAATTATTTTTATGGCTTATTACGGTTTGCGTGAATTTATTTTTACATCAGATTGGAATAAGTAAGCGTAATTTTTTAGAAGATAATTTAGAAGAAGTTTAAAACTGCTTAAGTTGTTTAACAAATAAGGTCATTTTTAATGAAAAAAATAATTTTATCCATTTTAATGTCATTTATCTTTACTGCCTGCGAAGAAGATGCTTCTGCGGTTGATGAAGTAGTTGGTGTTTGGTATATGCCACAATCACTTAACAGGGTGACAGCTGGTCGCTCTGCTGATCAGCTTGGCGGATCCAGTTTAAATGCATGGAACTACTCTATGGTAATAACAACCAATTCAGATCAAAATTTTGTTGATCAAATGTCAGAAGCTGATGGTAGTGTTAACGTATCTGGGTTTATAAATGGTGAGTTAAAATTTATGCAAGGCTACTTTGATAATTATAATAACGCATCCAATGTATTTGTGACTAATTATAATTGGATGTCGATGTTTCAAGATTCTGAATTAAATAACAATGCTTTTATATCTTTGAGTTTAAATAATTACCCGCAAGGAGTAAATATTGATCAACCGGGAGATTCGGGTTATTTTGACTACAATGATGATCATTTCACTGCATATACAAATGATGGCGTCTACTTTGAAGTGTCTCAAGATATTGATTATAATTATGATGGAAAAACACTTACAGTTCCTGCTCAACAGCTTGTTGATAGCCGGGATTCAACACTTACTATTACTGGAACGCTTACCCACTCTACTATTGATATTCCAGCCAATACCTCAACGGAGATTATGAGCTACGATGGAGATATTTCGTGGGATTACGGCTCATGGGCAATACATATTAAGGAAGATGGAAAGTGGGTCGAGGTATATACTTTTGAAGAACAGCAGAACCCAAGTGGCTGGTCCAATGTATATGTTGATTCAACAGTAGCCGAATGGGAAATGAAGGACGACATGATTGTAGTAACCTACCGGTACGATGATGTCTGGCCAGATGCTGGCGGTGGTCCAGGTATTGGACAGGGCACTTGGCTTTATCAAGTTGCCTATACCTATGAGATTGAAAATGACAATCTAAAACTATTGAACGAATTTAATATGTGTGAATTTGAAGAGGATTATTGCCTTGAAATGTTTGAAGGTCAGTACGGTCTTGATTACGGTAGTCTTGATGAAATCAAAATGGTTTGGGAGCTTGAATTTTCAAAATCGCCAAACCTTCGCAAGGCTAAGAAGTACCAGTATTTGACACAAAAAAGTTTAGCGAGACACTCTAAATTTTCGATTAAAAAATAAAACGAATTTTATCAGAAGAAACTTTCTCCAGCACATACATGATGTGCTGGAGAAAAATACTGACTAGGCTAACCCATTAACCTTTTCAATTACCTCGTCATAATTTGGCTCTACTCCTGGATTTTCTGCCACCCATTTGTATTGAATAATACCCTCAGAATCAAGAATGAAAACAACTCTATTAGCAGAAATATAGCCATCTAAACCACCTAAGCCTGTGAAAGTCGCATCGTAAGCGGTAACAACATTTCTGTCGTAGTCTGACAAAAGCTCAAATTCAATACCGTATTTTTCTTTAAATGCTCCGTTTGCCCATGGCGAATCCACGCTAATCCCTAAAACAACAGCGTTTGAATCGTTAAGTTTTGAAAGATTATCATTAAAGGTGCACATTTCAGTATCGCAGACTCCAGTGAAAGCTCCTGGATAAAACGCTAATACAACAGTTTTACCTTTGTAGCTATCAAGCGAAACCGGTTCTTTTTTTGTATTTTTAAGTTCAAAACTTGGTGCTTGATCATTTACATTTGACATTAATATTTCTCCTAATATTTAGTTTAACACTTCACAAAAAACAAAAATTGTAATTAAAATTTACAAATTAATTTTCATAATTTAACTTTTAACATTTATTTTTAAAATAAACTACAAATTACAATTATCAGTAAATCATACATAAGCTCTTTGATCTATGTCTTCTTGATTCTATCATCGTGTAATGATAAAATATCGCAAGAGGACGAAACTGTATACTATCCTCAAGCTAGTGTAGTTGAAATTTATTTAGTTGACTCTTTGGATGAGCCAAGAGGCTTTTGTTTAGATATCAAAGGCTATAAAGAGTCCGCTGATATAAAAAAAGGACTTCAAGCGCATACTTGCTATTCCTATCAAGGAAGTATAGCCATTGATCAAGGGTTTAGTTTTGATAGAATTAATATTGGTGAATTTTATATGCCAGGCTTTGATGTTTGTTTGGAAGCAGAAAATATGAACCCTTCTTCTAGTATTAAGCTAGAATCGTGTTTAAAAAGTGATCTTCAAAAATTTGTTTTAAGTATTAATGGAAATATTTTTTTGGAGAACAGTAAAAATTTATGCCTAACCATATCTAGCGAAAACTCAAGGGTGGGTGGAGGAGGAAGTCCGGTTCATTTAATAAGAGACTTAACTTTGAAAAATTGCGACTTAAACCTAACTAAATTTCAAACCTGGGCCACAAGACTAAAATAACCTGACTCAAATCACTAATTTTACCATAATATGACTGTTTTAGAAGGCAATGAATCTTCGTAAATTTATCAGGATGAAAACATTAATTATATCACCCACCTACAATGAAAGCAAAAATGTTTCAACGCTTGTTGAAACAGTTTTTAGTAGAAACCCGGATGCTCATCTGTTAATAGTGGACGATAGTTCACCTGATGGGACAGCGCAAATTGTAAAAAAACTGCAATCAAATTATCCTAATTTGTTTTTAGAGATTAGAAGTATTAAGGATGGACTCGGGAAAGCTTATCTTTTTGGTTTTAAATGGGCTTTAAATAAAAATTATGAAATAATAGTCCAAATGGATGCTGATATGTCGCATCATCCCAAAGAAATATCTCCAATGATTAACCTGTTAAAAGAAAATGATTTAGTGATAGGTAGCAGATATATCAATGGTGTTAGTGTTATTAATTGGCCACTCAAAAGATTATTTCTGAGTTATGGTGCAAATATATATTCCAGAGTAGTTACCGGCATGCCAATTAAAGATGCAACTGGTGGATTTAAGGTTTGGTCATCGAAGGTATTAAATGCTATAAATTTTGATGATGTTAGATCTTCTGGTTATTCTTTTCAAATAGAGATGAATTTTAGAGCCTGGCACAAAGGATTTCAACTTACCGAGCATCCAATTATTTTTATTGATAGAACCGTTGGTGAGTCTAAAATGAGTAAGTCTATAATGTTTGAGGCTGTTTGGATGGTTTGGAGATTACGATTATGGAGGATTTTTCGTCTCAATAAATAATATTTCATTCATTATGAAAATGATTATTTTATAGTAAGTTTATAAATATTATATGTCTAATTATTACCTAGATTTTGAGCAACCACTCAAAGAGATAGATCAGAAGATTCTTGAGATTGAAGGAGGTTCAGGCGGACAATCAGAAGAGCTCTCGATTTTAATCTCCGAAAGAGAAGAGTGCTTAAAGAAAATTTTTTCAAAATTAACACGCTGGCAAAAAGTTCAGCTAGCAAGGCATCCTCAGCGCCCTCTTTCAATGGACTATATTATGTCCCTATCGCCAAATTTTGTTGAATTGCATGGAGATCGTTATTTTGGTGATGACTCTGCAATTGTATGCGGACTAGGGTCTATTGATGGTGTCAAAGTTGCTTTTTTAGGGCAACAAAAAGGTAAAAATACAAAAGAAAATATTTACAGAAATTTCGGCATGATGCGACCTGAGGGTTATCGAAAAGCACTGCGTGTAATGAAATTAGCTGAAAAATTTAATCTCCCTGTTATTTCATTAATCGATACTCCTGGAGCTTACCCTGGGATTGGAGCAGAAGAAAGAGGGCAAGGTGAAGCGATTGCTCGAAATTTATTTGAAATGTCTAGTTTGAAAACTCCCATAATTGCAGTTGTTATTGGAGAGGGCGCAAGCGGCGGAGCTTTGGGAGTAGGTGTATGCGATAAAATGTTTATGCTTGAAAATACATGGTATTCTGTTATCAGTCCAGAAGGATGCGCATCGATTTTATGGCGTGACGCCGCTAAGGCTCCTGAAGCTGCTGATGCAATGAAGGTTACCCCGGAAGATCTTGTTAAAATGGAAATATGCGATGAGATAATTAAAGAGCCTGTTGGGGGAGCGCACAGAGAATTCAATAAAACTGTTAAGTCTTTAAAAGATTCAATTTTATCTGAAATAGATAAGCTAAAATCGGTAGATCCGGAAGGTTTTTTAGATCAGCGAAT
>CERR01083114.1_pt1 | contig 10441 bp, 9 predicted proteins | sample 530841 | NCBI WGS metagenome assembly CERR01 (sample SAMEA2621021, study PRJEB7988) | marine metagenome | biome: marine biome (ENVO:00000447); feature: surface water layer (ENVO:00002042); material: "saline water (ENVO:00002010), including plankton (ENVO:xxxxxxxx)" | depth 5 m | reverse complement strand
GTACCAGTGGTGGCGGCAGTCGTGGTGATGATGATAATACTGTTCTCATTATGTTGTTGAAACATAATTCAGTTTGACACGACATCAAATCTTGTATTATTCTTTTTTGTTCTGCAGTCAACCCTTGAGTCATTTTACATTTGTATCGATTTTTTTTTATATTGTATATGACAAACATGTGGCACATTTTGTTTATTATGTCGCATACAATACCTTTAAGTAACCATCGGATTGCACGACTGAGAGGAACAGGACCACCCATAGTATTTTCATCTGGATTGTATGGAATTTGTCCTCATCAAGCATATAGCAAAATCGGGAACTTATTGAGTAAAAATCTTACCATAATTAATGTAGAAGGAGGTATAAAGTTTATGTCAGTAGAAGATGTTGAAAGCGTTGCAGATGCTCTTAAAGTTGAAAAAGTTGGATTTTTTGCACATTCATCCTTCGATCCAGATATCTTAAAATCTTCCAGAGTAACCAAAGCAGTATTATGCGACCCGATTGGAACTCCAAAACTTTCAAATATAATGAATTTTAAATTCCAGCCATATGTTGAAACTGATATAAAGACATTACAAGTAAAGGCTAAACAATTATACGAAGGCAAATTTGAATTGCCTACACTGAATCAATGGGAAATTGAAGGTGATGTTACGACAGTTTACATGGATTCAGGGCATGTTGACTTGATGGACGATTCTTGGGTCTGGATTGCGGATAATATTGGATTTTGGGAAATGCTAAGACCTCCTGCTACATCTTTTGAAAACTTTGAATTTACAGAGAAGAAAGACTTGATAAAAATGAGAAACGATTATAGAAGATCTCTTGCTACGATATCAACAGAATTCTTTCTAAAATGAGTTTATTATTATTTATTTTTACAATTTGAAATCCACATAGTTTGAGTCATATAATGAGCACACCAGATTATAAAATTGCAGATGAGCTCAGCACATTTACAGCATACTTTGCAGAAATAACGGATTACTGTAGAAAAACATTATAAACAGATTCGCACACGATATAGTATAGGACAACGTTCAACCTATCTGTTGAACATTTGATACCAGATGTCTTTTCGACTTTCTCGTGATACTTCAAACGAGTCTTCCGCCAAATGATACAGTGATAAAAACCAAAAATCGTTCAAGTTAATGGGACTCGTCAAAACAAGGCCTTTATTATATCAACATATGAAATTACACCAACTGGACATTTTTGTTCATCTAATTTATAAAGATGATGCACATCAAAATGAATCATTTTGCTTAAAATATAGTCTATTGTATCAAAATCATCAAAAGTCAGAATTATGTTGTTATTTTTTCGTAATCTATTCAAATAATCTCCACATTTAGTATATACATTATCAGACGATATGTGCTTTATATCACTGTTACTCAATATTGTAACACACATATTATCATTATCTACCACAGGCATTGATGTAATATTGTGTGAATTCATTCTTTCGTATGCTTCTATGATGCCTTCAAATAAACTTGCAGTCAATATTTTTTGATTCTTGCATATATTCAAATTTATTACACTTGCATTCAATATATCATCCTGTTCCATTAACATCTTATTATGATGAATATACCTCAATATACTTCCTTGAGATATAATAGATGTGACACTATTTTTAACGATAATATATCTAACTCCATGCTTTAAATATTGTGTGATATCTAAAAGATTTGTATACTCGTACACATAAATAAGTTTACGGACAAACGACGCAATCTTTACGTCATCATTGTATCCATTGTTTATTATAAATGCAACAATATCACTTGTGTCAACTATTCCATAAATTTTTTTCTTTTTGTCAGTCACTACACAACATGAACATCTTTCTTCCAATAATTGTTGAAGAACAATATATATTTTCACATCAGTGTTGAAAAACAAAACTTTTCTATCATAAAACAAATCTTTTGCATTTATTTCCAAGAATGCTTTATGTAAAGTACAATCTACGGGTATATTCTTTAGAACAATATTACAAACAAAAGAATCATCACTATACATATTTTCTGCATCACCTTCTTCTTCACTCAGTGTTTCATCTTGAATTTCGTCAACTTCATGTTTTTCATTAATTTCAAAATCTTCAGAATATTCTGTTTGTCTATCGATCTTCTTTTTTTTTATCGTTGAAAACATACAATAGAAAAAAGAAATTGTGAACACTGCGACTGAAAACTTGTCGTATCCAAACATTTTTACTATGACATTCTTTTTTCTATACACGCAAACCGAGCGTGGAGAATCGATGATTTTTTTTTTTTAAGTAGAATAAAATGACCGATGAAAGTTCACATGCAGACTACATATACGCAAGAGATAAAAAATTCAAAGAAAATTTGAATTCGACCAAAGTCTCTCAACGAATTGTTCCAGAAGTCTCTGGCAAAAAAAAATTACTTGAAACATCCTTTGACACAGAAATTATCAAAAATGAAAATGTTGATCATAAAGATAGCCATGAAAAAGAAAAAAAGGTGACATTTAAAGATGATATAGATAGCAATATTCCTTTTGAAAAGCTTTTAATAATATTACAAAAGTCTGAAAGCCTCCTCACTAACGAGGAAAAAAAAGAATGTGTGCGAATTTTGAAGTGTAGACAATCAAATATTTTAATTATAACAATTTGCATTATAATTGCAAGCATGTTCACTAGTTTTATTTTATATAAAAACAAACTACATTGGATGAATTAAACAACTGTCTGTTCTTACATGAACAACTGCAGGACAGCATCCGTGATAGAATGGTATAGGCAATCTATCATCTGAAATTATATTGACAGAGTATGTTCCAGGTCGCACATCATGAAGAATAGGTTCTTCTGTAACGACTCCTGATGTCCATAAAAACTTATACAAACCACGACGAGTCAAATTTGAAATCTTTGCTTCGACGACCCCGTCACGAGCGTGATCATTAGAAGCGTCAGTGACAATATAAGAATCAATCATTACCAAATCGATCTTTTCCACAGTTACTCTTACTAATTGCGACTCATCACCTGTACTACATAAAATTTCATATTTTCCAGGAGGTACATTATATGCTGTCATTCTATCTGAAGATAAGTGCAATAAAGCTGTATTCTGATCTTTTCTCCAATCACAATTAATATCCTCCATGCATTTCAATTCGATTTTCCCTCCCAATTCATCCGAAAATGCTGGCGTCGTACAAACATTTATTTGAAAAGTATTACTTTGTGAAGAATGTGAACAACCCATTTATGTATTTCAAGAAGAAAATATCACCGTACACACAAAACTCCTTTTTCGATTGAGCAAAAAATAAAAAAAAGAGTAGAAAAGATGGGAAATAACAACTCTATCACTTGTGGCACCGGAACGATGCTTGAAGACAAGTTAGTTCTCATGCTGAAGCCATTACGTGCATAGAAAACAACGGATCGTGGGCAAAACGTTCTGACGAACCATTCCAATATTATGCAGCCAATGATGTTCTTGTTCCAAGACAAGTAAATAAAAGAGCGATTGATGCATACGCCTGTGCAGTACAGGGTAGTGCGTGGGCAAAACGTCTCAATGTTACCGACACAACGACATTTTAGTTCCAAGCCAAGCACAAAATATATAATAAATTATGTCTCCACTCACAAAAACATTAATAAAAAGTCAAGTGTGTTTTATGAAAATGCTCCTTAAGTCCGCTGTTGATACACACTGGTTGTCACAAACAAAAAAAAACACATTAAAAAAATGTACATCGCATTCCATCATTTTAAAAATGGAAATCAACTTCCGAATTTACCAAATGAAATATGTGAATTAATCCGAAATAATGTAGATTGGGATTTTTGTCATACATGTGGAACACAAATAAACAATAACCCAAAAAGAATTACAGTAGGCTACAGTATAATTAAAGGATACACAGTATGCGTGGATTGTAAAAAAATGAAAACATTGTGTCGCGAATGTAAACAGTTTACTGTGCTTGCAACGCCCACTAATAAAGTTGGTAAATCAGAGAGAGGAGTGTTGAAATTTTCAGATAAGCATGTTGTTTAAATATTGAGAAAAAAATATTTCGTGCTCTTACCTTGGTCGTGTATGACTTTTCGCCAGAACAATTCTTGTACACTGATGAATTTAAATATGGTTATTTTCAAAATAAGCCTCGATTTTCATATTTTTTATCCAAAATGGAGGTTTATATCTCATTATACGTGTCAAAATTAAAACCAAGATGGCTAAATTCGTTGTGAATACAAAAGAAACAAATATTTTAATCAAAATATCACTTATAATATCCAGATTCATATCTTCTGAGAAAATGAGTTTCAGACAAAATGATAACGCAGATATACACAACAACAATATGAAAAGTACATAGTAGTCTTTGTTTATTCTATAGTATATCTTTTTAAAGGATAAAATATTATCATACTCTGATAAACATATAGTACATTTTGTATTATTCAATTTACGAATAGTTTTCAAAATACATTCTTCATGAACATAAAGATCTTTACATTTGCATGGACTGAGCTTGCATCCTTCACTCTCTGTGCATATGTAACAATTCTCCATTTTTATTTTTTTTTTAGTTTTTATTTAAAGTTCAACTTTAAAGTTGATTTGTAACCCATTGCTTTACCCCGCGAACACAAACGTTGCAAATGTTTATTGCTTTTTGTTCTTACATAAAATAAATATGGGTTGTGGATATGAGCTTGCAAAATCAAGTAAATGCCCTGGTTAAAAAAAAATCCTATTTTGTATCGCCCTAATATGGTATTCTAGTTCTGATATTCACACTTTTTCACGTCATCAAAGTACAGATGCCACTATTGATCGTTTCACAGATACTTCTTGTGACGACGAAACGGCGGATTTTACATTCATGTCTAGAACTCTTGCAGTCATGCCATGCTTTGTTTTGCTCATTGATGCCTGCCGAAACTCATTCAATTGGGAGCTTGTAATCACTCTCATCCATGTTTTCAGTATCAACGCGAATTTCTTCCTTTTTGTTGCTTTTGCTTTTGTCGTTATTCAAATTGTCCTCATCTACATATGGAAGCTGTTGTACATTAATTGTTATATTTTGATTAAGCGAGTCGCTGCGCTTTCCTCGTATACTATTTATAACATTTGTAACTGCTTGTGATCTTTCTTCATTACAGAATACAAATAATACAATCACTAATATCAATATGATTACGCTACCCACAATAATCGGAATCAAAATTTCTGGTCGGAATATCAAATCTGGAATGGAGTCCGGCATCGGAGATGGTGGTGGAGGGGGAAACAAAGGAAAACGTGTGAAAGCCGGTGGTGGTGGTGGAAAGGGTGAAATTGGTGGTAGAAACGGCAATGGACTTGGTGGTGAAAAAGGCGGTACTGGTGGTGGTCTTGGATACAGAATTTTTGTAAAGATTTTGCTTTGTGATACAACAGAAGTTAGTAACGAAGAGCTTTGACATGCTTTGAATTCACAAACTGTTCCCAAATCATCTGTGTAGTAATTGAAAGAAGAACATTGTTCTTGCTCAGAACAAAAATCACAACATGTTCCTAACTGTCTATTTCTCATACTTGCTCCAAAAGGAAAACACGATGTATCATTAATTACTTGATTATCAATTTCATAGTATTCAGGACACACCGGTGGAGGCGGAACACTAGGAGGATCCGGTGGTGATGGAGGCTGATTTGGTCTATCAATAATATATACGCTTTGTCGAGAAGGATCTTCAAGACTGGAAGGTGCAATTGACTGATAACTATTGATAAATGCACAGGTACCAGATCCAATAGTTCTTGTCATCAATGCAGAAGCCGAAGATCGATCGTCGTGTACCGTGAATTGGAAGCCTATACAATCAGCATATTCTCTACAATGAACACAACATTGTTCGGGATCCGCTGGATATGAAATATAAACATTTCCTTGCAAAACAGTTGAATTTGTGAATAATTGATATCTATAGCATTGGTATTGATTAACAATATACGAATTCATATAAAAATCGCAACCTTGTACACATCCAGCAGTGTTCTGATTAGATGCGTCACAATTACTTTTACATTGAAAGTGTCTATCTTGAATATCTGTAATAGGACTTTGGTGCATATACTTACATCCAGAATTCGAAACTGTTACAAGATTGATACCAGGTGGAAATGGAGGTGGAGGAGCTGATTCACCACAGAATGCATAGGCAGCATTGCTTGGAAATATATATGAGTTACAATCATTGCCGAGACAACCCCATGAAGGTATCACTGGAAACAAGCATGCATTACTACTTACTTTGATTATATTATTTGAAACATCTCTAAACCAATTGATATTATATGAAGTTAATCCTAATCCTATCCAACATGAATTTTCATTTCCACTGTATATAGGAGGCACCGAAGATGGGAATGGTTTCATATATACATTGTACCCGTTATAAGTGGATGGTATTTGTAAAAACCCGTTATTTCGGTTCTGAATAAAGGGACACAAATTTGAAAATTCGGGTTCGAGACGACCTTGCAGAGATAAGCCTGCAACAGGAGGAAACGGTGAAGGAGGGGCATATGAAACGGGCGTACATTCGCTTCTATCCGAATTGTAACATTGATGATTACTTTCAACTACAGAAAAAGAGTTAGGTAATCCAGTAACACTTGATGCAAATGAAACATCTTCTGATGTTGCGCATGCTCTACATTCTGCATATCGATACGAAACTATATACTTGGCTTCATTTAATGAGTATGCCATAGAAACAAATCTAAGTATTTCCGATCCGCATGTCTGTTGTAAGATCGATATAATACTATACCAATCATTATTTAAAGGAGGTGCATTTGGATCACATCGAAGAAAATGAAACCATAATCCAGAATCACAAACTCTTGAACAATAAACATCTGTATTTCCCAAAGATGAACAAACATTTTTACAACGCACTTTCAATGGATCATAAGTATATTTACACATGTTTTGGTCAATATAACAAGAATCACCAATCGGAATCCTATTATCATCGAATATAGAACAATGCGAACATGTATCAGATATTGGCGGAGAGGGTGGTGGTGAAGGATATGGCAACGGATTGGGTGGATATTGCAAATTCAGGCATGTATTATCATCTAAGCATATTGCGTTTCTGCCAGGAATTTGAAACGACGACCATGGACTTTGAGTCAATGAAATATGAGAAGCTTCATTACATATTCCAAATTGGCAGCAACATTTTTGAGGACATGCAGTTAAATCATAAATTTGACACATTTCATATGTAAATATTTCACATGGAAATTGGAGATTGAATGAAGGATCTTGAACACTGAAACAATATCTAACAGCTGGAGGTGGAGGGAATGGATTGAATTGAATAAGAGGAGGAGACAGTGGTGATGGTGGAGGTGGTAATATTACATCCCTTACATAAACTTGCACTTCGTGTAGTACAAAAGAATCGACAACCATATTAAGACAAGGAGACTTGTGCATAACAACATACGGAAAGAATTTTTCATCTACATTATGAAGTACTGAAACATACTGCATGCTTGGATTATTGCACAACTTGTTTGAACTACCAATATATTTGTGATTACATTGTGAAATATCTGTACACATTGATAAATAAATATGAAATTGTGGATTCGATTGTGGATAAGGATGCATTGCAAAATAATTTAACAGAGTATTCTGTGGTATACGAAACCATAACAAACAATCATCATTTGACATTGTCATAATGTGTAATCCCGATATACTACCATCCACCATATGGTTCCATCTGTAAGTGTTCCATCTATCATCTGGTGACATACGACATGTAGCACCTCTATATCCAGTATATCCGTAATTAACATTGTCTGCTATACTCGGTGTATCAGAAAATTGATATATTGAATTATAATTCACTTGAACTCCCCATTGTGAAACCGGAGGATGAGGTGGATATTCATAATAAGGAGGTGAAGGTTCAGGTGGTCTAGGAACAGGAGGTGGAGGAGGAAGAGGAGGAGGTAAAGGATTTCCAGTGCAGTATGATCCCGACACACCTCTGGCTTGACAAAATGAATACACATCTCTATATACAATTGCTTTAGCATAAGGATAGGAACGAACACGATTAGCGGTTTGAAAACAAAATGTATAATTACCAGGTATGTTAATATTCACAGAAAATACTCCAGAAGAGCTCACTGCACTTCCATAACCACTACTAACTAAAGGCATATATGGAGGTGGTAAATAAGGTGGAGAAATAGGAGGAGCTCTAGGAGTATCATCACATACATTCTCATTTTCACTGCGCTCATAATATGAATTTAAAGCACCTGTGTCTACATTCGGTCCATCCCGTTGGCCAACATCTACACAACACCAAGAACCTGGTTGATTACATGCATTGCCAGGATCATAATGACAAGTAGTTTCCATGTACGGCACACAACCAAGGCAATGAGAATACGCACTGTTCCAAGCTGCACACGCACTTGGACAACACATTGAATTCCCAAAATTTCGAAAGCGAACAGGCATATGCAGACAAGGGTCAAAATCTGCAGGACATGGGGAAGGAGGAAGTGGACTCAGACGACGATGTGATGTGTTACTATAACTCACTGTATTTTCATCACGTATATCTTGTGAATCGTTTATATTCTCCTCACTCATAAGTCTCCTCCCTCTATTGTTCGATAATGTGTAAGCTTTTGCTTCTATAAATGTGATCATAGTATTAGGTGCTCCGGAACGAGAAATAACCAGAGATTCGTTATGATCTAAAGTTATGTACTGGTAATAAGGATTGTCACTTGTACACTGAATATACTCTACAGCAGAGAGAATATTTGGCATCACAGGACCTTGAATATAAGGATAGCTCAAACATTCGGATGGCCAATGAACAGCACACAAGTATGAAGTATCGTATGCATATGTACCTAAATATATGTAAAGAGGATATAAGTGACAATCAAAACTATCTCGTCTATTCTGTACTGAAATCAAATCCACTTTTCCAGCAACTCTCCATGAAACATATTTCTGTGATGTATCATAATTTGTAGAAAATAATGTAGTGGGGTTCTGATCAAATGCGTGAGAGAACGAAAATCTGTTACGTGGGTAAACACTATTTGTAATGGAATCATAATTTACTAATTGTATATAATGATCGTCTGTAGAGTCACATGAAACAATATCGTACAACTCAGCTTGATATGCAAATGCAACATCACAGTAAACATTATTTGACACTTGTTGAGATCCACAGCTGCACTTGTCTGTATTTACCTTTATTATAAAAGATGTTTGAGAATATCCATCAATATCATCAAAAGCAGCTTTGCATCGATTCATACATTCTCTTCTTTTATCTACATTGTACAAAGAACTTGTATATAGCAAAGAATTTGCATAAGTTCCGGTAAATCCAGTTGGTGCAGCAGAACTAGGTAATGTGCGACCATTTTGGCATGCGTAATCAATTACAGATCGTCTAATGTAACATAAACTTGAATCTTGAACAGTCGAAGATATAGACATTTGATCGATTTCCACATTGATATAACCAAGTCCAAACCCATGAATGGGTAATGCCAATCTAAAATATACAGTAACTGGATAATTTGTAATCGTTATAGTTTCTGATGTTGCAATATGGACTCCACAATTAATATTAGGATCTGTACAATCTTCGCCCAAATTATAAAATAGGCTCATGAAAGGATGTCCATACTGTGGAGGTGAGGATGAAGAAGCAATATCAACCGCATCTGCAGAAACTTTATAAACTCCAGGTGATAATGAAATAGAATAAACATATGAACTATCCGTCGCAGTTGTTGAAGTTGCTGTTCGAGTTGGATATAACCGAAAAGACAATTTCTCAAAAGAAAGAGGCGGGTGATTTGGAGCCACATAATTTACATGATAATCACACGGCTCACCTTCAGGAACGAAAAAGGCTACACTATTTTGCCACGCTAGACTACTAGTACTAATATTCAATTCAGATGTAAAACCTCGTAACAAATTTACAGTTTCATCGATTGTAAAATCTAGAAGCATAGGATCCGATTTGAAATTAATATCAGGGGGCGAAAACGGCGGAACTGGTGGCGGTGGAGATAAAGGTGGCAGTGGTGATGGAGGAGGTAGTGAAGGTGGAGGAAGAGGTGGTGGTGAAGGTGGAGGTGGTGGAAATGGCGGAGGTGGAGGACACGGAGGTGGAGGAGAAGGAGGTGGAGGAGAAGGTTCTGGAGGATGTGGGTTAGGAGGTGGTGGTGGTCGTGGAGCACGCTGTGGAGGATAGGGTGGGGGACCATTTGGTGGTGGAGCAGGTGGTACTGGTGGTGGTGGTGGACACGGTGGAGGAGGTGGACACGGTGGGGGAAGTGGAGACGGTGGA
>CERR01072773.1_pt1 | contig 10484 bp, 9 predicted proteins | sample 530841 | NCBI WGS metagenome assembly CERR01 (sample SAMEA2621021, study PRJEB7988) | marine metagenome | biome: marine biome (ENVO:00000447); feature: surface water layer (ENVO:00002042); material: "saline water (ENVO:00002010), including plankton (ENVO:xxxxxxxx)" | depth 5 m | reverse complement strand
TAAATCATTGATTTTTATAAAGTATATGCCTTTATTTAATTTGGATATATTTAGTTGTTGTAATGAATAATTTTTATTTTCAAATACTATCTTCCCATTGATATCATATATTTTAATATTTAATATTTCTCCGTTATTATCAAGATTAATAATTCCACTTGTAGGATTTGGGTATATTTCAAATTTATATTCTTCGATTTCACTAATATTTAGAGCTAAGGCCTCTAATAATGCTTCATAAGCATTTATTCTGCCATTACCATAAAATATATCAAAACCAGAAGTGTCTGATTCATCACCAATTAAATCTTCAGAAGAATTAATTAAAATTTCGCGAATATTTTCTACAGTTAAAGAAGGAACTTCAGAAATTAATAAGGAAATTAGGCCAGTTACATGTGGAGCTGCTTGTGATGTCCCCCCCCAATAATAATTGTAATTAGTATTAGATAAATGATTTAGACCGTAGATAAAATTGCCTGGAGCAACAAAATCTAATTCAGGACCATAATTACTTCCACTACTTGAGTCCCAAAAAAAAGGATCAGATCTAGTATCATCTGGATCTGTAGAGCCTATTGCAAAAGAATTACTGTATTTTGCAGGATATTGAATTGAAGAGTTTTGATTTCCTGTTGATACAATTACTGAAATATTGTTGTTATATGCATAATCAATTGCTTCAGATAAAATAGTTGATGAGCTATTTCCTCCAACTGACATATTTATTACAGAAGCCCCATTGTCAACAGCATAATATATTGCTTCAGCCCACCAACTATAATATCCAAAATTTTGATCATCTAGTATTTTACAAACCATCATTTTTGAATTCCAATTTACTCCAGCATAACCAATATTATTATTTCCTGATGCCATTGCTATTCCAGCAACATTAGTTCCATGTCCGTGATCGTCTGTTGGATCGTTATCATTATTTACAAAGTCCCATCCACCATTTATATCATCAATATAATTATTAGAATCTGTATCAGTTCCATTTTGTGTTTCATTTTCATTTAGCCAAATTCTTCCTGAAAATTCTGGATGATCAAGTTTTACGCCTGAATCTAATATTGCAACAATTAAATTGGGGTCTCCCTGAGTCAATGCCCAAGCTTCAGGAGAATCTATATCAGCATCAATTGTAGAATTAGCAAAAGAAGCATCATTATGATGAGCCCATTGCTGATTAAAATATGCATCATCAGGATAAAATTCATCCCCATGACCTTCCCCTTTAAAATTTTCTTCTACATACTCAAATTGACCAGTATTATTATACATCTTAATTATTTCTTTATAGCTTTTATTTGATTTAAGTTCAATTGCATAGGTTCTTTTATCTTTTATATTCCCTGTTAATTTTATAGATTTTACATTATTGTCTTTATTTAATTGATTAAGATGCTTATTGTTAAATTTTTTGTTATTAACATAATAGATGCTATTGGCTTTAAACTTTTGTTTAAATTTTATTATTATTTGTTTTGTATCTAGGACATGTTTTATTTGAGAATTTATATTAGCATGAATACTAAATAAAATAATAATTATAAATATTCTTTTATTCATTGTTTATAGCGTTAATTCTTAATAATTTTCTGAGTATATAAATTATTTATTTTCATAAAGTATATGCCATTATTTAATTCAGATATATTTAGTTCTTGTAGAGAATAATTATGATACTCAATCACTATCCTTCCGTTAATATCAAAAATTATTAAATCTAATGGCTCTGTATAGTTGTTAAATAATATTAATCCATCTGTAGGATTCGGGTAAAAGTCTAATTTGTTTTGATCAATTGAATCTATCCCTAGCGCTGCATCTACTATTTTATATAATCCACCATTTACTGAGGCTATATACATCTCATCATTATTGTCTTGACCAAAAGTCACCCACGATCCACTAGCGTTTGGACTACTTAAATTCATATCCCATGAATCAGTACTTGAATTATATGAAAGCATTCCAATTTCTTGACTACAATAATCAGCAAAGAAGTAAACACCATTCATTCCGCTAATTTGACTTCCTCTATAAGTATATCCACCAGTTATCGAGCATTTAAAAAACCCACTATTACTATGAGAATATTCCCCTACTGGAAAGGTTAATTCACTGCTGTCTGGACAATTTGAACTAGTATTATAAATAGAATTTCCTTCATAACATCTCCAGCCATAATTTATTCCTCCAGGATCATCAGTTACTAAATTAATTTCTTCAAATTCATTTTGCCCAACATCTGCTATCCATAAATCTCCATTGTTGTCAAAAGAGAATTTCCATGGATTTCTTAATCCACTTGCCCATATCTCATCTCCATATGGATTATCACTAGGTATAGCGTATGGTGAGCCACTATCAACATCTATTCTAAGCATTTTGCCTAAGAGTGAATTTAGGTTCTGTGAATAATTTTGAGGATCTCCTCCACTTCCACCATCCCCCATTCCAATATATAAATATCCATCTGGACCAAAATTTATACAACCACCATTGTGATTGCTATATGGTTGGTTAATAGTCATTAGTATTGTTTCATCATCATTTGCTATATCTTGATTTGAACTTACAGCATATTTAGCAATGACAGTATTTTCGCTATTGTTTATATAATTAACAAAGAAATATGGTGTAGAAGGATAATTTGGATGAAATGCAAGGCCTAATAGGCCTCTTTCTCCTCCATAATAAACTTTATTTTCAATGTCTAAAAAAGGAGTTGAATTGACTGTGCCATCAGTATTTAATATTTTTATTTTTCCTGGCTGCTCAACAATAAATAGCCTGTCATCTCCAGCATGCTTGATTTCTACAGGGCTATTAAATGATGGCCCAAAACTTTCTAAAGTTACACTTTGCGAATAGATGTTATTAAAAAATAACAGAATAAAAGGAATTAATATTTTTTTCATTTTTTTATTTATAAGTAGTTCATAATTTTATTGGTGGCTCCTTTATTTTTTAAAATAAAATTTAAATTTATTTGTCCTATTTCACTAGCTGTTAATTTACTTTTAGTAAGACTTTGAATATGTTCTTCAAATTCTTGAGTATTATTAACTGAGAACATGCCTCCAAGACTTATCATTTTTTTAGCTTCAGGAAATTTTGAATAATTTTCACCGATGATTATAGGAATTCCAAATGTTGCAGGCTCTAAAGTATTGTGTAGGCCTGAGCTGCCCATTGCTCCGCCAACATATGCTAGATTTGCATATTTATATAATCTTGCTAACATTCCAACATTATCAATTATCAATATATGGCTATCAATATTTTCTTCAGAAATTTCAGAATATAATATTGAAGGTTTATTAATTGAATTTCTTAGGCTATTAATTTTGTTTTTATCTATTTCATGTGGTACTAGAATAAATTTTATATTTTCTTTTGATTTATTAATATAATCCACTAAAATTATTTGATCTTCTTTCCAAATACTACCAGCAACCAGGCACAATTTATCAGATTTAAATTGATCAATATATTTGATAGACTCATTTTGGTTTGAAGTACTATCTGCTCTGTCAAATCGAGTGTCTCCACATACATAGGTATTATCATGACCAAGGCTTTGAATTATATTTTTTGATTCTTCATCTTGAGTTAAAACATAATCAAATTTTAAAATACTATTCGCTAACAAATTAAAAGGCCATGAAAATTTGATATCATCTTTTTTAAATAATCCACAAATAAGGGCGGACTTAATTTTATATTTTTTTATATACTTTATATAATTTGGCCAGATTTCATTTTTAACAAAAACTACTAGTTCAGGGTTTAGGGCTTTAATAAAGTTTTTAGCATTTCTATTTGAGTCTAATGGAAGATATATAACTAAATCAACTTCACTTGATGTTTTTTTTACTTCATAGCCAGAAGGAGATAAAAATGTAAGAACAATTTTATGGCTATTATATTTTTCTTTTAACTTTTTGATTACAGGTAGACCTTGTTCATATTCACCCAGGGACGAACAATGCATCCAAATAACCTTGTCATTTTCATTTATTGATAATGCAATTTTATTAAATGACTCCTTTCTCCCAATTACTCCAAGTCTAATCTTTCTACTAAAAATAGCCAAGACTCTAATAAAAATTCCTGTTATGTTAACTAGTAAATTATAAATAACCTTAATTATATTTTTAGCTAAAGTACATTAGTTAGCACAAATATTTAATTTTTATATTAAAATAATCATCTAAAATAAATTCCTATATTAGTTAATACATACTAACTAAAAAAAATAAAATGAAAAGGATTTTAACCATATATTTAGCCTTATTTTCAACAATTTTATTGTCACAAAACACATACATTCAATGTGGAAAGCTAATCGATACAAAAAAAGGAAAGGTTCATTCGAATAAAACAATTATAGTTTCAAAGGATCGCATTATTGATGTTAAGAATGGTTTTATAACTTCAACTGATTCAGGTGATACTACAATTGATTTAACAAATGCTACTGTAATGCCAGGATTCATAGATATGCATGTGCATATTGAAAACGAATATGATCCTAAAAGATATATTAATGAATTTACGTTAAATGAAGCTGATAGAGCATTTAATTCGCTAGAGTATGCAGAAATTACATTATTAGCTGGCTTTACTACTGTAAGAGACCTAGGAGGTAGTGGAGTAAATATATCATTAAGAGATGCAATTAATGAAGGAAAAGTTATTGGTCCAAGAATTTTTACTGCTGGGAAAGCTATAGGGACAACTGGTGGCCATGCAGATCCAACAAATGGTTATAAAAAAGTTTTACAAGGTGATCCAGGGCCAAAGGAAGGAGTAATTAATAGTATTGATGATGCTAAAAAAGCAGTAAGACAGCGCTATAAAGATGGAGCAGATAATATTAAAATTACAGCTACAGGAGGTGTAATGAGTATAGCAAAAAATGGGCAAAACCCTCAGTTTACTTTAGAAGAAATTAAATCAATATGTGATACAGCTAAGGATTATGGTATGATTATAGCAGCTCATGCTCATGGAGATGAAGGAATTAAAAGAGCAATAATTGGAGGTGTAACAACAATTGAGCATGGAACATTAATGAGCGAAAGGACTATGGAATTAATGAAGGAGTATGGAACTTATTTTGTTCCCACAATAACTGCTGGAAAGGAAGTTGCAGAAAAAGCAAAAATAAAAGGGTATTATAATGAACTAGTGGTTCCAAAAGCATTGGCTATTGGTCCTCAGATTCAGTCTACTTTTAAAAAAGCTTATTCTATGGGAGTAAAAATTGCTTTTGGTTCTGACGCAGGAGTATTCTCACATGGAAAAAATGCAAAGGAATTTGGATATATGAATGAAGTTGGTATGCCTGTTATGGAATGTTTACAATCAGCAACTGTTACTAATGCTGGTATTTTAGGCTATGCAGATGAATTAGGCCAAATAAGTGCTGGATTTATCGCTGACATTGTTGCAACAAATGATAATCCAATGGATAATATTTCAACTTTGGAAAATGTAATTTTTGTAATGAAAAAAGGAGTGATATATAAAAACTAATTTATTTATTCTTAAAACTCATTAATAAGATCATTATCATCCCTGTAGTAACTGATAAGTCAGCTATATTAAAAATTCCTGTTTTAAAGATTCCTCCTAAATCAATAAAAAGAAAGTCGGTAACAGAACCGTATAGAACTCTATCGTAGATGTTCCCAATTCCTCCCCCAATTATAAAGCAGAATCCAATAAGAGATATTTTGTCAATTTCTTTATCTCTATATACATAAATCATTATCCATGTCAATACTATTATTGGGAGAACTAGTAAAAATATCATTTTTATAACAGGAGAAAAATCACTTCCCATGCCTAGAAATGCTCCGCTATTTTCAACATTTGTTAATATGAAATACTCAGCTATTAATTTAACCTCTGAATATTGATCTACATTATTTCGAATCAAAATTTTACTAAGTTGATCCAAAATAATACTAATTGCTATTATTATTGTAATTGAAATATTTCTATTTTTTTCTATCATAATTAACTTGATATAGAACTTGCTTCCACATCGCCATTTATTTTTTTAACTAGTCCTTGTAAAACTTTTCCTGGACCAAGCTCAATAAAATCATTTCCTCCATCTTCAATCATTTTTTGAATTGATTGAGTCCATTTTACTGGTGATGTTAGTTGAGATATTAGGTTTTCTTTTATTTTCATTTCATCTGAGACAGCAAATGATGTGACATTTTGATAAATAGGACATGAGGGTTTATTAAATGTAGTATTATTAATTGCATTCTCAAGTTCTTGTTTTGCTTCTTCCATTAAAGGTGAATGAAAAGCTCCCCCAACTGGCAAGACAAGGGCTCTCCTAGCACCTTTTTCTTTTAATTTTTCACATGCTATATTAATAGCATTTATCTCTCCTGAAATTACTAATTGACCAGGGCAATTATAATTTGCAGCTACAACAATTCCTTCAATTTCTTTACATACCCTTTCAACAATTGTATCTTCTAATGCGAGAACAGCAGCCATGGTCCCAGGATTATTATCACATGCTTTTTGCATAGCTTGAGCTCTTGCTGAGACCAACTTTAATCCATCTTCAAAACTAAGCGTGTTATTTACAACTAATGCGGAAAATTCTCCTAGAGAATGTCCAGCAACCATGTCTGGATTAAAGCTATTACCTAAAGTTTTAGCTAAAATTACTGAATGTAAAAAAATAGCAGGTTGAGTCACTTTAGTTTGCTTTAAATCTTCTGCAGATCCACTAAACATTATGTTAGTAATTTCAAATCCTAATATGTCATTGGCTATTTTAAAAAGATCTTTTGCCAAAGCAGAATCATTATATAAATCTAATCCCATTCCAGAATGTTGTGCGCCTTGCCCAGGAAATATATATGCTCTCATATTATTAAATATAGTTTAAATTATTTTTTCTCATATGTTTCATAAGTAAATGTGTTCGCATGTTTCTCGTCAATTTCATGAAATGTTTTAGAAACAAGATCCCAATCATTTAAATTAAGTTCTGGAAAAAAAGTATCACCATCAAAACTATTATGAACTCTTGTAAGCTCTATTTTATCTGCAAGATTAATGCCAAGTTTATAAATTTGACCTCCACCAATTATATATGGATTTGAATCATTTTTGCATATTTCAATTGCATCTGAAATATTATTTACAACAATAACTTCGTCAGGAACTTCTAAATTCTTTTTATTAGAAATTACTATATGTGTTCTGTTTGGAAGAAGTCTAGGGAATGTGTCATATGTTTTTCTTCCCATAATTATGTGGTGCCCTGATGTAAGTCTTTTGAATCTTTGCAGATCATCTGGAAGATCCCAAATAAGTTTATTATTTTTACCAATCGCATTATTCTCAGAAGCAGCAACAATTATAGTCAAACAATTTTTTTTAGATTCCATAATATTATTTAGATAGCTACATCTCCTTTTATATGAGGATCTGGATTGTAATTGATTAAGTTAAAATCTTCAAAATTGAAATTAAAAATATCCTTAATATCTGGATTAATTTCTATAGTTGGTAATTGTTTTGGTTCTCTAGTCAATTGTAATTTTACTTGATCAAAATGATTGCTATAAATATGTGCGTCTCCAAAAGTATGAATAAAATCTCCAGGCTTATATCCACACACTTGCGCAATCATTAAAGTAAAAAGCGAGTATGAAGCAATATTGAATGGAACACCTAAAAAGATATCTGCACTTCTTTGATAGAGCTGACATGACAACTTCCCATCATTTACATAGAACTGAAAAAAAGCGTGGCAAGGTGGTAGTGCTGCTTTGCCCTGAGATACATTCTCTTTAAATGAAACTGATGTATCAGGCAAAACAGATGGATTCCACGCTGAAACAAGCATTCTTCTACTATTAGGATTTTTCTTTAAATTGTCAATTAATTCTGTTATTTGGTCAATATTATCTCCATTCCAATTTCTCCATTGAAATCCATAAACTGGACCTAAGTCTCCGTTTTCATCAGCCCATTCATTCCAAATTCTCACTCCATTTTCATTGAGATATTTGATATTAGTATCCCCATTAAGAAACCATAGTAATTCATAAATAATAGATTTTAGATGAAGTTTTTTTGTAGTAAGCATTGGAAATCCTTCACTTAAATCAAATCTCATCTGATAGCCAAAAACACTTTTTGTTCCAGTACCTGTTCGGTCCTGTTTGAAATCTCCGTTTTCTAAAACATGTTTTACAAGATCTAAATATTGTTTCATATGAAAATATTATACTAGATAAAAATAAAAATTGATATATAAGTGATGTAATAAAAGCTCTAAAAGTTATTAACTTTTTACCCAATTATCATGCCTGCAATAGTTGCTGACAATAGAGATGCAAGTGTGCCTCCAATTAATGCTTTAAACCCGAATTTAGACAAGTTTTTCCTTTGACCTGGAGCTAATGATCCAATTCCTCCAATTTGTATTCCAATTGAAGCAAAATTAGCAAATCCGCAAAGCATGTATGTAGCTATAATTATTGATTTTTGATAGTTCAAATGGACAAGACTAGAAGCTTCTTTTAAATCAGCTAATTGAATATATCCAATAAATTCACTTGCTACTATTTTTATTCCTAGTAATTGCCCCATTAAGGTCATATCCTCTTTTGCAACACCAATAAGCCACATAAGTGGAGCAAATAAATAGCCTAGAACAAATTCAATAGACAGGTTGTTGTAAACTGTGTTGTTTTCAATCCAGCTATTTATTTCAATAAGATCTCCAAATTTGTCTAGTATATAATTCCCCATTGCAATGAAAGCTATAAATACTAGAAGCATTGCAGCAATGTTAGCTGCTAATTTTAGCCCTTCAGTTGTCCCGTTAGATATAGCATCTAGAAAATTGTCGCCAATTTTATCTTGAGTAATAGTAACATTGGTGTCAATTTTTTCTGTTTCAGGATAGAGTATTTTCGATATTACTATTGCCCCTGGAGCTGCCATAACAGATGCTGTTAAAAGATGTTTGGCATAAAATATTTTTAATTCAGGATCTTCACCTCCTAAAAAACCAATATATGCTGCTAATACACCACCAGCTACCGTGGCCATCCCACCAATCATAACTAATAGAATTTCTGACTTAGTCATCTTTTCTAGATATGCTTTAATCATTAGAGGAGACTCTGTTTGACCTAGAAATATATTACCTGCAACACTCAGACTTTCTGGACCTGATACACCCAAAATTTTTGATAACATTAAGGCCATAAGTTTAACAACTTTTTGAATTATTCCAAAGTAAAACAAAACAGATGTTAGAGCTGCAAAAAAGATAACAGTAGGCAAAATTGCGAAAACAAATACATTTCCAAAATTATCTAAACTAACTAAATCTCCAAAGAGAAATTTAGTTCCTTCCATTGTAAATTCTAAAATCTTAACAAAAATTTTACCAGCAAATTCAAATATTTCTTGAACCCATCCAACTTTTAATACACCAACAGCAAGTATTAATTGTATTAGCAATCCAAAACCTGCTGTTTTCCAGTTTATTGCTTTTTTGTTATTGCTTAAAAGAAAGGAAACAAAAATTAAAAATGCCATTCCAATCATCCCTCTAATAAGAGTATTAATTGTGAACCCAGAGCTTTGAATTATTTCATTAGAGTCAATGTTTTGTGAAGAAGCAGTTGTAGAAAATAGAATTGCTACAATTATTAATGCTATAGACTTAAATTTACCTATTAGATATTTCATCTCTTATTTTTGCAGCTGTTTCATAATTTTCATTTTGAACAGCTATTTTAAGTAATTTCTGAAGCTCATCTATAGTTTTGTCTTTAAAATCATCAGAATTTGCTAATGTTGTTTCTTCAGAGAACAGTTCTTTAAATAATATTTTTTCTTCGTCATCATATTCTTCAATTTCAATTATGATCCCAGCCTTTTCGAGTATATTTTCATAGGTAAAAATTGGGGCATCAAATCTGCTTGCTAAAGCTATTGCATCACTAGTCCTTGAGTCAAGTATTTCTTCAACTCCATCTCTATCGCAAATAATACTTGAATAAAAAACACCATCAACTAGTTTATGAATTATTACTCGCTTGATAGTTATATCAAACCTTTCACAAAAACTTTTGAATAAATCATGGGTTAATGGTCTTGGAGGTTTGATGTCTTTTTCAATTGCGATTGCAATAGATTGTGCTTCATATGTCCCAATAACAATTGGAAGTTTTCTTTCACCTTCAAGTTCACTAAGAATTAGAGCATAAGCTCCATTTTGAGTTTGGCTGTATGAAATACCGTTAATTAAAAGTCTAATTAAATCCATTTAATGATTTACTAGGATTATTAACAAATGTAATATTTTTAATCAAATAGAAAAATGCTTACGCATTTTGTGACTTGAAAGTTTTCAACCCTTCAATTAATTTTGGGATAACTTCAAAGGCATCGCCAACTATTCC